>ERZ1023884.105-NODE-105-length-17346-cov-8.965647_pt1 | contig 17346 bp, 30 predicted proteins | sample MGYA00380394_ERZ1023884 | MGnify/ENA primary metagenome ERZ1023884 (study PRJEB33179, sample SAMN07449001) | human gut metagenome | biome: Human-gut; feature: Human associated habitat; material: Faeces | host: Homo sapiens | place: India: Bhopal | collected... | reverse complement strand
AAACATCGACACGAAAATGGTGAGAATTCAGATCAAGAATATCATACTTCTATGAGTACAGAAAGTTAGAATGATGAATATATTAATAACTTATCTCAACAAGATGTTGTTGGAGCAAATAATTATTTCCGTGAAGAGAATTATATTGACGAGTCTGAACTTCCTGATCCTGCCGCACAATTGACTCAAGAGGATAAAATCTATCTTGCAATGAAATGGGGTAGACTTTATAAGCCTGATGAGTGGGTTACTTTGGAACAAAAGTATACAGATATGAAGAAATCATTTACTATTAATGATTCTGACTCTGAAAGCGCTTTGATTCTTATTTGTAAAACTTATTTAAAAATGAATCAAGCGGCAGACGCAGGAGATTATGATACTTTTCAAAAGCTATCTCGCGTTTATGATTCTTTGCGTAAAGGCTCTAAATGGACAGCCGCACAGAATAAAGAAGGCAAATCTGATGCTGTTGATTCTGTTGGTGAATTAGTATTAATGTGTGAGAAGCAAGGCTTCATTCCTCGTTATGTAACTAATATTCCTCAAGATAAGGTTGATTAGACTCTTGCGGATATGAATAAATATGTTTATAATCTAGTTACTAAAGATTTAGGTTTAGGCCAATAGATTGAAACTCAGTTGAAGAAAATGAGAATCCATGAAGAAATGGAACATGATGAAGAAACTGGTAATACTTAGCTTACTGACCAAGACCATGAAGATTTCTATAAGAGTGTTTTTGCTCAACGTCGTAGAGATAACAATATGATTGAGGAGGAGATCTAATGGCGCTTGCAGATTTATTAGCTCTTGCAGATTCAAAAGAGTTAAAAAAATAGGATTTAACTAAAGAACGTATTTAGGCTTGTATTCCTGTTTTGCGATAGTATGTAGCTTTTTGGCGTGAGTATCCTGATATCTTTGTTGACTTTCTTTGCGGTGGAGACAATGCAGGTCCTGAAACTTTGCATTTATTCTTTTATCAAAGAGTATTTTTGCGAGCAGCTATGCGGCATCGTCAAGTTTATGCAACTTTTCCGCGTGCTTATTCTAAGTCATTTCTATCTGTTTTAATTTTAATGTTGCGTTGCATCTTGTTCCCTGGTTCTGATTTATTCGTTACTACTGGTGGTAAAGAGCAAGCTGCAAGTATTACAAAGAGCAAAGTTGAAGAACTATGTAAATTAATTCCTGGCTTAAAAAATGAAATTAATTGGGATAGAGGACAGTCTACGGCTTCTAAGAATGCTGTTGAATATATTTTTAAAAATGGAAGTAAACTTAACATTCTAGCTGCTACATAGGCATCTCGTGGTCAGCGTCGAGTTGGCGGACTAATTGAGGAGTGTATCTTAGTTGACTAGGATACTTTGAACGAAGTTATCATTCCTACAATGAACGTCGACCGTCGGCTTCCAGATGGTACCCGTCATAAAGAAGAAGTCACTAATAAATCTCAGATTTATGTTACGACCGCTGGATGGAAGAACTCATTTGCATATGAAAAGCTAATTGAGACCCTTGTCAAATAGGTACTAAATCCAGGTGAAGCAATGATCTTGGGTGGTACTTATAAAATTCCAGTTATGGAAGAGCTATTAAGTAAGAGTTTCGTTCAAGACTTAAAACTAGATGGCACTTATAATGACTCTTCGTTCTCAAGAGAATATGAATCTGAATGGTCTGGTGACGCAGAAAATGCATTCTTCTCTGCTGAGACGTTTGATAAATATAGAGTATTATTATAGCCTGAATATGAATCTAGCGGACGTTCTTCTAAAAATGCATATTATATTCTTGGCGTTGATGTTGGCCGTATCGGATGCACAACTGAGGTATGTGTCATCAAGGTAACTCCGCAACCGCAAGGCTCAGCATTGAAATCTTTAGTTAATATTTATACTTGGGAAGAAGAAGATTTTGAAGCTCAAGCTATTAACTTAAAGAAACTTTATTATAAGTATAAAGCAAGATAGATTGTTATTGATGCTAATGGTCTAGGTGTTGGCTTAGTTGACTTTATGACAAAAGTATAGATTGATAATGAAACAGGCGATGAGCTTCCAGCTTTCGGTGTTTCTGGAGGCACTGCCGCAGATACAAATGATTTATACAAAAAGATTCGCGGTGCTGATGTTGAAGAAAATGCTATGTATTTAATGAAAGCTAATGCGCCAATTAATACTGAAGCACATACTTATGTTTAGACCTAGCTTGCTAGTGGACGTATTAAATTCTTAATTGATGAGAATTAGGCTCAAGTTAAATTAATGTCTACTAAAGTTGGTCAATAGATGGATGCTGATAAGCGAGCAGAACATTTAAAACCATTTACTTTAACTACGATTCTTCGTGAATAGATGCTTAATCTAGTAGAAGAAAATGAAGGCGTTAATATTATTTTGAAGCAGTCTTCTCGTGGTATTAAGAAAGATAAATTCTCAGCTTTTGAATATGGTATGTATTATATTAAATTAGAAGAAGAAAAACGTCGTAAACATAAAGCATCCCGCCTAACAGATTTTATGTTCTTTACTTAATAAGGACAAAAAATAAAAATTCATAGAAAGAGTTTTTAATATATAAATAGAAACAGAAAGGAGGAAGAGTATGAGAGCTTCAAGAGGTGAAATTAAGATTGAAGAAATTCTTAAAATGGCTGGTCTTGATTTTGAGGAAGAGTACACTTTTCCAGACTTAGTAAGTTCTTCTGGTCATCCTTTACGTTTTGACTTTTGTGTTTTTGATGATAATAAAGATATAGATTTTTTGATTGAATTTCAAGGAATTTAGCATTATGAACCTCGTAGCAAATTTGGTGGGTTCGAAGGCTTGCGGAAACAATAGTATAATGATATGTAGAAGCGAGTTTATTGTGATAAACACGGATTAAAGCTAGTAATTATTCCTTATACAGATGAAGCCCGCGTAAATTATGATTATATTATGCGTGCGGCTGGATATTAAATAAAAAAGACTAGTTTTAAATAAAAGTTGACTAGAAAGAAATTTTGTGATATACTAATTTAGAAAGGTAAGGTGTCATACTTGATAAATAGAATACAAGAAATCAAGAAAAAAGGTTTTTCTATGACTCCAGCAGACACCGAAAATATTAATCCTTTTGTTCCAGTAGACTTTTCTAAAGTGCAGATTGGCACCAAGAAAGTTGAAGATGCAATTTATGAATTAGGTGATTTTAAGAAAGCAAATCCACGTTTTGGCGACAAGAAAGTTGTTCTTGATGCTATTTAGCGTAGTGATTATAACCTAATGCGAGATATATCAAATTTCTATTATAAAACAAGTGGTATCTATAATAGATTATGTCGCTATATGGCATATATGTATAGATATGATTGGTATGTTACTCCTTATATTAATTCAGATTCAGCTAAAGATGAGAAGGTATTAGATGGCTTCAATAAAACTTTAATGTATCTTGATAATTTTGGAGCAAAAAAATTCTTTGGTGAAGCCGCTCTTAAAGTACTAAGAAATGGTGCTTATTATGGTTATATCATAAAGAATGTAGATAGAGCTACCATTTAGGAACTTCCACCTAAGTATTGCCGCTCTCGCTTCACTGCGGCAACAGGATAGCCACTTGTTGAATTTAATATGAGATTCTTTGATGATTATTTTAGCACTGCCGCTCAAAAGCAAAAGATGCTAGAGGTATTCCCGCCAGAATTTAAAAAAGGTTATGCTTTATATAAACAAAATAAGTTACCACCAGATTTTGCAGGAGATACTTCAGGATGGTATTTATTAGATGCTGAGAGTGCTATAAAATTTAATATTAATGGAGAAGATTTTCCAGCTTTTATTTCTGTTATTCCCTCTATTATTGCTCTTGATGAAGCACAGGGATTAGACAGAAAAAAAATGGAGCAATAGCTATTAAAGATTATTATTCAAAAAATGCCAATGGATAAAAATGGTGATTTAATCTTTGACGTAGATGAGGCAAGAGAACTTCATAATAATGCGGTTCGTATGCTTGGTCGTGCTATTGGCATTGATGTTCTTACTACTTTTGCAGATGTTGAAGTTGCAGATATGCATAGCACAAGTGCAACAAATGCAGATGATAAGAGTATGGATAGAGTAAAATCAGCTATTTATGATTAGGCTGGTATCTCTTAGATGCAATTTAACACTGATGGTAACATTGCTCTTGAGAAATCTATTTTGAATGATGAAGCATCAATGTATAATCTTGTTCAGCAATTTGAACAATTTCTTAATATCCTAATTAAAGACTTTAATAAGAGTCCTAAGAAAATTTATTATAAAGTGCAAATTTTAGGCACAACTATTTATAATTATAAAGATTTATCTAAATTATATAAGGAACAGACTCAATTAGGTTATTCTAAAATGTTGCCACAAATTGCTTTAGGTCAATCTCAGAGTTCTATTTTAGCAACTGCTCATTTTGAAAATGATATTCTAGACCTTGTTTCCACTTTTATTCCACCTATGTAGTCTAGTACTATGAATGCTGATGCTATTAAGCAGAGAAATGGCAGTAATAGTGAAAATAAAAATAATGGAAATAATGCTAGTGATAATGGTAATGGTAGACCTACTAAGGAATCTTAGGGAGAAGCCGTTACTGAAAAGACAATGCAAAATAGAGAAAGTGCGAAATGAGAGAAAGGAGATAAATAATGCATATTAGTGTAGCAACAATAGATTCTCCAGAATTTATTAATTTACAACCTATGGATATTAATCCATTTATGTCAAGTTGTGATATTAAAGTTTTATATCTTGGAGAAAATAGAAATCATAGCTATATTACAAAAGAAGTAGCTACTGATATGGCTAAAACTTTGCGTGGGGCCCCGATTGTTGGATACTTCAAGACTGAGAAAGATGACTTTGCAGACCATGGTCAGCAAATGGTTATTGATGATGAAGGTATTAAATTTAATTGTTTAACAAGACCTTATGGCTTTGTAGCCCCTGATGCAAAAGTCTGGTTTCAAAAATTTGAAGATAAAGATGATTTTGGCAATAGCGTTACTCGAGAGTATCTTATGACTACTGGTTATCTTTGGACTCATCAATTCGAAGAAGCTAAAAAGGCGATTGAAGGTAATGGTCGCCCGCAGTCTATGGAACTAGATAATGATACTCTTGATGGAAAATGGTCAACAAATGTTAATACAGGTGTAGACTTTTTCATTATTAATGACGCAATTTTTACAAAACTGTGTATTCTAGGTGAAGACGTTGAGCCTTGCTTTGAGGGTGCTAGTGTTACTGCTCCTGATGTAAGTACTCATTTCACTAAGATGGATGATAGTTTTACTCAAACATTATTTACTATGATGCAAGATTTGAAGAAGATTGTATCAGAAGGAGGATAGAACATGGCTTTAGATAATACCACTAATCCAGCAATGGATGAAGGCAAGCCTGCTACAAATTTTTCTGAAAATGGGGACAATTCTAATTCAGTAAATCCCGCAGAAAATAATAATAATACAGAAGGCTCAGCAGATACTAGCTTTGCTAAGAAGGATGATCCTAAGAAAAAGGATGACAATAGCGAAGATGATAGTAAGAATGCGGATGATAAAGGTAATAAGAAACCTAATTCTGAAGATGATGACGAAAAAAATCAGAAGTCCGCAGATGATGAAGATAAGAAGAAAGCAGAAAAGTATGATTTACTTGTTGCTGAGCATGAAGATCTTCAGACTAAGTTCACTGAGTTGCAGACCCAGTTTAATACTTTGACTGCACAGTGCGCAGAGTTGACTGCTTTTAAGAAGTCTATTGATGATGCTAAAAAGAAAGAGCTAATTGATAGTTTTTATATGCTATCTGATGAGGATAAGGCAGATGTAAATGAACATTTTAATACTTATTCTTATGATGATATTAAAAAGAATCTGTCTGTCATTTGCTTTGAGAAGAAAGTTAATTTCGCCGCAAATGAAGATGGGACAGAGAAGAAGGAAAATCCTTCAATGACATTTAATTTAAATGATAATGGGGATAGTAGTGTTCCGGCTTGGCTTAGTGCTTTGAAGAATACTCGCGACGCCCATAAGGTTTAAGGAGGAAATATAAACTATGGCTACTATTAGTAGAATTGGTTTTGGTCAGGTAGAGCCTAATCATCTGTCTGCCCAGAGAACCGCACAGATTTATGCACAGCTTCCTGCCAAGTCTGATATTGACATTCTTGAGAATGGTCAGTTTGTAAAGTATGATTACGCTGCTGGCGTTTGTGACTTTACTGGCGAAGGCGAGTGGATGTTGGTTTACAATGAAGTTAAGCTGTATGATGACTTCTGGAGAGAGACTTATAAGGACTTTGCTCTAATTAAGGATCACTACACTCCTGGCGATGAGGAAATTACTCATGACGGTCTTGGTCCTTTCTCTGGTCAGATGACTCCTCGTGTATTTAAGACTAACGTTGGTGATATTTTTACTACTAACTGTGTTGGTGCTGGTAATACCGATGGTAAGGCTAAGTATGCTGGTGTTGAACTAGCCGCTACAGATTTGCTAAAGATTAATGCAAAGGGCTTCTTGGAGAAGGTTGAGAAGGAAGCTGCCGCAACTGAGACCATGCTATGGCAGGTTGCTAAGATTACTACTATGCCTGATGGCCAGCCCGCAGTAAAAGTTCAGCGTATTCGCTAATTTAAAGAAGGAGGAAAAGAATAATGGCTTTAGATACTAAAAATCTTTTGGCTCTTGCCAAGGCAACTGCAAATGCTAATCCGACTTCTATGACTTCTTATTCTTTCAATATTGATGGTAAGAATGAGTCTTTTAGCTATGCTGATTTGAATAATACTCTTCGCTCAGAGTTGAATGAGCTATGTGGTAATGGTAATTATTACCAGTTCCAGGCTAATCAGAACACTATTTTCTCTCTGATGGCTCAGACTATTGATGATGTTCTTCCTAAGAAGGTTCTTGAGCAGTATGGCGCTTTTGCTGAGGTTCAGAATTTTGCTCAGGGCGATCGTCCTATCTTCACTCAGAAGATTACTGTTGCAGCTAAGCGTCGTGCAAAGCAGTTTATTACTAAGGTTGGTCTGAATGGTATTTACGAAGTTTTCAAGCTAGATGGTAAGAGCTTCGAAGTGAAGACCAGTGCATTCGGTGGAGCTGCTCAGATTGCATTTGAAGAGTTCCTAGATGGTCGTGTTCAGATGTCTGATGTTCTAGATATTGTTTATGAAGGTCTAGATGAGGCAGTTTATCTGGAGATTGAACGTGCTTTGAAGGCTACTGTTACTAATTTGCCTGCCGCAAATGTTCATACTGATACTGCTTTCAAGGAAGCTGAGATGGATAGACTGATTAGTATTGCTGATTCTTATGGTAAGGCAGTTATTTACTGCACTTATGAATTTGCTGCTACTATGGTTCCTGCAACTGGTTGGGTTTCTGATGCTATGAAGGATCAGAAGTGGAACAATGGTTATCTTGGCAACTATAAGGGTCATCAGGTTATTGTTCTGAATCAGTCTTATGAAGATGAGACCAATAGTAAGAAGGTTATTGATCCTGCTTATGCTTGGATTATTCCTACTGGTGCTCAGAAGCCTGTTAAGATTGCTTTTGAGGGTCAGACTATTGTTCAGAATATCACTAACCGTGATCAGTCTATGGAAATCCAGATGTACAAGAAGTTTGGTGTTGGTACTATCGTAACCAATAACATCTGTGTCTATAAGAACTCTAGCTTAACTCGCTAATTAAATATAGATAACTTGTATGGGGAGATAATAATTTAATAAGGTTATTATCTCCCCATTTTTTTTATATGAGATAAAAGGAGATAAATTGAATATGTTGGATAAAAGTACTGTGATTAAAGTCACAAATAGAGATGCTGGTAGTGTTGGATACACTGTGCCAGATTTACGCATTGAACGTTAGTACCAGAAGGGAGAAACTAAAGAAGTTACTATGGAAGAGCTTCGTAAGTTATCTTATCTACCTGGCGGTGATTATATTATTAGAAATTGTTTACAAATTGATAATAGTGATGCAGTAAATGAGTTACTGGGTGATGTTGAACCAGAGTATTACTATACTGAAAACGAAGTCCGTGAATTGCTAGTTGGTTCTGGCACTCTCGCTCAATTACAGGACTGTCTTGATTTTGCTCCCGCAGGAGTTATTGATATGATTAAGGATATTGCTGTAAAAGAAGAAATTAATGATCTTTCTAAGCGTAAAGCTATTTATGATAAAACTGGCTTTAACGTAAATTCTGCTATTATGATTAAGCATGAAACTGAAGAAGAAGATGCTAAAGAAAAGACTTCTGCTCGTCGTGCTGCACCTGTACAGAAATCAGAAAATACAGTCCCAACTCGTAAGACAACTCCTATTCAAAAATATAATGTAGTAAAGTAATTAAGTGGAGGTGTATTATGTCGAATGTAACTAGTACACCTTTTTCTTATATTTATGATAGCTTTTTATCTAAAATTACAGATGATATGTATATGGAATTAACCGAACTAGATACATATCAGTTATTGGAAGAATTATTATTATATTCTATTTAGAAATTTTAATTTCAAAAAGAAGATTTAACTGAATATGAGTTAGTATCCATTACTGATGAAGTTAAATATACTGGCGCGGAGAGCGGTTAGGAAGAGGTTCCCGCAATTCTATATGAAGGTGGGTCTTTTACAAATATCTTAACCGCAGAAGAAATTAATATTCTTGCAACATATATGGTAGTTGAGTGGCTAGGGCAATAGCTAGCTAGTGTTGAAAATACTAGAATGAAGTATTCTGGTAGTGATTTTAAATTTACCTCTCAAGCTAACCATATGTAGAAATTACTCTAGTTAAAAAAAGATTATGAAAGAGAAGGTTTTCATCTTTAGAGACTTTATAAAAGACGCCAAAAAGATTCTGAAACTAATGTATATAAATCTACTTTTGGCTCAATTATGTTTACTGAAGATGAGTTGAAAGATGCTCTACCTGAAAAATGGAATAGAAATTTCTGAAGAAACTCTTAGCAATAATTTAACTAGATTAATTAATTAGATATATAAACTATTACCAAATAGAGAAGAAGGTTTAGATTGGATAAAACCTTTAGATAATATTATTGAAGAACTTGCGGGAATGGGAGATTTATTAAATTCTGAATAGAATAGTTTCTTTTAGTTATTATGTAAATTGAAAGGACTTAAATCTCTTTCTTGCGATGAAGATTTTGCATTATATAGACGCATTATCTTTGAATGTTTGTCTTTACTAAATGGAATAAAGGAGTCGCTATGTCAATAGAAACATTAAATAAAAGATTGAATTATCGTGGCGGCTCTGCTCAAAATCGATTGATTCAAGATAAAAGAAATTCTTTATCAAAACCGCTTATTTATTCATATCAAAGTATGACTGCAGAACTTGCGGATGGACGTAGGTTTAGAGCGCTTATGAATAAAAATAAAGAAACTATGGATTATTATGATTAGATTCTTTCTATTCCATATAAAGATATATGTCTTAATCCTGAAGTTAGCCGCCATGAAAAGACTTCTGAAGGGCAAGAAGAGACTGGTATTAAAGTAGGAGATACTTTTACTTGGATTGAAAATAATACCCATTGGATTATTTATAGTTAGAATTTAAATGAAGTTGCATATTTTAATGGAAATGCACGTTTATGTGAATAGACTATTGAAATTAATGGTCATAAATATTGGGTTTACATTAGAGGTCCAGTAGAAACAGATATTCCATGGAATCAAAAAGGCGGAATTAACTGGAATGATGGAAACTATTCCTTAATTATGTTTGTAACTAAAAATAAGGAAACCGCAGAGTATTTTCACAGATTCACAAAAATAGATATTACTGATGAATTTGGTAAAATACAAAAATGGGAAGTTGCCAGTTAGAACCCTTATTACGGAACTGGAATGATATAGGTTTGTTTAAATGAAACCTTTAACAATGAAATCGAAGATGCTGTAAAAAATAAAGATTCTGAAATAGAAATTGAGAAAGATAAACCATATATTGATGGCCCCACAAAAGCTACATTATATGATACTGTCACTTATACTATCGTAAATCTAACTGGCGGTGAGTGGTTTATAAAAGAAAATGACAGTGAAGAAAAAGCTCTTAAAATTACAGATACTTCTATTTCGCTAGATATCACAAATAAAAAGTGCCGCGGTTTTTAGGTTATATACCGTAATTATGCCGTAGATGATGTGACTCTAGATGTCTAGATCGCCGCATTTTAAAGAGAGGAGATAAATAATGCCCGTAAAAGAAACTAATTTAATTATGAAAGCTAAAGATTTTCAATCTTCTTTCCTCTCTTGTCCTAAGGATATTGAAGAAATCCTTAGAAAATTATTTTTATCAAGTAAACCTTTTAGTGATGATTTAAAACGTTTACTTGTTATTAATACTAAAGATTGTTTAGATAATAAAACTGAACCTTTATATAACCAAAAAATAAATGCAATGTCTCTCGCTAAATTACGATAGGACGGATATATTAAGCTAGAACCTAAAATTAAGATTCCTGAGCATGAAGAAGTAAAAAGTTATATTATTATTTCTGTTGATAATTTCATGCCTAATGCCAATAATCCTTATTATCTTGATTATACTATTAGTTTTGATATTATATCTAATCTTGATTATTGGGATATTGGTAATTTTAGATTAAGACCTTTAATGATTGCAGGCTATATTGATGGAATTCTTAATGGCAGCCGCCTATCTGGTATTGGTTAGCTTTAGAAAGTTACTATGAAAGAATTAATCCTTGATGAAAATTTTGCTGGATATAGTTTAACTTATAAAGCAATTCATGGAAGTGAGGATAAAAAGCCTTGATTACGTATGATGATCTCTTGCTTTTATCAGGAAATGACATACCTTTTATGAAAGCAGAGGTCAACATTCATCAACCAACAATAAGAGAAATTGCATATATTAATGAAGAAAATTTCTTTATAGGTTGTTCGTTACTTTGTTTTGATAAAGAACAATTAACAACAAAGGACAGAAATAATTTATCTTCACAATCTAATTTTGATATTATTATGTCAATAATGTTAGACAAACAGATGGGGCGGGAAAATGGTGAAAGTGCTTTTTTAATACTTACAATGATTTTTCCGAAATATCAAATTTAGCTCTCTAAATAGGCAATTATGCTAATTGATGAAGAGCAAAAACCCCATTTCTTAAACAATGATAATTTTTCAGATTTTTAGAGAATTTTGACTGATATGTTCTGTCTAAAATCAAAAGAAAAAGAGTATAATTTTGGTAAAGGTAAAATGTCTCAATAGATTGCGGATAAGCTAAAAGAACGCAATAAGCGCTTGAAAGAGCTGAAACCCGCAAATGAGAAAATAGCAGTCTTTTCAAGGTTTATCTCTATTTTAGCTGTTGGCGAAAGTAAAGATATAAATCAACTATTCAATTATACTGTTTATTAGCTTTTTGATGAATATGATAGATTTATCTTAAAAGATGAATGGGATTCTCATGTTTCGATAATCCTAGCTGGCGGTAAGCCTGATAGTCAAGAACAGCCTGAAAACTGGAAAAAAGATATTCATGTATAATTTTTTCAAGGAGGATATATACCTATGAAATTTGGTGTACGCGATATTACTGATGTCGTATTTAAGGCTAAATCTAGTGTTAAGATTGGTAGTCGTACATTTGCAAAAGGTCAGCCTGTCTTGTTCATTGACTCAGCAACCGCTTCAAGTCTGGAGCAGGCTGTTACCACAGTTTACGCTCAGGGTGGACGTGGTAATGCTCGTTTGATCGCATGGGAAGGCGATAAGACTCTAACCTTTACTGTTACTGATGCTCTGCTTTCTCCTATTGGTTTTGCTATTCTATCTGGTGCAGGTCTATTTAAAGGAGCAGATGGCGAAGATGAAGTTCATGTTCATTCTCATGCTAATGCATATATTTCTAAAGCTGCAACTCCTGCAAATACTTTAGAGATTGATTTGACTGATGCTCTTGATGCTGATGAAAAGATTGATGCAACTGCACCTGTCTTTATTTGCTATACTGAGACTGATGATTCTATTACTGGTGAGATTGCAACTGGTTATGCTGTTGATGCTACTGGTAAGAAGTTGACTAAGACTGATGAAGCTACTCTTGATACTGAAGCTGGTAAAACTGTTTATGTTGATTTCTATGTATTAAAGAAAGCATCCACTGTTTCTGAACTTCAGATTAAAGCAGATGCTTTTGGATGCAGTTTCTATGTAGAAGGTAACACCTTCTTCCGTCGTGAATCTGATAACCAGGATATGCCTGTTGTATTGACTCTACCTAATGTAAAGATTCAGTCTAACTTCACCTTTAGTATGGCTCCTACTGGAGATCCATCTACTTTCGACTTCACTATGGATGCATTCCCTGGTTATACTATGTTTGATAGAAAACATAAGGTTCTATGTGTAATGCAGATGATTGATGAAGCTGTTAGCGGAACTGATTCTGAGGAGAGTGTAATGCCACATAAGACTGGCTTTGAAATTGAAGAATCTGTAAATGATTCTACTACCGCCAAAGGCGAAGCTGATGAGGGCTAATAATCTTAAATGATTAATTATAGGGGATACTAATATTAGTATCCCCTATTTTTTGTTTATATGGAGAAATATTATGATTTATAAAGGGATAGAAATAGATGAAGATGCTTTATATCAAGAAACTGTTGATACTATTCTTGATATAATGGCGGAAAATCCAGATGAATATTTTGTTAAACCTAATGATTTTAAAGCATTAAAAAAAGTTGCTTAGTTATTTGTAGATAAAATTGATAGTTATGGATTAGATAATATTGCTTTAAGAGATTTATCTAGTATAAATAGAAGCATAGTTAAACAAAATATAAAAAAGGTACGAGAATAGTATAAATTAATGGCAACTTTTGCTGAATAGTTAGATAATTTTTTTGGACGCAGTGTTACTACTTTATGGGTTAAAACTAGTGGTAAAAATTTATCTAATTAGTAGCTTATTTATGAATTAGATGAAACAAAAGCATATTCTAAATTAACTAATGAAGGTCGTTTACCAAGTAGACGCGCTGCAAGAGTAGAACAGTCATAGGTTGAAGAACAATTAAATTAGTTAAATACAAATATTACTTATTTATCTCCAATTTATGAAGAAACTTTAAAACGTTATTATATTGGACAAAAGAAAAATGCTAATTTCCATGCGGTTTTATGGAAAGAGCGCTCTAATGCAAAAGATGCTTATACTGACGCTAAAGGCGCTAAATGGGGTATTGGTCGAGTCTATAATAAAGGTGATATTGGAGAAGCATTTGTAGGAGCTTTAGTTAATGAAGAAAAATATATTAAACGGAAGTCTCAATTAGAAACTCAAATTAAAAATTTCTATAATTACTATATAACTAAAGTTGATAGTATGGCGGCTATTCTTGGAGCAGATATTGATGCGGGTAATGGAATTTAGTATGCTATTAAAACTGCAGGTTCTCGTCCGCCTTCTCTTTCACAATATTATAATACTGCTAAAATTATTATTTCTATGGAAAATATTACAGCAGAATAGTTAGTAAAATAGATTAAAAAAGAATATCCTAGATATGCAGGTACTACTCGTAACGCAAGAGAAATGGCACAAACTTTAGCTGAAATTACTGATTAGGCTTTACAAGAAAATTTAGAAAATGTAACAAATATTATTTTCAAGTAACTTGTCAAATATAAAATATTAAAGTATAATTTAAAAAAGAAGATAGTTGAGATAAAAGGAGTTAATAATATAATTATGGCAACAAATAAAATTAGTTACGCTAAAATGAACCTTAAGGTTGATACCACCGTGAATCATTTTGATTTTAAGGGTAATGAGATTGAAGTTCTTCAGTATCTGCCTGCCGCAGATAAGTATGATTTTATTATGCTAACTCTTTAGAAGTCAGAAGAGGATGGTATTTATAATGAAAATAAATTGGATATGTATTTTCATTTGCATCTAATTTATATGTATACTAATATTTCTTTTACTGAGAAACAGCGGGAAGATGAATATAAACTCTATGATGCTATGCAAAGTAATGGCTTAATTGATGCTGTTATTGAGCATATGCCTGCAGCAGAATATGAAATGCTTCAAACTTAGGTTAATGTCATGGTAGAGCGACTAACCGCGCATCATCATAGTGTTTCAGCTCTTGTGCAGAAAATCGTATCTGATCTTCCTCGCAATGCAGAAGCTGCCGCGCAAATGGTAGATGGATTCGATAAAGAAAAGTATTAGAATGTATTGAGATTAGCTGCTGCTACTGGAAATAGAGAGTAACTGGGTAAAATAGATTAAAATTCATGCTTCTACTATTATATAAAAATAGTAGAAGCATTTTTTTATGTTTAAACTAATGCAAGGAGGAAAAGGAGTTTATGGCAAATAATACTAGAAAAAGAATTTAGTATGATGTTGGTTTTAATACTGACACTAAGCAACTTGATGAAGTCAAGAAATAGTTGCAAGAAATTTCTAAGTTAACTAATACTAAATTTAAATAGAATGGTATTTTTTCAACAGACGAAATGTAGAAGATTCGTTCTGTTGCCACAGAGGTAAGTAATGCTATTAATAAGGCTTATAATCCTAAAATTAATAGTGTTAATATTACTAAATTTAATGCTGAATTAGCTAAGTCTAATTTGACAGTTAAATAGATTTATGATAATTTTAATAAAGTTGGCACAACAGGTCAAAATGCTTTTAGAAACTTATAGACCTCTTTGCTAACTACAAATAAAGAATTAAAACAAACTCATACTTTTTTAGATAATATTGCTACAACATTAAGTAATACTATTAAATGGAATGCGGCTAGCGGAGCTGTAAATACTCTCACAGCTAAGATTTCTGGTGCGGTTTCCTATATTGAAAGACTTGATAGTTCTTTGAATGATATCCGTATTGTTACTGGTTAGTCTGCAGATGAGATGGATAAATTTGCGGTTAAAGCTAATAAAGCTGCAGAAAATTTAGGTAAATCTACTTTGGATTATACTAAAGCCGCATTAACTTATTATCAGCAAGGTCTATCTGATGATGAAGTTGCTGCTCGTACAGAAGTTACAATGAAGGCTTCTAATGTTACTGGACAAAGTACTGATGATGTAGCAGAATAGTTAACCGCAGTTTGGAATGGTTTTAAAGTAGCTGCAGCAGATACTGAAGAATATGTTGATAAACTTGCTGCTGTTGGTGCCGCAACTGCATCTGATTTGAAAGAACTATCTTCTGGTATGGCTAAGGTTGCATCTGGTGCTGCTAGTATGGGTGTTAATATTGACCAATTAACCGCAAGTCTAGCAACAATCGTATCTACTACTCGTCAAGATGCATCATCTGTTGGTACTGCATTAAAGACTATTTATTCTCGTATTGCTGATATCAAGGCTGGTGCTGACGATGCAGAAACTACTCTAGGTAATTATTCTGGCAAAATGGCAGAATTAGGATTCAATGTTCTAGATTCTGAAGGAAAAATGCGTGACCTAGGCGTAGTCATGGAAGAAATTGGTAATAACTGGAAGAATCTAAGTCGTGAACAACAGATTTATCTAGCACAGACCATGGCTGGTACTCGTCAGTACAATAACTTAATTGCTCTATTTGATAACTGGGAAGAGTATCAATCTGCATTAAATGTATCTCAGAAAGCTGCTGGCACTTTACAGAAATAGTAGAATGTCTACCTTGAGTCTACAACCGCACATATCAATGAACTAAATACCGCATGGGATAGTTTATATCATTCTACTCTTGATGCCGATACTATTAATACTGTTACAGATGGATTAAAAGTATTAGTTAAATTGACTGATAATTGGATTCAAAGTATTGGTGGCGGTAAAGGTGTTTTATTAAATCTTGGAGCTATTGCTACCAATGTGTTTAGTAAATAGATTGCAAGTAGTATTGCTATTAGTATTAACAATTTAAAGTCTGAAAAACAAGAGATTGAAGAAATTCAAGCTAGATTAAAACTTACTGATGAAGTAAGAAATAATAAGACTTATGATGAGGAGTCTCGTGCTATTGCTTAGATGGCAAATGATAGTATTAAATATACTAGTGTTATGTCTCAATCTCAGCAAGAATATTCTAATAGTTTAATTGAAACTCAAACTTAGCTATTAAATCAAAAGGCTGCTTATGATAAAGCTAGTGCATCTGCGGTTGAATATTTGAAGAATCATCAATCTACTTAGAATTTAGGATTAGATAAGAATGATTAGCATCTTGAAACTTCTAAAAAGTTAGAAGATTAGCTAGAAGATTTAAATGTTTAGTTAGTTGAAGAGGCTGAGAACTATAGCAGATTAAAAGCTGCTCTAAAAGATACTGATTTGGCTTACGATGATGAGCTTCAAAATACCAAAATTATGGGTGCTGCTTATGTTGAAAACAAGAAGACTGTTTAGGCTTTCTTGGAGACATATAAGGCACTTTAGAATGAAATGAAAACCAATGCTGGTAGCTTCAAACAGGGTGATGATACTTTATTTGCAAGTCGAGTCAATGAATGGCAAACCGCGTTATCTGATGCGACAAATAGACATTCAAATGATATTGGTTTTTAGTCTTTAAATGGTGATTCTCAAGGCTAGTTAACTTATCTATTGACTGTTGATGATTAGCTACAAACAGTATTCGATAATGTCTCTGGTTCTTTCTCTCGAATGGTTGGAGAAATGGCTAATGAAGCTAATACTGCGGCAGCCGCAGTTTCTAATGCAGCAACTGGAGCAGGAGATGTTCTTAATACTAAAATTAGTGAAAACAAAGCCAAGTTTGATGAATTAGTAAAAACTATTTCTAATCCTAAAAATATTCAAGGTATTATTTAGATTGCTGGTGGAATGACTTCTTTTGCCGCAACTGTTTCTAATGCAAAAAATGCTTGGGAAGTTTTAAACGATAAAACTTTAACTGGTACTGAAAAAATTACTCAAGGACTCACTTCTACTGGAACCGCACTTTCTGGTGTAGTTATGGGTATTAATAGCTTATCAAAAGGATTGGCTGTATTAGGTTTGGGTTCTAAAGCAGCAATGGGTATAGCTGTTGCAGTTATGGCTGTAGGTGCTGTAATAGGAATAGTGACTCAAGCAATTGAAGAGCATAACAAAGCTGCAGAAAAAGCAAGAGAAAAAATTGCTAATAGTAGTAAAGAATTTGAAGAAGCAACTTCTAATTTAAAAACTTATAAGGATGAGTTAAAAGCTAATAAAGAAAGATTAGAAGATTTAGCTAAAATTAAAT
>ERZ1023884.99-NODE-99-length-17603-cov-7.492307_pt1 | contig 17603 bp, 9 predicted proteins | sample MGYA00380394_ERZ1023884 | MGnify/ENA primary metagenome ERZ1023884 (study PRJEB33179, sample SAMN07449001) | human gut metagenome | biome: Human-gut; feature: Human associated habitat; material: Faeces | host: Homo sapiens | place: India: Bhopal | collected... | reverse complement strand
AATGTGTCTATCACCGGCAGGGCGAAAAACGCTATGTCAGCCCGATGTGGAAAAAGGCCAGGGCCCGTGCCGAAGCTAAAGCGCAGGAACGGCAGGAAAGGGGATGAGGTCATGGTCGAACGGAAAGGAAGAGCTTTGATTGCCTGGCGGTGTGCCCAATTCTTCAAAAATGGGGATTTCGTCAATTTAGGAATCGGCCTGCCCCTGATGTGCGTCAACTACCTGCCTGAAGGCGTAGACCTCTGGCTGGAAGCGGAAATAGGCACGGTCGGCAGCGGCCCGTCGCCGGATTGGGACCATGTCGACATCGACGTCATCGACGCCGGCGGCCAGCCGGCCTCGGTCATTACCGGCGGCAGCGTCTATGACCACGAAACGTCCTTTGCCTTCATCCGCGGCGGTCATATCGACGCGACTGTCCTGGGAACGCTGCAAGTCGACCAGGAAGGGAATATCGCCAACTGGACCATTCCTGGGAAATTCGCTCCCGGTATGGGCGGGGCCATGGACCTCTGTGCCGGTGTCAAGAAAATCATCGTCGCCACGGACCATTGCGAAAAGAGCGGCCATTCCAAGATACTGAAGAAATGTACGCTGCCCCTGACGGGAGCCCATTGCGTCACCGATATCGTAACCGAACGCTGCTACTTTGAAGTCACACCGCAGGGCTTGGTCCTGCGGGAACTGGCACCGGGCTATACCGTAGAAGATATCCGGGCCTGCACGGAAGCAGACTTCATCGTCTCCGGAACCATCGCCGTCATGGGCGGATGAGGGGAGGTCGCACGAAGGCTTCGTAAGCCTCTCCTGCTAGGAGAGGTGGCCCAAATGGGTCGGAGAGGTTTAACCTTGTAGGGGATGTTTTTATACATCACCCGTCATGTATAACGTGGGCATCATTATTTCAGGCGGGCCGCCCTTTGGGACGGCCCCTACGAACTACTGCAAACTCAATACTCAAAAAGAGGCTGTCGCACATGCGACAGCCTCTTTTTCACTATTCCTTATTATTGCGGTCGGCTTGTTGTCTGGCCGGCTGCTGGGTCTGTTGTTTGGATTTTTCTTTGGTCGTCGTTTTTTCGGTCGTCGCCGATTTTTTCTTCGGTTCTTCCCGGTCGTCGCTGCGGACGCTGTTACTGGAAGATGAAGACGACGTCGTTTCTTTACGGCGTTCCATGCCTGACGGGGCGGAGAAGTCGCCACCCGATTCATCGGACGTAGCCGACGACATGTAATCCTTCCAGATTTCTGCCGGGATCGTGCCGCCGTAGATTTCGCCTAAGCTGTGCGAACCCGTATCGTCGCCGATCCATACGGCTGTGACGATATCCGGCGTGTAGCCGACGAACCAGGCGTCTTTGTTGTCGTCTGTCGTACCGGTCTTGCCGGCAGCCGGCCGGCCGATGGCGGCGGCTGTCCCTGTGCCGTGGTCGATGACGCCTTCGAGCATGGTCGTCATTTCATAGGCTTCCCGTTCGGACATGACGCGGGTCTTCGTTTCTTCTTTTTCTAACGTCGATGCGTCTTCCAGGACGTTGCCGTTGCGGTCGAGGATTTTGACGATAGCCGTCGGCTTGACGTGGACGCCCTTATTGGCAAAGGTGCCATAAGCGCTGGCCATTTCCAGCGGCGTGACGCCTTTTGTCAGGCCGCCCAGGGCCATGGCCAGGTTGTCGTCTTTGGCGTCGAGGGTGGTGATGCCCATCTTCTTGGCGTTGGCGATGATGTTCTTCGTGCCGACTTTGTCAGCCAGCTGGACGGCGATGGTGTTGACCGAGTGGGCCAGGGCATCGCTGAGGGCCATGGTACCGCTGTAGGAGCCGCCGGCGTTCTTCGGGCTCCAGCTGCCGTAGGTGACGGGCTGGTCGTCCATGGTCGTATCCGGCGTCATGTCGTGCTGCAGCGCCGTCAGGTAGACGAAGGGTTTGAAGGCCGAACCAGGCTGGCGGACAGCCATGCTGGCGCGGTTGAAGCTATCCTGTCCGCGGCCGCCGACCATGGCCAGGATGTGGCCCGTCTTGGGGTCGATGGAGACGATGGCTGCCTGCGGCTGAGTCAGGCCGTTTTCGTCAGTGTAGTTGTTGGGCAGGTTGCGCATAGCCCGGACGGCGGCGTGCTGCTTGTCGACGTCCATGGTCGTGTAGATCTTGAGGCCTTCCTTATAGAGGGCATCGTCGCCGTATTTCTTGGCGACCTGCTGGGAGACGTAGTCGATGAAGGATGCATATTCGTCGGCTTCCTTGGACTGATGGCTCTTGGAGAGGCCCAGGTCCTGGTTCTTGGCGTCTTCCGCTTCGGCAGCCGATACGTAGCCGTATTTGACCATCTGGTCGAGGACGACGTTCTTGCGCTTCTTGGCTTCGTTTAAGTTGTTGAAGGGCGAGTAGTAGAGCGGGCTCTTAGGCAGGCCGGCCAGCATGGCGCACTGCGTCAGGGTCAGTTCGTTGACGTCTTTGTTGAAATACGTCTTGGCCGCTGTCTGGATGCCATAGGCACCCTGGCCGAAGTAAATCTGGTTCATGTACATTTCCAGGATTTCTTTTTTACTGTATTTGTGTTCGATTTCCAGGGCCAGCATGGCTTCCTGTATCTTACGCTTCAATGTCTGTTCCTGGGACAGGAAGGCGTTCTTGGCCAGCTGCTGGGTGATGGTACTGCCGCCCTGGGCGATGCCGCGGTTGGTCAGGTTGGCAAAGATGGCGCGGAAGATGCCGATAGGGTCGATGCCGATGTGTTCATAGAAGCGGTTGTCTTCGGCAGCGATGAAGGCATTCTGCAGATTCTGCGGCACTTTGTTGATGTCGATGGGCAAGCGGTTCTGATCGGAATGAAGGGTCGTGATCAGCCGGCCGTGGGATTCGAAGACCTTTGATGAAACGGCAGGCCGCATGTTATTGCCTACAGCAGGCAAACTTTGATAGGCAGCAAAAATATAGCCAAACCCTAAGCCTGCGAAAACGACAAGGCATAAGGCGATGAAAAGGCGGATGCGGCGAAGGGGACCGGCTTTTTGGGCTTTTTTTGCTCTGCGTCTGGGTGTATACATTTTTTCCTCCTACGTGACGACGTAATCGTTCAAGATGAGCAGGTAATGAGACATTACTAATTTCTTATTATATCACATCATACATCATTATCCTATATAGGCGGGACAGGTTGAAAAAATTTAAAGTCTTTTTGGCGATTAAATCGTTTTACGCTACACGGAATCCGAAAATATTTCATATGTAGTATACTCTTTAAAAGAGTATCATGTAGCTTTTTTAGAAATGCCATTGACAATCGCAGAGAAATAGCGTACTATAAACGTAACAAGCAGACAATTTAGCGTACACGCTTGGTTATAATAGCAGGAGGTAAGGATTATGGCAAAGGACAGAGAAAAAGCATTTGTATTGTGGTTCGATGAACTGCGCAGAGCCGATGTAGCTCTCGTAGGCGGTAAATCGTCTTCCCTCGGTGAATTGACGTCTCAGACGGATGTTCCCGTTCCCTATGGGTTCGCGACGACAGCCGAAGGCTATCGCCATTTCATGCATGAAACGGGCATGGACGTCAAGATTCCGGAATTACTGAAAGGCCTGACCGACGTTGAAGACGCTGTCCAGCTCCGCGATGTGACGGCAAAGATCCGCAAGGCCATCTGTGATGCAGAAATGCCGGCCGACTTGGCAGCCGATATCCGCAAGAGTTACGAAGAATTGGGCAAGAAAGTCGGCGAAGCCAATCCTTTCGTCGCCGTCCGCTCCAGTGCAACCGCTGAAGACTTGCCGGACGCCAGCTTTGCCGGCCAGCAGGATACGTACCTCAACGTCCAGGGGGCTGACATGGTCATCCAGAAGGTCAAGGAATGTTACGCATCGACCTTTACCGACCGCGCTACGTACTACCGCACGAAACAGGGCTTCGATCATCTCTCCGTCGCTTTGAGCGCCGCTATCCAGATGATGGTCTTCTCCAAAGCTGCCGGCGTCATGTTCACCGTCGACCTGGTCACGGGCGATGATTCGACGATTACCATCGAAGGGGCCTGGGGCCTCGGCGAATACGTCGTACAGGGCACGGTTACGCCGGATAACTTCAAAGTCCGCAAGGATGACCTGACCATCCTCTCCAAGATGATTAATACCAAACCGATCGAACTGGTCCGCAAACCGGGCGGCGATTGCGAAGAAAAACTCGTTCCGCCGGAACTGCAGAAACAGCAGGTCATTACGGACGAACAGGTAAAGGAACTGGCTACGTACGCCAAAGCTATTGAAAAGCATTACGGCTGTTACATGGATATGGAATGGGGCGTCGATGAACGGACCAATAAGGTATGGCTCCTCCAGGCCCGTCCGGAAACGGTATGGTCCAAGAAGAATAAAGAAAAGAAAGAAGCCGCTGCCGAAAAGGCCGCTGTCACGACGGACCGCAACGTCGTCGTCAAAGGCCTGCCGGCCAGCCCGGGCAGCGCTGCTGGCAAAGCCCATGTCATCCTTGACCCGTCGAAGATCGCTGAATTCAAAGACGGTGAAATCCTGGTTACGACCATGACTGCTCCGGACTGGGTACCGGCCATGAAGAAAGCCAAGGCTATCGTCACCGATGCCGGCGGCATGACCTGCCACGCTTCCATCGTCAGCCGTGAACTGGGCATCCCCTGCATCGTCGGCACGAAGAGCCGCAGCGTCGAAGCGACGACGACCATCCAGGATGGCGCAGAAATCACGGTCGATGCGACGAACGGCATCGTCTATGAAGGCATCGTTGCCGACATCGTCAAACCGCCAGCTGCGGAAGCCCCGGCCGGCCAGGCGGCAACGACCGTCGTCGCTGCCGAAGCCGCTCCGATTACGGGCACGAAGATTTACATGAATCTGGGCAACCCGGATCTGGCTGAAAAATACGGCAAACTGCCTTGCGACGGCATCGGCCTCATGCGCGAAGAATTCATCTGGACGACCTTCATTCATGAACACCCGTTATACCTCATCGAAACGGGCCGGGCTGACCACGTCGTCGATCAGTTGTCCGAAGGTATCCGCAAAGTCTGCCAGGCACTGGCTCCGCGTCCGGTCACGCTGCGCCTGAGCGACTTCAAATCGAGTGAATACCGCAACCTGACAGGCGGTGACAAATACGAACCCCAGGAAAGCAGCGCCCTCCTCGGCTGGCGCGGTGCTTCCCGTTACTATGATCCGAAATACGTCGAAGCCTTCAAGCTGGAACTGAAAGCTGTCCGCAAAGTCCGCGAAGAATACGGCTACAAGAACCTCAACGTCATGATCCCCTTCTGCCGCCGCGTCGATGAAATGCAGAAAGTCGTCGACCTCATGGCTCAGGAAGGCCTCCCCCGCGGTCCGGACTTCAAGGTCTGGCTCATGGCTGAAATCCCGTCCAATATCATCCTGGCCGACCAGTTCAACCAGTTCGTCGATGGCTATTCCATCGGCTCCAACGACCTGACCATGCTCATCATGGGCTGCGACCGCGACAACGATACGGTAGCACCGCTCTTCGATGAACGCAACCTGGCAGTCAAACGGGCTATCCGCCATCTCATCGCCGTAGCCCATAAGGACGGCAAGACCGTTTCCATCTGCGGCCAGGCACCGAGCGTCTATCCGGACTTCGCTGAATTCCTGGTCAAGAGCGGCATCGATTCCATCTCGGTCAACCCCGATGCCGTCGTATCGACACGGAAACACGTGGCACAAGTCGAACAGCGTATCCTCCTCGATTCGCTGACAGGCAAGGGCCGTGCTGATACAGAAGATTATACGTGGTAATAGCATATCCGATTTATGAGTAATAGAAAGGCGGTCCCAAAAGAAAAACAGACTTTTGGGCCGCCTTTTTCTCATACTAGGACCTTGTATTATACACTATTTGCATATTATACATCTTATATCGCGGGATGTTTTTATATATGTTATGATAATAAGTGAATAAGAGAACGCTTGCTATGTAGGGGGTGAAAAGACGCTATGTTATCGGAACGTCAGGAAACGATTTTACAGATTGTAAAGGAAAACAGTCCGATTACGGGCCAGCATATTGCCAACCGGCTCCACGTGACGCGGGCAGCCCTGCGCTCGGACCTGGCCATCCTGACCATGTTAGGGCTCATCGATGCGCGGCCGAAATTAGGCTACTTTTTTACGGGCAATAAAGAAAAAGACCTGCTCTCGCGGGCCATCACGGATATCACCATTGATTCCTGCCTGTCGCAGCCTGTGATCGTCGGTGAGCATACGAGTGCTTACGATGCGATCATCGCCATGTTTACGGAAGATGCGGGAACCGTCTTTGTCGGGACGGACAATATCCTGGCCGGCGTCGTATCGCGAAAGGATTTATTGAAAACGGCTATGGGCAGCAATGACCTGCGGGCCCTGCCGGTGCGCATGGTCATGACGCCAGTGAGCAAAGTGATCTATGCCCAGCCTGAGGAAAAGGCTATCGTCGCCGCTCAGCGCCTGATCGAATATGAAATCGACTGCCTGCCTGTCGTCGAGGTCGAAAGTACCGATGAAGACGACAAGAAGGAATTGAAGATCCTCGGCAGGATATCAAAAACGAACATAACCCGTCTCTTTGTAGAATGTGGGTTAGGGAGGAGATAACTGTGGAAAAACCGATTATTTATGCCTGCTCAGACTCGCTTGGTGAAACGGCTGAACGCGTCGCTCGGGCAGCAGCCAGCCAGTACGACAAGCAAGAATTCAACATCATCCGCGTACCGTACATCCGGTCGGAACAGCAAATCGAGGAGCTGGTCTGCAAGGCCGAAGCTCACAATGCTATGATCTGCTACACCATCATTTCGCCGACCCTGCGCCGGAAACTGCGGGAACTGACTAAGTCGGCCAATGTCACCGTCGTCGATATCATCGGCCCCATGCTGGCCGGTGTCGGCACCCTGACGGATACGGAACCGACTTTGAAGGCCGGCATGATCCATCAGCTCGACGAAGAATATTTCAAACGCGTCGAAGCTATCGAATTCGCCGTCAAATACGATGACGGCAAGAACCCCATGGGCTTCTTGAAGGCCGATATCGTCATCGTCGGCGTCTCGCGCACATCGAAGACGCCCCTTTCCATGTACCTGGCCCATAAGCGCATCAAAGCGGCCAACCTGCCGCTGGTGCCGGAAGTCAGCCTGCCGCCGGAACTGTTCCAGATCCCGGCCCGCAAGATCGTCGGCCTCATCATCGACCCGTTCAAGCTGAATTTCATCCGTTCGGAACGGTTGCGCAGCATGGGGCTCGATGCCAACGCCAGCTACGCCAATATCGAACGCATCAATGAAGAACTGGAATATGCCCGCGGTGTCATGCGCCGCCTCCATTGTCCCATCATCGATGTGTCGTCCAAGGCTATCGAAGAAACGGCGAACCTGGTCATGGAAATCGTCAAACGCAATAAAGAACTGTATCCAGAATAAAATCAGCCAATGGCGGCGAGGGGGGCTTGTTGCATCATGGTTCTTACCATTATGCAAGGGCCCTTTTTGCGTCACTGCGTGAGGTTTGACATTACAACATCAAACTTCGGAAGGAGCACTATGAAAGATTCGACGACAGCCATTTTCACGTCCCTGTCGGCGGCCCTGGAGAGCCGGCATTTTTTGGCGACGCTGGGAATGGAAAAAGATGAAATGACGGCCTGGATACGCCGCAGCCGCCTGCGGTCCCTGGCCGATGAATTACAGCACTGCCGCGACGGGGAAGGGCGCTTTTCTTCGCCTGCTGTCGTCGCGGCGGCCAAACCCTATCTGGACTGCCTCCGGGACGAGCCGGCCGGCGGCTGGCTGCGCTGCTGCCATCAGCGCGTCCTGGCCCGCCTCTTTCCCGGTTCCTGCCAGGGCCCGGAGGCCATGGCCCTGACAGGGCGCGGAAGTCATGGCGACATCTACCGGCGGGGCTGCCTGATCCTCATGCAGGTCCTGCGCGGCCTCTACCGCTATGAACGCCAGGTTCTGCCCTTCGACCCCAAGCGGGACATGCCCCTGGTATCGGTCCAGGAAATCATGGCCCACGGCTACACCAAGGAATACCTGCGCCTGCGTACACTGGCTGCCGACGATTATATTTATGAATTCATGCGCATCGGCGTCGACATTACGCCTTTCAATACGCTGGGCCACGTCGGCGGCGTCCACTACGTCGCCGTCTACGCAGCCCGACAGCTGGCGCGGAACGGCATCCCCGTCGACGTCGCCCTCATTTCCGGCGCCGCTGCCTGCCATGATATCGGCAAGTACGGCTGCAAGAAGAATGAAGAGAAGCGGGTCCCTTATTTACATTATTATTATACGGGCATGTGCTGCCGCCGCCTGGGCCTGCCGGGTATCGGCCACATCGCGGCTAACCATTCCGTCTGGGACCTGGAACTGGAAAACCTGTCCGTCGAATCGCTGCTGCTCATTTATGCCGATTTCCGCGTCAAGAGCAGCCGCGATGCCCAGGGAAAGGAAATCGTCCATTTCTATTCCCTGGCCCAGGCCTTCGACGTCATCCTGGGGAACCTGGATAATGTCGACGACGCCAAGCGCCAGCGCTATCAGAAAGTCTATGGTAAATTGGCGGACTTTGAAGATTTCATGAAAGAACACGGCGTCGTCACCGAACTGCCTGCCGACTTCGCCTGGGAACCGGCCGACCCGCCGCAGCCCATCCATCGGGAAAAAGTCCTCCTCGAAGGCAATGACGTCATTGCCCAGCTCAAATATGCCGCCATCGACCACAACATCCGCCTCATGAGCATCTTCCGCGATGAAAGCGATTTTGGCAACCTCATCGAAGCGGCCCGCAGCGAGCGGCAGTGGAAGAATGTCCGCACGTATATCGGCATCTTCGAGGAATATTCGACGTACATGACGGAGCATCAGAAGCTCATGACCCTGAAGTTCCTCTACGAGCTCTTGTCCCACCGCGAAGGCGACATCCGCCTGCAGGCGGCAGCCCTCATGGGACGCATCATCGCCAATTTCAACGATACGTATACCAAGGAACTGCCCGAAGGCGTCTCCCTGCCGGCCAAGGACGTGACCAACCTGTCCCTGTTCACGACCTACCTGGACCGCATCATCTGCCCGGATATCCGCTTCACCGAGCAGCACAAGCTGTGGATCGGCTACTGCCTGAGCACCTTTGTGTCGGCCGTCCTGCACCGTTGTGCCCGGTCCCAGCATCCCCGCTATACGGCCGTCATGGGGCCGTATTATGAACGGCGCAATTACAGTGAAGAAGAGTATATCATCCTCTTGAAGGTCCTGGCCGACATGGACCGGGACTATCTGGACGAAGCCTTTATGGCCGCCGCCGGTCCCTTCATCGAAAGGGCCAAGCAGAGTGAATCCTTCAACCTGCGCGTGGCCGCCCTGAACTGCGCCCGCCACGTCTTTGCCGACTATACGGATGACTTGTACTATAAGGACCTGCTCAAGGTCATGAACCTGCCTGAAGGGCGGGAAGCCTTCTTTGAACGGGAAGGCAACCTCTTCCTGGTCGACCTCAAGATGGGGACCCACTGGGTCGTCAAAGTGGCCAACCTGGAACTCATGCTGCGCTACATCGACGGCCAGAGCGATGCCGGCAGCGTCATGCATCTCGGGACCCATCTGACCAATCTGCTCAAGGTCAGCGAATCCATCTTCGTCCGCCGCGCCGCCGGCAACAGCCTGCTCAAGATCGCCTCGAACATGACTTATGCCCAGCGCAACGAACTGACGGTCGAACTGTTCAACGGCCTGGAAATCGGCGACCCGCAGATTTCTAAATACGTGCCGGAATTTTTGGGCAAGATGATCCTCAAGCTGCCGCCGCGGGAGTTCGACGAGTTCGTCAAGACCATCGAAGGCCAGCTGCTGACGGTCAACATCCCCTTGGCAGCATCCATGGTCCAGACAGTGGGCATCATTTTGGAACAATTCGACGAATTTGCCAAAGAGTTCTCAGAAGACCCGGCAGTCAACGAAAAGCGCCAGCGCCGCCTGCTGTACATCATGATCAAGGCCTATGCCCATTACAATAAGGAACTGAGCCGCGACGCCTTCCGCGATTTAGGGAAATTCATCTTCCACAGCCCGCTCATGCCGGATGAACGGAAAGATTTCCTCTTCAGCCACTGCTATAAGAAACTCCTGGTCCTCCTCGATGAGAACAGCGAAGAAAATCTGGATTTCTACAGCAATTCGGCCGTGCTCAACCATATTTACCGCTACATCAGCCAGCACGAATTCGCCAGAGGGCCCTTTACCTTTGAAACAGGCCGCAAGCCCTGCTTCTATCCGGGGACCTTCGACCCCTTCAGCCTGGGCCACAAGGCCGTGGCCTGCAAGATACGCGACCTGGGTTTCGACATTTACCTGGCCCTCGATGAATTTTCCTGGTCCAAGCACACCCAGCCGCGGCTCATGCGCCGCAAAATCATGAACATGTCCGTCGCCGATGAAGAGAACATGTATCCCTTCCCGGACGATATCCCCATCAACATCGCCAATCCGGCGGACATCAAGAAGCTCAAGGATATCTTTGCCGGCCGGGACCTGTACATCGCCGTCGGCACGGACGTCATCGAAAATGCGTCGGCTTACCGGGCTGTACCGACGCCGGACTCGATCCATACGGTCAACCATATCGCCTTCGCCAGGGAGACGCGGGAAAATGCCGAACCGGACCAGCATGAAAAGACCTACGGCATCCAGGCCAAGGTCATCCGCCTGACGCTGGACAAGTTCTACGAAGACATCAGCTCGACGAAGATACGCGAGAACATCGACCTCAACCGGGATATTTCCAACCTCATCGACGCCGTGGCCCAGAACTTCATTTACGACAACAACCTTTACCTGCGCGAACCGGCGTACAAGCACGTCCTGGAAGCCCGGGAAATCGGCATCGGCTCTTTCAAGCCGCGCGGCGCCGAAAGCCTGTGGCCCATCTGCAGCGCCCTCTGGGATAAAGGCTACCATACGGAGACCGTCGACAGCTACGTCGAAAAGGACTACGTCTGGACGCTGTACATCGACGACGCCAGCCAGGAGCGCAAGATGATCGCTTACGCCGCCGTCCACCGCGTGGGCTCCCGCGATTTGCTGCGCGAGTTCCACGACTCGGCCATTGCCTCGCACATCCGCGATGCCGCTGACGGAGGCATTGCCTGCATCGGTTTTCTCTATGCCGACGACATGGCAGGCATTGCCAATGTCAGCCAGATCATCATTACGGAAATCCTGACAGAGCTTATTGCCCGCGACTACGCCTACGCCGTCTACCATCCCGTCGATCCGGCCGGCTGCGAGCAGCCCGTCATCGACGCATTGCGCCGCCAGGGGTTCGTCAACATTGCGCCGCCGGAAGAGACGCCGATTTATGCAGTCAACATGAAATCGCCCATCGTCATTTTCCGCGACGTCGAAACGACCATCAAGAACCCCTTCAACAAGAATCCCCGCGTCCGCCGGGCCATCTACGAGGCCCACAACAATCTGTTGTCGGTCATGAACCACATTTATCCGGGCCAGCTCATCCTGTCCTTCAACATGAGTGCCTTTTATAATAAGATCATCAAGAAAGTCGCTGAAATCAACGGCGTTTCCATCGTCGAAGACAAGAAGAAGCGCCGCGGCCCGTACATGACCGTTCCCTTTGGCAAGGCCCTGAGCGACGTCCTCGTGCCCAACACGGTGACCAAGGGCCTGCACATCGATAAGTATTTCGACCGCACGGTCAAGTCTTTTACCATCGCCGAATGTCAGCACTATTCGTCTGTCGACAATCAGGTCAAGACCATCAAGTCCTTCGACAGGCCGGTCATCCTCATCGATGACCTTTTGCACAAAGGCCACCGCATGCGCATGCTGACGCCCTACCTGGAACAGAACGGCGTCGAAATCAAGGAAGTCCTGGTCGGCGTCATGACCGGTCAGGCCATGGACATGATGGAAGAAAAGGACATCCGCGCCGAGAGTGCTTACTTCCTGCCCAGCCTGGAAGTCTGGCTCAACGAAAGGGACTGCTATCCCTTCATCGGCGGCGACAGCCTGGACAATGCCCATAACTACAGCGGCTACGGCCGCAATCCGTCGATCAACCTGGTCCTGCCCTATGTCAAGCCGGCTTTCATCGGCAAGGGCAACAGCGACGCCGACTACTTATACTCCCTGACGTGTCTGCAAAATGCCGCATCTATCATGGAGACATTGCAGGACGTCTACCAGGAAACCTTTGAAAAACGCCTGACCCTGAAGCGGCTCGGCGAAGTCATTACCTATCCGCGCATCCCCGATATCGACGTCGGCGTCAAGTTCGATGAGAACATGGACCCGACGCGCTTCATCAAGAACGATATCGAACGGCTCATCCGCCTGCGCTGGGGGGAAGGAGATGGAGATCTTGAATAAATGGATACATGATCTGCCCGGAGAAATCGGAGCCTCTGCCATGCCCCTCGACAGGGCACCGCAGCTGGCCGGGAAGGCCCGCGTCCATATCGTCGCCTTGGGCGATGTGGGCACGACCATGCTCATCGGCCTGCTCCTGGCCGGCCAGGACGTCATCGGTTCTGTCGGCATGTGCGATATCAACGAGAAGAACCTGGCCCGCCTGGAAATGGAGATGAACCAGATACGCTACCCCTTTGCCGGACTGGATGGCTGTGACGACCCGGTCCTGCCGGCCGTGACCATCGTCCCGGAAAAAGACGTCTTCGACTGCGATGTCTTCATTTTCTGTGCCAGCAAGGGCGTACCGCCTGTCGGCGCCGGCGGCGACGTGCGCATGGCCCAGCTCGAAGCCAACCGCAGCCTCGTCGCCCATTATGCGGCCCTGGCCCGCCAGGCCGGCTTCGGCGGCCAGGTCTGCATCGTATCGGACCCGGTCGACCCCTTGTGCCGCGCCTTTTTGACTGCTTCCGGCCTCCATCCGTCGCAGATCCAGGGCTACGGCCTGGGCGTCATGCATGCCCGGGCCTGCTACTATGCGAAAAAGGATCCGCGCTTTGCCCATTATCTGCAAGAAGGCCGCGCCTTTGGGCCCCACGGGGCGGACCTGGTCATCGCCGACCGCCTCGACGGCTATGACGACGCGCTGTCCAGGGAACTGACGGACCTCGTCGTCCATGCCAACGTCGCCGTCCGCGACCTGGGCTACAAGCCCTACATCGCCCCGGCCCTGTCGTCGGCGGCCTTGTCGATCATCCTGACTTTGCGCGGCCAGTGGCATTACGGGTCGGTCTACCTCGGCGATGCATCGAAAGGCGCTTTCTTCGGCGTCAAGAACCGCGTCGCCGGCGGCTGCGTGACCTATGAAGACGTCTGTGCCTGCCCGGCCCTCTATGCGCGCTGGAAACGGGCTTATACGGCACTGAGCCGCCTCGTATAGGAAGGGGGCCTTGCCATGTTGTTGGTCGTCAAGGTCGGCTGGGAGGAAGCGGGCCACACGGAACGCATCCGGCGCGTCCTCGACCGGGCCCTGGCCGGGCGGACGTATACCGTCATCGAACGGGAAAAGGCCTTTTTGCGCTGGTGCGTCCGCACGCCGGCGGAAAAAGAGGGGACAGCCGTCCTCTTTGCCGTCGCTCTGCCCAGGGCCGGCGTCAGCCTGTCCTATGTCCACCTCGTATCCTGCCTGGTCCGCCACCGTCACTGCCTGGCTGGCTGCCGCGGTGCCGTCCTCGTTGACGGGCAGGGGGAATTTTTTACAAAAAAAATAGGCCGGGAGCTGATTTTCTTTGCCAATCAGGCCGGCTGTATCTTTCCCGGGAAGCCTCTCGTCGAGGCTACGGGCTCTCTCTATAATTTTAATACCCAGGCCAAGATCCAGGGCTTCTCTAATGAAGAGGCCTATGCCGTCAGTGCCGGCCGCCTGGTCAACAAGCTGCTGTCCTTCGTCCGCCCGTCCGGGTCAGGGAAGGTCAAGGATATCGTCGTCATCCACGCCAGCAGCCGCCGCACGTCGAATACGCTCCTCCTCTGGGAGATGGTCCGCCGCCATCTGCAGGGGAAGGCGAAGGTCACGGAGATTTCCCTGCGCAACGGCAGCGTCGTCGACTGCCGGGGCTGCAGCTACGAAACGTGCCTCCACTTCGGCGAAAAAGGGGACTGCTTCTACGGCGGCGTCATGGTCGAAAAGGTCTATCCCGCTGTGTGCCAGGGCGATGTCATCGTCCTGGTCTGCCCGAACTACAACGACGCCGTCAGCGCCAACATCACGGCCTTCTTCAACAGGCTGACGGCCCTGTTCCGCAAGGAAGAAGCGGCCTTTGCCAATAAGGAAGTCTACGCCCTGGTCGTCTCCGGCTACAGCGGCGGCGACATCGTGGCCGAACAGATACTGGACGCCATGAACTGCAACAAGAACTTCATCCTGCCGCCGTACTTCGCCCTCATCGAAACGGCCAACGACCCCAAGAGCATCCTCCGGAACGCCGGCATCGAAGACCGGGCGGCCCGCCTGGCAAAATACATATGTATATAGGGGCCGCCCACAGGGCGGCCCGCAGGCCGCAGTTCGCAGTTAGCAGGCCGCAGGCCGCATGTAGGGGCTCGCGCGTGGCGGGCCCGCCCTGGGATATGTGCGATTCCCCGTTCATTTCGTTGGGGAAATCACACAAATTCCCAACGGGTCGCCCACGTGGCGCCCTCTACGAACCACGAGCCACGAGCCACGAGCCACTAAAAAAAGCGTTGTCTTCACAGACAACGCTTTTTTTATCATCCTTAAACATCACGCTGGACTTTACCGGAACGAAGGCAACGAGTGCAAACATTAACTCGTTTTACTTCGCCGTCGACGACAGCGCGGACACGCTGGATATTCGGTTTCCAGGTTTTTTTCGTTTTCAAGTGGGAATGGCTGACATTCATGCCGCTCATTGTTCCTTTACCACAGATTTCGCAAAAGTTTGCCATTGGTTACACCTCCCTGCACCATCACAGTACAACATATAAATCTTATCACAGATTATTAGGTAAAGCAAGTTTTATTTTTTTAAAAAAGCCTACAAAATATGATACAATAAAAACGAATATTTGACAAGGAGTTTTTGGTATGAATTTTTCCATTCGCGATTTAAAAGGCATCGGACCGCGCAAAGAAGCCCTGTTTGCCCGGCTCCATTTGGCGACGGTGTCCAATTTATTACAATATATGCCCCGCGATTATGAAGACCGCAGCCACATCTGGCCCATCGGCCAGGCGCCGTGCGGGACGGGGAAAGCCATCCTGGTCTGCGGGACCGTGGCTTCGGTCCAAGAAATGCGGCCCCGCCGGGGCCTCTCCATCTTGAAGGTCATGGTCAGCGACGGCACGGGGGCGGCCGAACTGGTCTGGTTCAACCAGGCCTTCAAGAAACGCCAGTTCCATGTCGGCCTGACCCTGACGGCTTTCGGCAAGATGGAATGGGCTTACGGCCGCCGCCAGATGAATACGCCCGATACGGAAGAAGGGCGGGCTGGCGGCGATGGCTTCGTCCCCGTCTACGGCCTGACCGACGGCCTGCGTCAGCAGGATATCCGCAAGGCCGTGCGCCAGGCCCTGGACCTGGCCAGGGAACATCCGGACATCCTGCCCGGCTGGGACGGCTGCCGTCAGTCGCCTTTTGCCGCCATGCCGACGCTCGAAGCCTATGAGCAGATGCATTTCCCCGATTCTATGGAGAAACGGGAACAGGCCCGGCGCCAGCTAGCCTTTGAAGAGCTCTTCGACATGCAGCTCGGCCTGCTCCTGCGCCGGCGCCATGAAGGCAAGCGCCAGGGCATCAAATGCGGCCCTAACGGCCATCTGCTCAAGGCCTTCTATGACCACCTGCCCTTCACCCTGACGAAAGGCCAGACCCAGGCCTTCCTCGATATCCAGGCCGATATGGAGAGCGAAGTGCCCATGCAGCGCCTGGTCCAGGGCGATGTCGGCTCCGGCAAGACCGTCGTCGCCGCCCTGGCCCTGGCCAAGATCGTAGAGAACGGCTATCAAGGGGCCCTCATGGCGCCGACGGGCATCCTGGCAGCCCAGCACTATGAAGAATTCTGCCGCCTCTTTCAGGGCCTGGACGTCCGCATCGTCTTGCTGACGGGCCGGACGACGGCTAAGGAACGGCAGCAGCTCCTGGAAGAACTGGCCCAGGGGCGCATCGACATCCTCATCGGGACTCACGCCCTGATACAGGATGACGTGGCCTTCCGCTGCCTGGGCCTGGTCGTCACGGACGAACAGCACCGCTTCGGCGTCCGCCAGCGGTCGGCGCTGGAACAGAAGGGGAGGGAGCCACATGCCCTGTTCATGACGGCCACGCCCATTCCCCGGACGCTGACCTTGTCCCTCTACGGCGACCTTGACGTGTCGTCCATCCGCGAGCTGCCGCCAGGGCGGAAACGGGTCAAGACCTATGCCGTCGGCGAAGCCCTGCGCCGGCGGGTCTATATCTTCATGGACAAGCTCATGGCTCAGGGCCAGCAGTGCTACGTCGTCTGTCCCCTCGTCGAGGCCTCGGAAAGCGTCGATTTGCAGGCGGCGACGGACCTCTATGAGGAACTGCGGTCCCGCGTCTTCAAAAAGCGCACGTGCGGCCTCGTCCACGGCCGTATGGCCGGCAAAGAGAAAGAAGCCGTCATGGAGGCCTTCCAGAAAGGGGATATCCAGCTCCTGGTCGCGACGAGCGTCATCGAAGTCGGCGTCAACGTCCCCAACGCGACGGTCATGTTCATCGACGGCGCCGAACGCTTCGGCCTGGCCCAGCTCCACCAGCTGCGGGGCCGCGTCGGCCGCGGCAATCTGCAGGCTTATTGCATCCTCATGGCCAAAGGCGGCAGCGATGAGACGCGGCAGCGCCTGAAATGGATGGAACAGATACACGACGGCTTCACGCTGGCTGAAAAAGACCTGCTCCTGCGCGGTTCGGGACAGCTCTTCGGCTATATGCAGCATGGCCTGCCCGATTTGAAAGCTGCCGATATTATAAACGACGTACCTCTCCTGGCAGCGGCCCGCAATGCGGCCCGGCAATGGTGGCTGGGCCACGAAGACCTGGGGAAAGCAGAAGCGGCATTAAAGAGACGCTTTGGCCATACTTTTGCCGGCCTTTTAAATAACTGATAGAAATTTGCTGTAATATATGTACATAAGAGCTGATTTCAGTTATAATAAGGGATAAGCTATTTAGGGGTATTTCCCCTTAGTTTCTTATATTTTTCAAAACAGAGGTGCAAATATGAGATCTGATAAATTTGGTATGAGAGGTTTGACATTTGATGACGTTCTCCTGGTTCCGGCAAAATCGGACGTACTCCCGAAGGAAGTCGACGTTTCGACGAACCTGACGCGCGATATCAAACTGAATATTCCTATTATGAGCTCTGGTATGGATACCGTTACAGAAGCTCCTATGGCTATTGCCGTAGCCCGCGAAGGCGGCATCGGCGTTATTCATAAGAACATGTCCATTGCCGCCCAGGCGCGGGAAGTCGACAAAGTAAAGCGGTCGGAACACGGCATCATCATCGACCCGATTTTCCTTCATCCCGATAATCTCCTCGCCGATGCCAATGAATTAATGGGCAACTACCGCATCTCCGGCGTACCTCTCACGGTCGTCGGCAAACTCGTCGGCATGCA
>ERZ1023884.95-NODE-95-length-18275-cov-20.879324_pt1 | contig 18275 bp, 25 predicted proteins | sample MGYA00380394_ERZ1023884 | MGnify/ENA primary metagenome ERZ1023884 (study PRJEB33179, sample SAMN07449001) | human gut metagenome | biome: Human-gut; feature: Human associated habitat; material: Faeces | host: Homo sapiens | place: India: Bhopal | collected... | reverse complement strand
CTTCAAGGGAAAGGAAATAAAATGAACACCGAAAACCTTCGTTTCAATCTCTTTGAAATCTTCGACAACATTATGGGCACCAAGAAAACGCTCCGTATTACCAATGGTCTAGATGTGTACACCACTCGTAAGGGGGATATTCACCGAGTAATCCGCGTTTCTTGGGAGGTTCCTAAGACTGATGAAGAACTTCGTAGGGATTATAGAAAGCGTGGAAAGCACCACTATCCGGCTCACTGCTATGAGAAGCTTTTTCCTTACACTACAGAGGGTATGTATGCTGCGATTGAGTATTTGGAACATCTGCCGGAAAATGCATGCTTCTGAATAAAACAACAAGTAAAGCCCCTAGGCTGTCAGCCTAGGGGCTTTACTTATGTCACACGAGGTATTGCGTCGTACCATTCACCGCCTTTAGTGCGACATATCGTGTCTTGCCTGAACCGCCTACATAGTGTGCCCAGACGTACCCGTCTGCGATTATGCCGCCACTCATGAGGTTGACAGTCTGTCCTTTGCGGTATTGCGCCACGACTGCACCGTGGATACTGGGCGCCGAGCGCACGTTGAGCGCTGACACGTTGACGCGATAGGTGCGTGCGGTGATTGCGACGGTATTGGCGTTACCGTTGCCGCCATTGTTGTTTCGCGGGTGGAAGTATCCGATGATGCCGTTTTTGCTGATGTTGAGGTATCCGGTTTTATTGGGGTTTTGGCTGATAGTTTGCAGGGTGCCGTTGCCGTTGTCTTTGACTACGATGGCGACGTGATTCATTCCGCTGCGTTTCCAAAACGCCACGTCACCGTAGGTTGGCGTGTAGTTGGCTAGCTCTTTGGTGAAAGTGTTTTGTAGTGCTCGGGAGCGCCCGTAACGTGCAGTGTAGACGCTTGCGGCGTATCCGTCTACGGTGTTCGTGTCGGCGGCTGGAATACCGTACACGTTGCGTGCGTAGGAACTCCATAAGTCCCAGCATTGTCCGCCATAGGCTCCGTCCATGTCGATGGTTTTTCCGTTGACTGAGTTAATCCACTCTTGGATGTTCATTTTCCTGTTCCTTACATGGTTTGAGTCAAATATAGTACTGCTGTGAGCCACGGTATTATGGTGACTAGCATGAGTTGGACGGCTCCTTTGCGATACCGTTGCCCAGTCTTGAGGCGCGATAGGCAGTATGCTGACCACCCTATGATGGCTAGAATGCTGAGCATATCGAATGCTACTATTCTGCTCATTTGTTGCTATGCCTTGGCTTGGTGCTGTTCTGTGCGAAAATCTGCATGAATGGCGCGTCCGCTAATTCGGGATTGATTACGGTGATATTCTCCAAAATCGACGTGAGTTCGATCAAGCATATTCCGCCAACCGTACAAACGAATACAGACACCGGAAGCCCCAAGTCAACATGCAGATTAATCTCGTCGATAAACCATGCTGTCAGTACGAGAATGAAGTAGGCGAACTTGTGGCCTAACCCCTCGCGCATTTTTTTGGAACTCAGATTATCCTGCATGATGGCTTTCGCCACGCCGGTGACATAATCAGTAACGATGAAGAACATCACCGCAATAGCGCACCATACGTCCGCTGTTGACATTATCGCTATTCCTTCCTACTTGCCTAGCAGCTCTCCGATAATCAAGCCAAAATCGGCCTTGACTTGGGAGTCATCGAATCTTATTTTACCAAGTCTGTAGCCGGTTGTGAGTCGCCTTATAATATCATCCGACTTTTTGACATACCACGTCTTTTCGTCAACATGGTTAGGGTCGAGTGTGTAGACGGGGCGAGTGTTGTCTTTAGGAATACGCCGTGAAACATATTGTGAAACACGCCCGTCTCGTTCGGACACGGATATCCATATGCCGAAACGCGCATAATCGGTGGTATCCAAAATGTAGGACAGCTCGCCATCTGACGGTATAGGCGCTAGTAATGTGTCCGACTCGTCACGGAACTTGTTACGAATCGCGTAATCCGCATAGTCACCGTCGTACTGCTCAAGAAATCTACCGAACTTTGACTTGGCGACTTTTGCCGAGAAACCGCCATAGTCGGCCAACTCAAGACAGATAAAGCCATCGCAATAGAGTTTGTATTGTTGTTGGTTGGCTTGCTGTGCGCCAATGTCTAGTCGGTATTTTGCGAAATACGGATTAGCCTTTTGAACCGCGTTGGACAGAAATAGTACTTTTGTTCTATCCTGCCATCTGTCCACGGTGTTGTAAAATTCGGAAAACGAGTTTACCTCGTTACTTAAAAACCGCAGATTGTCGGGGAAAATTTCGTCGAAGATAATCAAGTGTACTTTTGGATAGGCTACTGACTTGAGTCCGCCCGCTTGTGAGAGGGCTACGAAATAGCAGCATGTCCGCCAATCCTTTTCATCCCAAGAAGTCTTATGAATCTGCCCTTTTTCGCCGTTCACTCTGAACTCATAGGAAGGAAAAAATTCCTGAATGTCCTTGAAAAACGTTTCTTTCCTATGCTGTTCCACGTCCGTGCGGCGTAGATAGATGAATTCATATCCGTGCTTGAGATATTCCTTGATACCATACCGTTTCGCGGCGAACGTTTTGCCTAGGCCGCGTGCTCCGATTATGAAATTCCACGGGGCGTTTCGCGTCAACAGATTGTGCAAATCGTAATAATCGCTCTCGTTGAGCGTCTGCAATGTCATGCTTGCAACCCTCCTAAAAACTAGTGGAGGGCGTGCGCCATGACTCGCATGCCCTCCACTAACCTATCATTGGCGGCTGTTCAAAGGGGAAAGGTCATCACATAACCACCGCCACTATTAAGTATATCACACTTTAGAACGCGGGCGGATTGGACTTGCCATCCCACACGGATAGCAACGAGTACGCTTGGTTGTATCGCGTCGTGTACGGGCCGAATGGATATGTTGACAGAATATTGCTTTTGAGTTGTGCGAGATTCGACGCCTTCGGCACTTTCAGCGCGTTGGCGGGCGATTGATGATATGCAGTCACCCAAAGAATCTGCATTTTGGCGTCATCGTACTGCTTCGGATAGTCCGCGTAGTCTTCCGCGAACTGCTTGCGCTGCCCCTCGCGCGACTCACTGCGTCCGGCCCACGCGCGGAACGCGGCCGCCTCCGCTGAGGTGAGCGAACGCTTGAACGTTCCGCCTGACTCCATGAGTGCCGCGATTTCGGGCGCGGCGGCCTTGAACGTGTTATATCCGGCTGGGTCAGCGGCTTTCATCGCGTTCAACACTTGCAAGCGGCGCTCGAAACTCCACTGCGCGATGCCGATGCCTTGCAGGTTCGCGGCTTCGACTGCATCCCAACGCAATCCCGCTTCGACTGTGCCGACAACATAGAGTGCGTACGAATTTTCCGGCGATATTGAGGTGGAGGGATGTGCCTGTCCGTTGTCGCTGGACGGTTGTGATTGCGACGCTTTTTCGGAAAAATTGTTGGCGGTTGTCTTGTAAAAAATGCGTGTTCGCGTTCCGGCATTGTCGCTTTCGTGCAAGTAGAGGTTGTCGCCTTGCCAATGTATCCACGCGCCACCACGTGCAGAGTCGGCGGAACCGTGACTATTATCTCCAGTCGGGTTCTTCTCCGTCGAAGTCGTGCCACCCCCTTCTCCTAGCGCCTTCGGATGCAAATAACCCAGAAACGCCGTCAGGTCGAATGTCATGCGCTGCGCCGGATTAGGGTTTTGAGACAATACGGTGATGCGTCCGTCATGCACGCCGTCCTCCATGACAATGCTCACGTGCGAGCCGGTGTGTTGGCTTGAGAAATTCCAAAACGCCACATCCCCCCTTACGGGGCTGTAATCGGCAGGTTTCTTCTCGAAAATCGCAGCCATCTTCGCGTTCGTCGGGAACCGAGTGTAATTCCCTTCCGCGTATCCTGTGGGCGTGATGCAGTCGGATACCGAAGCGCCGTATAGGTCCATACAGTACTTTGCCCATAGGTCCCAGCACTGGGCGCCATACGCCCCGTCCATATCCCAAAATCGGCCTTGAGTCTGTTTTACCCATTCGTCAAAAGTAATAGCCATACTCTTATTATAAGAGTATGGCTATTGATATGGGTCAGTGGAAACAGCTCATGGAGAAATCAAAATCAAGATAGCCCGCACCGCCTTCACCTTGCAGCATATCAATGACGCTGAATGACTGACCGTCGAATTTGATTTTCACGTAATTTTCGTTGGCCTCCCTGACTCCAACGAGGGGTATCCATGTACCGAACGTGCTAGTGGAGTTGACAGTGGCGAAAGCGCTAGTATTCCACGCGGTTTTATTGCCACGGAATGCGAAATGAACGTTCAGCCCGTCAATAAACACGTCCAATTTGCCGTCCGTAATGCCGGAAAGTGTGACATTGGTGTAACGTTCGATTCGTTTCGCGCGTCCGGTTTTGATGCCTTTGGCCACGTACTGAGCGTAAATATCCGAGCCTTGCGTGTTAGGGTGGATGTCCGTCATACCGGACCCCCAAAACAGCCCCCACGAAGGCGCATCATACACGACTTTTACGGCGGCATGGCGTCCGCCTTCGGTCATGACTCCATACTTCTGGGCTTGGTCATAGCTTGGCCAAGAATTATCCCACATCATAGGAATTTGTACGATTTCGGCATTGGGAAACAAAGTTTTCGCAGTGGTGAGCGTGTCGTACACAATGGACTCTTTCACTGCTGACACCGAGTCATTGCGGCCACCGCCGATAACCACATATTTCACGGCATTCTTGTCCGCGCCGAGTTCCGCAGACGCCTGTTGAATCTGCTGTTTGAACGTCTTATTATTCGTGCCGCCAATCGTATAACCGGAGCCGCCGACAGCATAATTACGGCATTCGAGTCCGAGCAGTCCGGCAGCCTTGACAATCATACTGTCCGTAGCCGGATTATCGGTGCGGAAGCCCTCGAAATACGAGTCACCAATACCCACCAAGAGAGTCTGTTCAACAGGTTTGAGCGCATACTTACCGTCCGACTCAAGCTTCGTGTAGGTATTGTCCCATCGGGTTTTCTTGGCGGTTGCATTGTCCACATTGTCAGCGCCAAGTGCGGCGAGTATCGCACTGTTATTGTCGGCCTTACTGTCTGCCGTGTCTGCCTTGCCGATTGCTGACGTGGCGTCCGTACTCGCTTTGTTCCACTTGGTTTTACTCGCCGTCGCGTGAGCGGTGGTGTCCGCTCCTAGCGCGGCGAGAATGGCGCTATTATTGTCTGCCTTGCTTGCGGCGGCCGATGCCGCGTCCATGGCGGCCGATGCCGCGGCTGTGGCGGCCGATGCCGCGGCTGTGGCGGCGGTGGCGTCCGTACTCGCCTTATTCCACTTGGTTTTAGCTGTGGTGGCGGCGTCTACGGTATTGTCGCCAAGCAGTGCTTTGGCTACTTCCTCGTCGTGAGTTTCACGCGATTCTACTGCCTCGATGCGGTTGAGGTGCGTTTCGAGTGTAGCATCAATGGTTCGCATGGAGCCGTTATATCCGTCTCGCAAGTCGGCCGGGTCGTTATCTCCATACAAATTCAAGCCGTAATTATCGGTTTTCGTGTATACGGTAGCCATTGTCGTTAGTCCTTCTCTCGAATTTGAGTCTGCAATTGGGTGAGAATCTGGTCAATCATGCGCATGGAGCGGTTATAGCCGTCGCGCATGTCCATTGGTGTCGCGTCATTGTAGAGCGGCAACCCCCAATATCTCGTCACGTCATATTCCGCGACATCCGTTGGCGTAGTCTGCTGTCCGTTTGTCATAATCATCAATCCCCTGAAGCAGTGGTGGAAACGAACGGCAGACCTTCCGCAGTGACCTTCGTGTCATTAAGGTTTTTGACGGTATACTGTCCGCCACCGGTCGCGGGAACACGGTTGAGGAAATGGTTGAGAGCGGTGCCGAGCGCGTTGGCGTTAGCGGCGCTCAGTCCAAGAGCGGTGGCGAACGCATTCAGACCTTCCGGTAAAGATTCTGGGGTAGGGATTGCGTCAATCCTGTCCGACTGCGTTTTCAGCGTCGTATCGAGAATGTCCATTGACCGGTTGTACTCGCCTTGCAGGTTCGGAGCGTCCGTAGCGTCGTACTTTTCAAGATTGTAGTTTGGTGTTTTCTGTGTCATTATTGTTCCTTACTGTGCGGTTTTCATAAAATTATTGACCACGACGCCATTGGCGATATTTTCCACCGTCAACGGATTGACGAGTTCGCCGTCATCCACGTGTACGTCACGTGGCGTGATGCGCGGCTCGTCATTGTGAAAAATGGTTTTGTTGCCGAGTACCGCGAACTCAAGGCACGTGTGCGCTGCGGCCATTGGCGCGCTGAGTTGCGCCATTTGGTTGACGCGCGCGCCGAACACGGCGAGTTCGCGGTACATGTCTCGATTCGTGTTTTTCGAGTCCTCGTATTTTCCTCGCGTCGGATTATAGGTCAAGTCGGAGTCTTCGTACTGTCCGACTTGCTTTTCCAAATCATCTAACGTTTTGTTGATGCGCTCGAACTGTTCGTTAAAACCGGCGACTAGCTGTTTGATTGCCTCGATGTCGGCGTTCTCGTCTTTTGCGAGGTTGTCGAGCTGTTCGCGCAATTCGTCCACATGTTCGGCAACTTCCTGCACGTAACCGAGTACGGTAAGCGTATCACGGTAACTAAAAGGCTGAACCGTAGTAAAATAGCGCTGTCTCGGGTCAATGTCCAAGGGCGCGGCGCACATGTTTAGTCCGTCCATAATCCTCCAATCTGTCAATGTCAAGTATACTCTAGTGACCGAGATTGTAGGCGAGTGACGTGGAATACAGTTGCGGGACGTTGGTCATATTATCCCCACTGCCCCACACGCCTAGAAACAGATTTTCGAGCGAGTTGACCACCATCATGTCAATGTTGAGCATGGTGTTACGCCAATCCTGCAAAAGCTGTGACTGCGAACCGCTGGTGCCGAGCGTATGTGACACACTGTTTCCCTTATCGGACGAGTGCGAAAAATCGGTGTTGCTGATACTGGACGCGGTGGCGGTGCTGTCCTGCTGTGTGTTCGTGTGCGTGTTGCCGGTAGAGTCCGTTTGGCTTGCGGTTGTCGCATACTTGCGAAAATCATCGATACGTGTTTGCGGGAACTCGCTGTTAAAAGTCATGCTGGAATTGTCGGCGGTGGTGTCGGACGTGCTATTTGCCGTGGACTCATTTGATTGCGTGCCTGAAGACTTGCCGCTGGACTCGTTTGTGCTGGTTGAGTCCATTTCCTGCCGGATGTCCGAGGTGATGAACGGATCGAACTTATGTTGCGCTGACAAATAGAGTTGGTTGAAATAGTCCATCTGTTCGCGCATGGTGCGCCCCAGATAGAAAACGAACATCTGTGGTGTTTCGCTGCCGATTTCGCGCAATGCGTAGTGTGCCACGATTTTTTCGTTAAGCTTCGCGCGATATTTTTCGTCGAAAATCGGGTAATATTGAGCGCTTAAATGTAGTTTTTCGTCCGTGTCGAAACCTCGGTCTATAAGATTTCCAAGCGTCAAAGTGTAATCCGCCATGCTGTCCTTGATGGCGTACATGCTCAAGTCCTGCGCCATTAGTTTTCTTCTTCCTTGTTTCCGTCGACGTCCAGCAAGCCGCCGCTGGTGGTGTCGTTCCATTCAATCCCGATCGGCTTTCCGGAATCGGCCATTTGCGGCCACAGTCGGTTAATCGTGTCGCATGCCTGCTGTCTCGACTTGAGATAACTCAGGCGGAACACGTTCGTACGACTGTTCCCAGCCGTCACTTCCGATTCGAGCAGACGTTCTTTCTTTTCCGTCGTGCTGTTGTCAATGCCGAGGTAGTTTACAAGCTCGTTCCAGATTTGCGTTTTCGTCGTAATGATTTTATCCGCCATAAAGGGCGTCATGTTTGGAAAGGTTTGAAACATTCCGGTGATATCCGCGCTGTCATATGCGTAGATATAGGGGTCTCCATCTTCTCGCGCCTTAATAAGATTCTGTGCGGTGAGTTTGTTGGTTTCGGACGTGGCGATAATCAAAGGCACTGAAATATTATCGAGGTTGACATCCAGCGCTCTATCCGCGATGGCTAATCGTGTGGCGTAATTCCACATGACATCAATCATTGTACATCTGAGCTGATTATCCCAAATCGGCACACACTCTTTCGAGCCGATCTGAGGGTGCGAATAATTGGTGGCAACCGGCTGGAATAAGGTGGGATTGTTGTAATTGTTGACTCCGCCAATGTTGCCGGACGTGACCATAAAACGATGCACTCCCTTACGTTTGTCAGGAAAAAAGAGGGCCAATCCGTTCTCGAATAGGGTCAGTTCCAAATATCGCTCGTCAATATATGGCGGCAAATTAACCCACTTGAAACGCGACACCGCAAGCATTTCGATCAGCTTCATATACTGATTGATACGCAGACTTTGCCGCATTTCGGGCAGATTGAGATTGCCCCACATCGAGCCGAGCACGCTTTGGTTATCCCAGTGCGCAGCCTTGCGTGCGTTATTGCGTTTGCCCATAAAATCACCGTCCTTAATAATAATGGAGAGAGTCATATAACTCTCTCCATTATATCTAGTATGCGATACCGGATAATGGCACGTTGTCCGCATAATCAGTCACTCCGATTTTATCGGGGTCAGTCCACACCGTTACGCCACTCTCAAAAATACCTTTGACTGTCAGGCGGTACTCTTCTGGACACGTCGAGCTGCGCACATACAACTCATGGAGTTTCCAGTATGTGAAATTGGACATTGCCATCAAATTCGACGGCAGCTTCATGAAGCGTTGCACGTAATATCCATAGCGTAGCCATACTTCACCAATGGAACGCATGGCCGCGGGGGGTATCTGCCGGAAGCGTACCATGACGCCAATCAAACCGTTCGCCAAATTGAAAGCGTCGCCGCCCAACGCTCCCGACGTGGTAGGTGGCACTGTTTGCGTCTGTTGCACCTGCGCGTTGATGCCTGCGATCGTGTTCTCGTAATCGCCTTGCGCCGTCGCTTGTGCAAGTTGCTTGTTCATATCCGCGAACTGCATAGTCTGTTGGTTGGACAAATTTGTTTGCGCGAGACTGTAGGCGTTGGCCTGTGACGTCGATGCGTTGTTGGTGGTTTGCGTGTTCGCCAATTGCTGGTTTGCGGTTGACACGTTGTTATCATAGGTCATCTGGTTTGTCCATGCGCCGATTGCGGTTCCCGCAATGGCACCGGCCACGCCGCCAATATTGCCCGTGACGGCTGAACCAACGGCGTTCGCCACCCCCGAACCGATAGTGTTCAACTGTGACATTTGGTTATTGAAACCGAGGTTTTTCAACGTCAAATCGGTGCCCATTTGAGCAGACTGGTTGCTGATGGCGTTCATGGCGTTACGGTTCGACGTGCCGAGCCGATTCTGGGCGGTTGCGTATGACGTGCCGAGTTGAGCTTGCGCGTAGGCGTTGTTGATGCCCATTTGCGTTTTCTGCTGTGCCCAATCGGCCGACTGTTGTGCATACGCCCTCGTATAGGCGCTGTTTGCGAGTGCGAGGGCACTACCATTGTTAACCGTCATGAATGTCGGGAAATTGGTGATGCCAAATGATGCGTTGAGCATGTCGCCCGAATCAATCGGCAATCCGGAATCGTTCGGCAACGGCGACTGTTCGCCAACGCTCTCTGCGTTGTATCCGCGCGGATAAAAATTGAGTCGCGGAGATGGCGGCGCGTAGTCCCAAGCTTCACGGATAGTCAGGTCAGCGCTTGGTATCTGCTCTGGATTGTAGGTGATCACGGTTCCATTAAGGCAGGAACATTCCAACACCGCATACGGTGCCGTTCGGAATTTTTGGAGATACTTGTAGCGTTCGGGGAGTTTGAAATTATCACGAAAATTTGCAATGTGGATGATGTCGGCGTAGCGACTTCTGGCGTCATTATGCCGTATCTCAAGCCGGTAGCAGTCACCGCGCCAGTCGATCATGTGGTTGAAGAACACGCCCGGCTTCTGCTGGTTTTTCAGTAACGCTTCCGGAAGCTGGGGGATGGCGTAGATTCCGCAAATACCCTGAGTCACCCAAGGATATTCCGCGCCCGCGCCCATCACAGCGAGGAAGTCCAAGGCGTCCGAAAAATAGTATAATGCTGTGCCGTTTGTATGGTTTTCAAAGGCGCTGCCGTCCGCGCACGTGGTTTTCGGCGCGCTTGCCGTGCCGGGGTCAGTGTCCAGTTTGGTGGTCGATACCACGAGCACGCCGAAGGTGGTGAAGCCGTTCGTTTCACCAATCAAACTCTTGTATTGCTGTCCCGTGACCACCATTGCCTTACCCGTGTCCAAGCCTTCGGGCAGATCGAGATAGGTGCGGCCATAATCTTTCCATGCGTTTTCGTTCGCAATTCCGACATGCCCCCGCTCCACATACGCGTTACCGAGTTGGATATCGTGCTGGAAACTCTGCCACACGTCCAGTTGGATATTGAGCTGAGTGGTGTGAGCGTTGACGTAATCGCACGTCTGGACAAAATAATACCACGAACGTGGAGTGTCAAAATCGTAGTCGTTCGTCGCAATAAGGTAATTATATTGGCTTGCTTGCGCGAACGGCACCGGCAACCGTACCGGCAAGCCGTATTTCGCCATCGTGCAGTCCGAAAATTCGATGCCGTCCAGTCGGTCAAAATACTCCTTTTGAGCCTCTCTACTCCATTTGACTATATCCCTATAGCCCATGTCCCACGGCACGTTACAAAGTTTGAAACGTGTGTTTGGCGTCCATTTCGCGTAGCTGAAATTGATTGGCAGATCGTTTGCCGACATTTTATCCTCCTATAAAAAAAGAATGGGCGTAGCGTTTGCTACACCCACATTCTACCTGTTGTCTGAAAAATCAGGCGGTGACGGTGACCTTTTCGGTGCCGCTCACCTGTCCGGCGAACTTCGCCTTGATGGTGGCCGAACCCTGCTTGATGCCGGTGACAACTCCGTTCGGCTGGACGGAAGCGAATTCGTCGCCAGTCCAAGCGCAGAAGTTGGTCACATCCTGTAGTTCGCCATTGGCTTTCTTGGCGATCGCGTGCAGTGCGATGGTTTCACCGGCCTTGACGGTTGCCGGTTCCGCGTCCGCCTTAATGCTCAGCGAAACGATGTTGTCTGGCTTCCAGCCGCCGAGCCACGTGCCAACAACCGGCACGTCAAGCGCGGCGCTTACAGTCTGGTCAATCTCCGGCGTCGCCGGATTGATATAGGTTGCCTGCGCGGTGACCTTCAACGTTTCGGCCGTTTCATCAAGGCCGCAACGCAAAATGCCGTCATTGTCGATGGTGGTAAACTGCGAGGTAGCGCCTTCGACTGCGTACTTGATGCCTACCGGCTGGAACGTGGCCGTGGCCTTATTAGCGCTTTCGATGGTAGACACCACCTGCACAAGATCGCCACGCAACACGTTCTGCGGAGTGATAGCGGTTTCGCCATACTTGCGCAAACGAATCTCGAAAGTCGGCTTGCCGGTAGTGAGGGTATCCGGCAGAACGATGGTGTCGGCGGAACCTTCGCCAGTCCAGAACAAAATCGCGTTCGCAAAAGGATTAGGCGTGATCGAGCCACGATGCTTATAAAAAATGTTGCGCGTCCCGTCAATCGGGTTAACGGGTGAATTCGTGGTCTCCAACATCTCGTCCCACTGGAAGAAGAAGTCCTCCGTGGTAAGAACCGCCTGCACCTTGCCACTGTCACCGCCAAGGCCGAACATGTCTTCAGGAATTGGAATGATTCGGTACGGAACGTTCGCCTTGTCGATATTGAACGCGGCGGCCAAAGCTTCGACGTTCAATGCGGCGATTACGGCGGGAGTGGCGAAGAGAATGGCTTCGCTGTCGCGCCACGGCGTCACCCAGCTCATAGCGTTGAATCGTGCCATGCTGGACATTGGCAGAGACTTCAAAGTGTTCGCCATTTCCTGAATTTGCCTGAGCAGTCCCTTGGCGTCCGCTTCCGTGCTGTTGGCTGCACCGACGTCCGGCGACTGGACGCGGTAAAAACCGCCCTTGCGCGCGTATTCCGCGAAACACTGAGTTTTCATGACATACATGTCATTTCGATCGGACAAAATCGGCGCGTTCATAATCTCAGCAATATAATCCGACATACCGCTTTCGCCGTCGAAAGCCGTCAGCAAGGCGTCTTCCGGAATGGTGACGGGGTAATAATGGTCGAAAGTAAGGGGGTGGAACACCGAAGCAGTCGGCAGCGAGTAACGTCCGTAAACATCATCGCCAAGGTATTCCTTGTTGAAGTTTCGAGTGCGGGCCTTGACCAAGCCAACCGCGGCCTGCTCGTAAGTACTGCCGTAGCGCTTGAGGGTGCGCGGCGAACCGATCAACTTGAGCGGGTCATCCCAGTCCGCGTGCTGGATGTAGAGTCCGATCAGGCGCTGAATCAGCACCCCCGTAAACTCGTCACGAAGGTAAGGGAAACTGCGCATGGTATCAACCGCGTTGCGGATATTACCCTGCGTCGCGGATGGGATACGCACCTGAAACTGCGGCGAGGTGGCGGAACGCACGGCGTTGAAAATCTCAACGTCACCTTTACCTGCAAGTGGTCGAATATTGGACATTATATTTTCTCCTAACTATTTCAGTCAAACAAGTCTTCGATGGACTCGCTATCATTGTCGCCGTCGCCGTCATTGTCAGACGGTGCGGGGTCGTTGTAACCTAGTGTGTCCAGCATGGCTTTCAATGCGGCCAATTCTTTTTCGAGCGCGTCAAGGCGTGCGGAAACGTCCGGTTCCTGCTTCGGTTCCGGTTCCGGCTCCGATTCTTTCGGCTTGACTTCATCATCCACGGTTTCGGTCTGCTGTTCTTCTTCGGTCGGCGGCGGTGTGGTGGTTTCCTCTCCGTCAGTATTTGGCTCTGCCATGCAAAACTCCTTACGATTGGTAATGTTTCATTAAAATTATATCATGCGGCGAGAAAATAAAATGGCCCCGCAATCACGCGAGGCCTAACTGTCCTATGTGAGCATTAAGTCGAAAATCGTAGGGCACTACCGCCACAGTAGCGACTCCATAGTCGGCGGCATTCTCAGCCGTAGCAGTCCGACTCATGTTGCTCCCAGTCGAAAATCAATGCTCAAGAAGACATAGACATTATAACATGACCATTGTGCCGTAATCATCCATGACTTGCACGCCATGCCGGAATCGCTCGTACGGAATTGGTTCCGTAAACATGTTTCCGGCCATGCAGACGTCCACCTCACCGTCTTCCCTCCATCCTTGATAGCGGTTCATTCCAAGGATAGTGAGTTTTTCGTATCGTGCGGCGATTTTCCATTTGCCAAGCTCAGTCGGATGGATGTCACACGACTTCACCGGTTCCCAACCGCTCAAGATGCAGCCGTCCGTGTTCGCGTACAAGAGTCGGTCGGCGTTCGCATGGCATACGTCCATGAGTTTGCGGCGCGCATATGCGTTGATCCAAACCGGCACGGGAAGATAGTCGGTTTTCAGATTCGATTCTTCGCGTTGTGCGACATCCCAGTCGAGGGTTATGCCGTCTTTGGAGAGTGGGAGCATGACGGCGCCTTTGGGCAGACTCGCCATTTTGCCTACGAGCGCGTTCATAACAAGTTTCGCCATTTGCCGTTTCTCGCCGGTCGCCTTCTGTTTCAAGTCCCCCCATTCATCGACAAAAGAACGGAAGAAGCCTTTTGAGCGTCGGAATTTCCACCCCCTAACATACTTGTAGACGCTCACGTCATAATTCTCATAAAGCAGTTCTTGGTCGATATCGGTGAGCACGCGCGTGATGTAACCACGTGTCGAGGTAAGGCGGTTCAGTCCGTACACGCTCCGGTTGTCGAGCAGAAAGGGATATCCGTCCGGTTTTAATTCCGCGCGGAACGTGAGTTCGTCGCAATGCAACGGCATATCATCATCTTGTTCATATCTGCCGTCGTATGGTTCCGGTTCGCCCCAAGGTAGCCACTCGTCTCGTAATATGGACGGATACATGGAATTACAGTCAACGTCGATAGCCTTGCCATACGCCCCCTCTTTAACCAACATGAAACCGCCGATATAGGCGTCATGCAATGATTTTTTATCCTCGGTTCCAAGTTGCGGAAATTTGTCGTAATACCATTTCCACTCGCCAGACGCGAACGCCTCCATGCTCGCACCGCCCGCCGTGATTTTGCACAAGCCACGTGCGTCGTACTCTCTCAGGATATTGAGCAATTGCGTATCGGTCATGGTGATACGGCAGTTCTCACGCAAAAGATTCGATATGTCGAAAAAGCGTGCGGAATTTTCGCGGTCGATACGCACGGAAAAGCTGAAAAATTTGCCTTTTTTGGACACGATGGCATTCCAACTCAAGTTAGAGTTGTGTTCGTTGTGCGGGAGGGAATGCACGACGTGTGCGATAAACGAGTCTAGCGATTCGGGATTGGTCATGTAGACGGTGAGTTTGCCGCCTGACATGATGGACGCCAAAAGACGGTTAGGTGCGGTGATGTCACGCAGGACGGTACCGTCCGTAAAGCGTATGACGTTATCCGCGCACCATAATCCCACTCTTTTGTCTTGCATGGTCATGGTACAACTTCCCTTGTTTGCCGTCTACCACTACTGTTCCAATGCGCCCGCTTCCGCCAACCACCTGTCAAACTGCCGCCTTGAGCGTTGGTAACCCCCCCCATTGTTTCGGAATACGGATGCGAAACGGTGGTGAGTGGGGTCGTATACCGTCCAGTCGAACACAATCCGAGGGGCGTCCGTCTGTTCGATAAAAGCCCTCTTTTGCGCGGCAGATAGGCTGCGGAATCGTTTCAATCGTTTCGAGCCGAGCGTGGTGGCGAGAATCTTCTCGAACACTTCGTAGCGGCCGCGCGACATGTAGGAGGGCCATTCGTGCTCGCCGTACAAGTCTTTGCCCTGTTTGCCTGTTCTCCGTTTTTTGGACGGTTTGCGTTTCTGCTCGGTGCGCAATCCCAAGATTTCGGCGGCGTCGTGTATCTGTTCGCGCAGTTCGTTACGGTGTCCGCTTTCCAGCTGGGAGCGTACGAATGCTTCGTCACTCAGCACGTTCGTCATTTGCAGAAAATCAGTGAGTTTTGAGGGGATAATCTGATTACGTCCGAAACCTTCACCGGTGGTTCCGGTGATTTCGGCCACGCGCTGCTCATACACGCTTTTCGCGGGCATGGCCTGCGCCTTGTTCCATTCGTTGATTTTCCGTCGTGCCGCATTGATTTTCCGCTGCTGCTGCCTGAGCAGTTTACGTCGTTTCGCCACCGGTTCCGCATCGATCTGCGCGTTGGTGATGGGCGTGCGCTGGGCGAACATGTAGTCTTTTTTCGTCGGTTTCTCGACGGCTGTGGCGTGGTATGTGGTTGCTTTCGCTTCCGCTATGGCTTGTTTCTTCTGCTTCTCCCACTCCTTGCCTAACGTTTTGGCGATATTGACCAACTGTTTGTCGGCGGTTTTGGCGAGATTCGAGTGGGAGTAAGCGCCAAGCTGTTTGATGTTGCGGGCGGCGCGAGCTTGCGCGGCCTGACGTGCCTTGACATGCTTTTGCTTCCGAGACATATGGCACTGTCCTTAAGATGGCGAGAGCACCCAAAATCGGGTGCTCTCTATGAATGAACGCTACTCAGTTATTATAGCAAGTTCACTTGGTTTCCTCGTCCACCGGCTCAATGCTGAAAAACTTGAACCCGCGGCGGGAACGGCGTTCCACCACCTTGATGCACAACGGCTCCGACCAAGTGTTCGGCGTTCCGAAGATGCCGAACATGGTATTGAGTCCGGCAGCGAGAGTCGGGGAGGTGGCCGCGTACGCCTTGTTATCGTCGGTCACGATAATGACGCGAACGGTGTTGGAGATTTCGCCGGTCTGATCGTCCGTCACCTGCACCGCCTGCGCTACGGCGTTCGTCATGTTCAACGGCTCGTTGAGATGTTCGTCAAGCTTTTCGGCGTTCTGTAGCGCACTGTAGAGCTTGATTTTACCTTCACGAGTGGAGGTGTCGATGAAATGCTGGACGGTGCCGAGTTCGGTATTCTCGGTATTGAACGCGACAAGTGCGGTATTGTTGTTTTCCATTGTTTAACCTTCCCTAGATTGTTGTTATTTTGTTTTCAGGCTTGCGCCTAAAATCTTTTATATCACACGTCTTCATTATTTTCAACGTCGGCGTGTCGGTTTTTTGTATGTTCTTCGGGGTTCCACTTCTGCGGTTCCTCGAAAGTAGCGTATTTGTAAAAAGTTTCCTCGTTCATGGAGACTTTTTGCGAAAAAATTTCAATGGAACGCGGAATGAAGTTTGGAAACAGTCTCTTCGCACGAATCGAATACGCACGCTCGTCCTTAAGACGTCCGTCTATAACGTGCTCCGCCTCCATGAAGTCGCCGTCCACCAATTCCATGCCTTTGAGCACGGCATAGACGCGCGTACGAAATATATCGGTTTTGGTTCTAGCCAATTTTACCTCCCCTGCAGTAAGATTTTTTCTAAATCACTATCAGTATAACGAGTCGTGTTCAGTCTGTCAAAATTTTTAAACACTGCGATAATCAAGTTTTGCGCTTGCGAGTTGTCGAAAATCGTACAACAGTCATATGACGTGCCGCCCTTGACCGCACACACCGCACACCATGCAATCAGATTAGGCGGATTGATGGAACCGTCCAAATATTCCACGTCGAACGTGCGGGATAAGGCGGCGGCGAGTCCGTCCCACATAGTCAGACTGCCGCAAATTTGTGACACGGTAACAATCGCTTGTGTAAACCATGCGCTCGGCGCATCCCGCCATAGTTCACACAGCATGTTCACGGCACGGCAACACGTTTCAAAATCACCATACCCCACGTCAAACCGCTTCAAGTTAAGCTCACGTTTATGGCCTTTTGTGGCGCGGATAATACGTTTGCTTTCCATGATGGAGTCGTCGAAGTCACGCATTCGATAAATCGGCCGCCTGTCATCGCCGCGCCTAAACATAATACCGTTCCTCAACGCGAAAATAGCTGATATTCTCCGTATGAGAGCGGATAGCCGCCCACCGTTTAATCAAGTCCGCCGCATCCTTATACGAGGGCGCGTAACCGACTTCGATAGGCGGTTTGTGTGCATCCCTCAAGTATGCGAGAGCGACGAAAGTACTGTACATGCTAAAACTCCAATTCGTCAACAAAATCGCTGTCGCCATATAGCCACATGTTCAGCCACACGTCAGGACGAGGGCACCTTTTCGGCGGATTGTCCGGCGAGCCTTTATGGCGGCGTCCAGCCCAAAAAGCGCGCAAACGCCAATAACTATCAGCGTCCGGGCATGTGCCGCACAGCCACGAATGTATCCAACCACGAAAATACATGGCTAATTCCTCTCCGCCAAGGGCGTGCGAGCGATATCGATAGCGTCCAACATCAAATCGGCAACCTGAGAGGCATCAGCGGCGCTATATGCACACCACGCCGAAGCGTCGCAAAAACCGCCTAGAGTGCGGAACTGAACAACATATCGAAGCTCGTACGAGCGATCATGTGGACAATACCACAGTCCGACATCACCACCATGATATTTAGACGAGAACGTGGCAACCTTCATATCATTATAAGCCATCTCAGGCCCCCTTTACTATGAAAACCAATACAATAGCCATGCCCACAGCAAGCATGACCAAAAAACAAAAAACGTCACGCGCGTTTCGCGGAAGTTCGCAAAACACCGTAGCGGCCATCGCAAGAAACAGCACGGAAAGAATGCAGACGGCAACAATCATGCCAACCATTATAACATCACCACCTATCAGACTTAAACCATGCCAAAAACAACGACAATGCCAAGAACGCACGCGCAAATAACAAGCACCGAAGCGAACATGTCAATCCTCCGATCAGCGATTAAACGACTCGAAACTCTTCAACAGCTCTTCACGCATTGCGTCGGGCAACGTAACGTCATACCTCTTATACTCGCCACACTTCAAACGCTCAGCACGAACGAAACGCCAAGAACGCTTCTCATACACAAGAGTGAACTGAGTACTCATAGGAACACCGCGATAGGCGTTTGGAAAGTCCTGAGAGTTCAAATCAACATTGACAGTCAAACCCTCCAAACTCTTCCTACTACAATCCTCGAACTTACGTTCGAGAATATAGACGGCATCATACACGTCATCGATATCGACGGTACGAGTGCGAGCAAGATAATTGGCCTTGTCAAGCTGAGACTGGACTTCCGCGTCATGCTTGCGATTAAGGATGATATTCATTTTATTTCCTTTCCCTTGAAC
>ERZ1023884.92-NODE-92-length-19272-cov-11.500807_pt1 | contig 19272 bp, 29 predicted proteins | sample MGYA00380394_ERZ1023884 | MGnify/ENA primary metagenome ERZ1023884 (study PRJEB33179, sample SAMN07449001) | human gut metagenome | biome: Human-gut; feature: Human associated habitat; material: Faeces | host: Homo sapiens | place: India: Bhopal | collected... | reverse complement strand
TGGTGGGCGATAACAGGATCGAACTGCTGACATCCTGCTTGTAAGGCAGGCGCTCTCCCAGCTGAGCTAATCGCCCAAGTGGTGACCCCTACGGGATTTGAACCCATGTTCTCGCCGTGAAAGGGCGATGTCTTAGACCGCTTGACCAAGGGGCCACGTAATGTGGAATGTGGTGATCCACCCGAGATTCGAACTCGGGACACCCTGATTAAAAGTCAGGTGCTCTGCCAACTGAGCTAGTGGATCATGATTGGCAGGGGTAGTAGGATTCGAACCTACGAATGACGGAGTCAGAGTCCGTTGCCTTACCGCTTGGCGACACCCCTGTATGGCTCCTCAAGTAGGACTCGAACCTACGACAAATCGGTTAACAGCCGATTGCTCTACCAACTGAGCTATTGAGGAATAAATGGAGCGGAAAACGAGACTCGAACTCGCGACCCCCACCTTGGCAAGGTGATGCTCTACCACTGAGCTACTTCCGCATGTGTGTTGTCTGTTTCAGAAGACTTGATTATAATACCAAATCCGCAGGATTCTGTCAAGGGATTTTTTGAAAAAAAATAAAAAAAGGCGCTGTCCCACGAAGACAGTGCCTTTTTGAGTGGTTAGTGGCTAGGGGTTAGGGGATGGTTTTAAATTTAAAGGCTTTCCCGCACGTGGCGGACCTGCTAGCTGCTGACAGCTGACTGCTAGTCCCTAGCCCCCTACCTGCTAATCGCTAATGATTTTAGCCTTGAAGACCAGGGCTACGTCGGCGTCGGAACAGCAGAATTCGGCTTCTCCTTCCGGCTGTCCCGGAAGCTGGCCGCCATAGCGCAGGATATCGACATAGGGAAAGGCACAGTGCAGGGCCATGGGACAGATTTTTCCCCGGCCCGTATCGTAATCAAAGGTTTCCCCGATGTGATGGCCGCGATGGCAGCCCATAGTCCCCAGTTTCCCCGTAATCGTAAGCTGGATAGCGGGACGTTTTCCTCGTGACATGGTGTTCTCCTTTGTGGATAAGTAAGCAGAAATTGTCGCATTAAGCTATCGGCTTTCGTGCGGCAACTCTGTTTCACACTGTAGGGGTCGCCACGTGGGCGACCCGTTGGGCATTGGGTGGCGCTCTCTCCAAGCTGGAAAATCGCTCATATTCCGGAGCGGGCTTGCCACGTGCAAGCCCCTACAAGATTGCAGGTTACGGAATCGCAAACAGCCGCTTGGCGTTTTCTGTGGTCGCCCGGGCCACTTCGGCGGCGTCTATGCCCCGCAGGGCAGCGATTTCTTCGGCGACGTCGTGGACATAGGCCGGCTCATTGCGCTGGCCGCGGTGGGCCTGGGGCGTCAAGTACGGGCAGTCCGTTTCGATGAGCATGCGGTCTAACGGCAAATGGGACGCGACGCGTTTGGCCCGTTTGGAATTGGGATAGGTCAAGGGCCCGTCAAAGCCGAAATAGAAGCCCATGCGCAGCAGTTCGTCCGTCATTTCCAGACTGCCTGAATAGCAGTGGAAGACGCCGCGGATGCCCTTGCCGTACTGGCGCAGGATGTCCAGCGTGTCACCGTGGGCTTCGCGGTCATGGATGATGATGGGTACGTCGAGTTCCCCAGCCAGTTTGACCATGTCGATGAAGACGGCCTGCTGGACATTCCGAGCCGGTTCAGGCCAGTGATAATCCAGGCCGACTTCGCCGACGGCGACGACTTTCTCTTCCGACTGTATCCATTGGCGCAGCTTGTCGACATCGCCATCCTGGACCTTGGCCGCTTCTTCGGGATGGATGCCGACGGCGGCATAAAGACCGTCGTGTTCCCTGGCCATGGCGATGCACTGGGCTGACGTTTCCATATCCGTCGCCGGGCAGATCATGAGGCCTACGCCGGCTGCGGCCGCCCGGTCGAATACGGCCGGACGGTCTTCAGCGTAAGCGCCGTCATTGACGTGGCAATGGGTATCGAAGAGCATCAGCGGACCCGGCTTCCCGGTGCCATGCCGTCAACGAAAGCGACCTGCAGGTTATCGTTGCCATCGGAAGCAGCCAGGAGCATACCTTTCGATTCAACACCGCAGAGCTTGACCGGTTTCAGGTTGGTGACGACGATGACGCAGTGGCCGATGAGGTCTTCCGGTTTATAGTACAGGGAAATACCGCTGACGATCTGGCGCGTTTCCGTACCGAGGTCGACTTGCAGTTTCAACAGTTTCTTGGCTTTAGGTACTTTTTCACAGGCTACGATTTTGCCGACGCGGAGGTCGATCTTGCCGAAATCGTCGATAGTGATTTCCGGCTTCGTCGGTTCCTGGGCAGCCGGGCAGGCCTGAGCGGCTTTCTTTTCTTCTTCCGCTTCGGCGACTTCTTCCTTCAAATCGTAGCGCGGGAAGAGGGCATGGCCTTTGCAGACCTTCGTATCAGCCGGATAACGGCCCCATTCCTGGGCAGCCGGCAGGTTGGCTTCGGCAAAGTCACCTAAGCCGAGCTGTTTCCACATTTCCGCTGCGCTGGCCGGGATGAAGGGGCTGACCAGGGTAGCGATGATGCGCTGGGCTTCGAGGAGATTGTACAAGACCGTCTGCAGGCGCTGGGCTTTGGCATCATCTTTGGCCAGGATCCACGGCGTCGTTTCGTCGATGTATTTATTGCTGCGGCGGATGAGGGCCCAGACGTCGTTGATGGCATCGTTGATCTTCATGTCGTCCATGTAGGTTTCAAAACGTTTTGCCGTTTCCACAGCGCACGTTGCCAAATCGTCGTCGACCGGTTCTTTGACCGTCGGGCCGGCAGCGACGCCGCCTTCGTATTTTTCGACCATAGCCAGGGTACGCTGCAAGAGGTTGCCCAAGTCGTTGGCCAAATCGGAGTTGATGCGGTTGATGAACGACGGCAGGGAGAAGTTGCCGTCCTGGCCGAGACGGATTTCCTTCAGGAGGTAGTAACGGAGCGCATCGGCGCCGTAGCGGTCGATGAGGGGGATCGGGTCGACGACGTTACCCAAAGATTTACTCATCTTCGTGCCGTCGACGATGAGCCAGCCATGACCGAAGACTTTCTTCGGCAGCGGCAGGCCGCAGCTCATGAGCATGATCGGCCAGATGATGCTGTGGAAGCGGACGATTTCCTTGCCGACCAGATGCAGGTCAGCGGGCCAGAATTTCTTGAATTTTTCCGGGTCATCGAGATAGCCGGCAGCCGTGACGTAGTTGACCAGGGCGTCGAACCAGACGTAGACGACGTGTTTCGGGTCCCAGGGGACCTTGATGCCCCAGTCGAAGGACGTACGGGAAACGCAGAGGTCTTCCAGGCCGCTCTTGACGAAGGAAATCATTTCGTTGCGCCGCGATTCCGGCTGGATGAAGTCCGGGTTTTCGTCGATGAATTTCAGCCAGCGGTCGGCGTATTTGTTCATCTTCAGGAAGTACGCTTCTTCCGAAACGAGTTCCAGCGGACGGCCGCAGTCCGGGCAGACGTGTTTGCCTTCGGGCAGCTTGTTTTCCGGCCAGAACGTTTCGCACGGCGTACAGTACCAGCCTTTGTATTCGCCTTTATAGATATCGCCGTTGTCGTAGGACTTCTGCATCAAAGCCTGGACGACTTTTTCATGGCGTTTTTCTGTCGTGCGGATGAAGTCATCATTGGAGATGTTGAGTTTTTTCCAGAGCTGCTGGAAGAGGGCGACGATTTCGTCGACGTATTCAATCGGTTTGACGCCTTTTGCTTCGGCTGCACGCTGGATTTTCTGGCCGTGTTCATCCGAGCCGGTCAGGAAAAAGACGTCGTCGCCGCGCAGACGGTGGAACCGTGCCAGCGAGTCGGCAATGGTCGTGCAGTACGTGTGCCCGATGTGAAGTTTGGCACTTGGATAGTAAATAGGTGTTGTAATGTAATACTTTCTTTTTTCAGACATGGGATTTTCCTCCTATACCGGCAAATGAGCCGGATGTTATAAACTAAGCGCAGCCTGGTATACACTACGTTTAGGCACGCCGCACCGTCTGGCGACGGTCCGGATGGCCTCTTTCTTATCGACGCCCTGTTCCATCAGTTCCCGGACCAGGGACGCGTAATCGACGTCGCCTGAGGCAGCGGATTCGGCAGCAGGCGCCGCCCCTTCGACGAGGATGACGAATTCACCGCGCGTCCCCTGCTCAGCCAGGTCGGCCCGCAGCTGGCTGAGACTGCCGCGCAGGTACTGTTCATACCGCTTGGTCAGTTCCCGGCAGAGGACGGCCCAGCGGTCGCCCAGGACTTCGAGCATTTCGCCCAGGACCTGCTGGATGCGGTGAGGCGCTTCGTAAAAGATGAGCGTCCCTTCATAGGCTTTCACCGATTCCAGGACGGGCAGACGGTGTTTCTGGGTCTTCGGCAGGAAGCCGACAAAGGTAAAGCGCGTCGTATCCATACCGGAGGCAATGAGCCCGGTCAGGCCGGCATTGGCGCCGGGCAGGGGTACGATGGGGATATCGGCTTCCAGGGCCAGGCGGACCATATCGCTGCCCGGGTCGCAGATGGCCGGCATGCCGGCATCGCTGACCAGGGCGACCATCAGGCCGTCTTTCAATTTTTCAATGAGCTGCGGCCCTTTTTCAGCTTTATTGTGTTCATGATAGCTGGTCAACGGCGTATCGATATCATACGCCAGGAGCAGCTGTTTCGTATGACGCGTATCTTCTGCCGCGATGAGGTCGGCTTCGCGGAGACAGCGGACCGTGCGGTACGTAATGTCTTCGAGATTGCCGATAGGCGTCGGGCAAAGATACAGCGTCCCTTTCTGAAAGATTTCCGGCATCATGTTCCTCCCTAGGTTATCGTTTCCCGTATAATCGCAGGACGGCATCGCTGTAGCTGCCGTCGGGGTTGTGGACGATGAGCGGCGGCAGGACGTCCATGCCCTTGCTGCCGCCGCGGATGCCCTCGACGAGGAAGAGCTTGGCCTTCTTGTCAGGCCGGCCGTGGACCATCTGCAATACTTTCGGTTCGATATCTCGGGCGCGCATGGCCTCTAAAATATCGGCCAGTCGTTCCGTAATATGAACCATGCGGAAGCGGCCGTGATATTTCAAGGCGTATTTTACAGCATCGAGGACGTCGCCGAGGGTTGCCGTCTCTTCATGGCAGGCCCGGCGGATGCCGTCGACGTCGCTATAGGCACCGCGGCTCTTTTCCCGGTACGGCGGGTTGGCGTAGACTGCGGCAAAAGCGCCGCTCGCCGCCCACTCCCGGATGCGGCGGTAGTCGCCTTCGACGATGGTAATGCGGTCGTCCCGGCCATTGAGGGCGACGTTACGGCGGGCAATGTCGGCCATGACGGGATTGAATTCCACTGCCGTCAGCGCCTTGGCACCGCGGGCCGTCAGGATGAGAGGGATAGCCGCCGTCCCCGTCCCCAGGTCCAAAGCCGGTCCGTGAGGCACGGCACCGAAGTGGGCCAGGAGGACCGTATCCAGGGAAAAGCAGAACTGGTCATCGCGCTGGATGACTTTCATGCCGTCCAGGACCAGGTCGTCCAGCCGTTCGTGCGGGCCTAACTCAATGTTCATGTTCCGTTTCCCCTACGTCCGACCAGGGCACGTTGATGTTGTGTCCCGATTCGAGCTGGACTTTGACCGTATGGTCCTTCATGTGGACGCGCAGGACCGTGCCGACGCCTTCGTCGGTCATGACCCGTTTGCCCACAGCCGGCGGCTTCTGCTGTTCACAGCCCTTCTGCTGGCAGTTGCAGCATTTCAGCTCACCCGACGTATAGAGCTGGTTTTCATAGCGCAGGCAGCACATGAGGCGGCCGCAGATCCCGGAAATCTTGGTCGGATTGAGGGACATGCCCTGGCCCTTGGCCATGCGGATGGAAACGGGCTTGAAATCGCCCAGGAACGTAGAGCAGCACAGGGGCCGGCCGCAGCAGCCGATACCGCCGATCATCTTGGCTTCGTCGCGCAGGCCGATCTGGCGCAATTCGATGCGCGTGCGGAAGACCGACGCCAGGTCGCGGACGAGTTCGCGGAAGTCGATGCGGCCGTCAGCCGTAAAGAAGAAGATAATCTTGCCCATGTCGAAGGTATAGTCGACGTCGATGAGTTTCATGGGCAGTTTGTGCTTGGCGATCTTCGCCAGGCAGATGCCGAAAGCTTTCTTTTCCCGTTCCTTGTTCTTTTCCACCTGGCGAATGTCCTTGGCCGTCGCCTTGCGGATGATCAGCTTCAGCGGCTGGACGACTTCCGACGAATCGACACTGCGCGGTGCAATGACGACATGGCCGAATTCCATGCCCCGCGCCGTTTCGACGATGACGCCGTCATCCAGCTTGAGTTCGATAGTGGCGGGATCGAAATAATATATCTTTCCGGCAGGTTTAAAGCGTACACCTACAACGATCATTGAATTCCTCCTCTAAGCCGTATGGCCTGGAGGCATACATAGTCCCAGACCAGGCGGACGTTGACGTGACGCGAGACGGCTTCCAGCCCTTCATCGAGCACCCGGGAAAGGCCAAAGACGGCGTCATCCGTCCAATACGGCAGTAATTCTGTCATTTCATGGATATATCCTTTTAAACGTATATAGTCCCGGCCGGCACCGCTACGCAGGACGGCCATGTCGCGAAGAAAAAGGCTGATCCAGCCGAGTATCTCCGTCGTTTCCCTATCCGTCAGCGCCGCGGACAGGGCCAGCCATTTGGCATAGGGACAGGCATGTTTCGCCGTAGTCGTCAAAAAGTCCAGGGCGAAATGGGCCTTATCCGTCCCCTGGCCGTCGAGATAGGACAATACGGTCCGGACGATGCCGCCACCCCAGAGGATGGCTTCGTCCCAATTCCTGCCGTCGCCCCACAGGCGCCGCAGTCCCTGGCGCATCTCGTCGTCGCCGACGGGGTCGAAGGTAAAGCGGGCACATCGGGAAATGATGGTCGGCAGCAGCAAATCGGGCTGGTCCGTAATCAAGATGAAGCAGACGCCCGACGGCGGTTCTTCTAAAATCTTCAGCATGCGGTTGGCAAATTCTGTATTCATCGTCTCCACATGGTCGATGATACAGACCCGGCGGTGACCGGCTTCGCCCTGCAGGGCCAGTTCGCCCTGGAGCTGGCGGAACTGGTCCACTTTCAGCATGGCCCCCATCGGCGCCAGATAGAAGGCATCGTCTTTATCGCCGGCTACGGCTTCGCCTTCGCGGCTGGCCAGGTCGGGAAAGACACGGCGTCCGACCAGGGCCGAGGCGACGGCGATGGCCATCAGGGTCTTGCCGATACCAGCCGTGCCGGCAAAAATCATGGCATGAGGGATGCGGTCTTCGTCGATGAGGCGGGCGAACTGTTCTTTCAGGCGGCTGTGGCCGATAATCGAATCAAACAGTGTCCTGTCCATCATGTCGCCCCCTTACGCCAATAAAATACCTTAACAATTAATTATAGAAAAAATCCCCTACAAAGTAAATAGGCAGCCATATAAGTCTTGATGGACGGCTTCAGGCGTACGCATGACCCCGCCTTCCGTGCAGGCAATGCGCTGCCAGTGATAGCGTTGGGCCAGCTCATCATAAGCGGCGTGGCATTTGGCCAGGAAGCCTTCATTCTTTTCGTGGATATCGCCGGTCTGGCCGCCGGTCTTGCCCGTCCGGTCCGCCATGAGCCGCTCCGTAACGGCCAGGGGGACGTCGAGGAGGAAGACCTTGTCCGGTGCCGGCAGGCCCATCTTGCGGAATTCAAAGTCCTCGAGCCAGGCCAGATAAGCCCGGCGCTGGGCCGGGTCGTCGATCTTGATCATCTGATAGAGCATGTTGCTCGTCGTATAGCGGTCGGCAATGACGATGCCGCCCTGTTCGTAGAAGGCTTTCCACTTCATCTGATACGACGCGAAGCGGTCGACGGCAAAGAAGGCCGACGCCGCATAGGGATTGACGGCATCGGCATCGCTGCCGAAGTCGCCGCGCAGGTACATCTTGACCAGGGCGCTGGAGTCGCTGTCATAGTCGGGATAGCTGACGGACTTCACGTCATAGCCGTCGCGCTGCAAGTGTTCCGTCAGCAGGCGGGTCTGCGTCGCTTTGCCGCTGCCGTCGCCGCCTTCGATGATGAATAATTTACCTTTCATGGAAATCCTCCTTCAAGACGCGTATCGTCGCCAAGGTCCCGTCAGCCGGGCCGTTCGGCTTATAGCCGCCAGTCATCTTGCGTCGGATATAGGCCTGGCAGGCCGCCGTAATTTCTTCACCCAAGGTCAGGACCGGAATGCCTGGCGGGTAGAAAGTCACGTTCTCTGCGGCAATGCGGCCACAGGCCTTTTCAAAGGGCACCGTCTCTACCGGGCAGTTCCAGGCCTGGCGCGGCGCCATGACGACGCGGGGCACGGGCAGGGCCTGTTCGGCCACCGGGCCGGCCTGGCAGAGGCTGCGCCCTTCGGCGATAGTCCGGCAGGCCTGTACCAAAGCCTGGGCTGTTTCTTCCGTATCGCCTAAGGAAATCAGGGCCAGGACGTGATTGCCGGCGACGAGCTCGACTTCGATGCCCTGCTGACGCAGGAGCCGTTCGGCCGTCACGCCGTCGAGGCCGACGCCGGAAAAGTCGATAGTGATTTTCGTTTCATCAAAGCCGCTGACGACCTGTCCGTCGATGATGTCCCGGCCAAAGACGGTCAAGCCGGGAATGGCGTTGATGGCGTCCCGCACCGACCGGGCCAGGTCCAGGGCCCGGCCGATGAGTTCCGGTCCTTCCAGGGCCAGCTGCTGGCGGGCGCTGTCCAAGGAGGCCAGGAACCAGTAATGAGGACTCGTCGACTGGACGACGGCCATGGAGGCAGCGACGCGGTCCGTCAGGGGAAAGCCCTTGCGGCAGTGCAGCATCGACGTCTGCGTCAGGGAGCCGGCCATCTTATGGGTACTCTGGGCCACACAGTCGGCACCGCAGGCCAGGGCTTCGGCAGGCAGGTCCCGATGGAAGCCCAGATGGGCCCCATGGGCTTCATCGACGAGGACATAGAGGCCTTTTTCATGGGCATAGGCCGTGAGGGCCTTCAAGTTACCGGCAATGCCGTCGTAAGTCGGATAGGTGAAGACGACGGCCTTGGCCCGGGGATGGGCGGCGACAGCCCGCTTCAGACTGTCCAGGTCCGGTCCCAATGATACCTGACGGGCCGCATCGAAGTGGCTTTCCATATAGACCGGAACGGCGCCGCTCAGGACCAGGCCGTTGATGACGCTCTTGTGGGCTTCGCGGGGGATGATGAGCTCATCGCCATCGCCGCAGACAGCCAGGATCATGGCTTCGATGCAGGCCGTCGTGCCGTTGATGGAAAAGAAAGTCCTCCCGGCGCCATAGAGGTCGGCGGCCAGTTCCATGGCTTCCTTCAGCGCCCCTTCGGGCTGGAATAAGTCATCCAAAGCATACATGACGCCCAGGTCCCGCCGCAGGGCGTCGCCAAAGAGATTGGCCTGGTATGCAGAAATGCCCTGTCCCAGTTTATGACCCGGTGTATGGTAGGCCTTCATGTGCTGCTGGCAATACCCTTCCAGGGCTTCGACGAAAGGCGCCTTTTGCTGCTTTTCTCTATCCATGGGCCACCTCATATAGCCGAAAGGAAGCCGCGCAGCAAGGCGTGGCTCTTTTCATAAGAGAACTGTTTCATCTGCTTCAGCGAGCGCTGCAGAGAGCCGTGCAGGCGGTACGACGGCAGTTCGGCCGGCGTGACCCAGCGGTAGGCCAGATGTTCTTCTGATAATTTAACGTTGTCTGTTAATACCGTAAAAGCGCATAAAATAAGCGATTCCTTACTACTCGTCAAAAATTCGTCAAAAATCATTTTGAGAATATCCGATTCACGCTGTCAGACGCCGCCCGTCTCATATCTTCCGTAAAGTCTAAGTATGTGTTAATGACCGTGTTGATTGTGTCACCCAAAAGGGCCGCGACCGTCTGTACATCCACGCCGTTGGCGATTAGATTTGTTGCATACGAATGACGCATATCATGTATGGAGGTGTGCGGCAACGTTCGCTGTATCCACTGGTTGACATTATGTGTATGCGGGGATGCGAGAGGGAATACCCTATCTGCCGTCCGTGATACCTTCTCCAGCGTTTCAACAAGAAGGGCGGGGATGGGGATTGTTCGGTATGAGTTTTGCGTTTTCAGCGGGCCTACTGCGTATACAGGCTTGCCGTCTGACGGCTGTTGCTTGATTTGCCTTGCTACCGTTAATGTGTAGTTGTGAAAATCTATATCTCCCCATTCTAATGCGATTATCTCCCCGTATCTCATCCCACTATAGTAAGCGACCATCACAATATCTTTATAGTATTCACGGCCTTTGCGTACCTTGCTATCTATGAGCGATTGAAATTCCACAGCGGATATGGCCCGTATTTTCTTCGCTTCTTTCGGACGCGGTATCTGTATCCTTGATGCAGGATTAACGGATACAAGCCCATAATTAGTTCGGGCATGGTTGAGGATGCTCCGCAACGTAGTAAGCCGTAGTTCCTTTGTTTTTGGGGCGTATTGGCTCTTTTCATTCAGTATGGCAATTATCTGTTGCCGTGTGATACTACGTAGCGGCTTGTCTGCTAATTCATCGAAAAATACAGCCGTTTTCTTATACGCCTTTTGACTCGACAAAGCCAGTTCCGGCTTATCCCGTAGCATGATCGGGATAAAGTCGCGCAAGGTAATATCGGCCAATTCATTACTCGACGGCACGAACGTCCGCTGTAATTCTGTCAATAGTTTATTTCCGGCATCCTTTGCCTGTTGCTTGGTTTTTAAGCCCTGTTTGCTCTTCTGACGCCATTTATCACCGTCCTTATAAGAAAGTATGACCTGCCAGCCTTTATCCTTCTGACGGTATGTAAAGTTGTAATTGATATTATACATAGCTGCCTCCTAGATTGACTAGCCGTGAATGCGGAACAATAGAACGAGTCTGCAACGGAAATAAATACGTTGCATTTTTAAAAAAGTGGTACTTGAAATGGTTCTTCCTGTCCTATTACTAGTGAAGGCGGAAAAATATTGCTGGAACCGTCAGATTCCATTACCCGCCGTGGCTATATAGTGAAGGGAGAGATGAACCATGAAAATGTATTTGAAGATGAAACAAAGTGGGAACCGGTACGCAGTCAAGCCGACAGACGACGAGGATGTATATGAATTCGTCGATACGCCCGAAAAGCGGAACGCCATGCTGTACGAAAACGCGCGCTACTACTTAGATATGGGCTGGGATGAAACCGAAAAGGCATACCACGTGGAACATTGGACGCCGGAATTTTATGCTCATATCAAGAAAGCTATCCTGCACCTGGAAGCGGCGGATAATTTCTATCGCGTACTTTATATCCTGCTTCGTGATGAACAGGGAGAAGATGTAGCGGCTGAAAAACTGCTCGATGAAATTTGCCGCGTAAAGAAAATCCTGCATTACGCAAGGGCACTAGATTCTGATTGTGAGGAATGATATAATGGAGAGAGGCCGGCTTGTGAAGGAACAAAGCTGGGTTCCCGGAATGGGAGTAGCCTTTTGCGAGTGCTGTCAGCTCTACGGGGCGCGGTGCGGGTTAGAATCCCCATGCTCCTGGGGCCGGCCAGATGACTTATGTTGTCCACACCTGTTGGAATCGGGAATAAGCCTGCATGGTAGCCATGTGCTTTTATCGCTTAAGCCCCGCCAGAAGACTCCCACCTCTTAGGTGGGAGTCTTCTGGCGAGCTTGTGGTATAATATCAATAGCAGTTAGAACTTCTGCGAGAACAAAAAAGTATTTTCAATCAACGGTCTTTGAGCCGTTTTCGGAGGAGCATTCCCCCTTGCCGCAGCACGACGCAATAGGCGAATCGCGACGGGTAGAAAAGAAGTGCAAAATGTGTATCTACTCAAGTAAGCAGAACTTCGATTTCGAGGGACTGTGTAAGGGGCTTTTGGACAGCCCTTTGAGAATAAGGATATCCTGACAGCTAACTCCTTTGGGATAGGCTGTCAGGCGTTAGTCCATGTATCAAACTTCTCAAGAATCTCTCGCTTCTATAAGTAGGAGAGGTTCAAATATGTGAGCCTGTTCAATGAACTTCACCTCATTTATCAGTAGAGGGAGCCACTTAAAACGTGGCTCTTTTCTTGTATATAAGTAAAGCCCAACCGTTTTGGTTGAGCTTTTTTTATTTAATCGTGTATTAACGAAACTTGTGCGTTTATCATTTCTTTTGCCCACTGGTACTTACTAGCTGGTACAGGAATGAACGACGTTATTAAATAATCAATAACGAGAATTATGAGTGCATAGTACCATTCATACTGATAAACTATATAGATAAGTATAAGCCAGCTAAGAATCGAAAAAACTCTGCGCAATCTATATAACTTAGATAACGGGCATACTGTTTGCCTAAAATCCATAGGAAGATTATATTTTCTTTGTAAATCTAAAACGGCACGTTGCGTTAAAAAATTGTTTATGCAAAAAATATCAACTATTATATATAGAATTACCATTAATATCATATTTACCACCTCCTCAGCCCTTCGACAAATAAACTATATAAATCAAATAAACTATATAAATCCTTACACGTCATAATCTTTTCAAAAGGTGGTATCTTATCATACATTCTTTTTAGCTGTATGAATTTATGTGACAGCAGGTAAAAAGCGAATAGGTCGGCTTCATATTCACGCCTTGCACATCTGTATTCACCGCAGTTATAGTGAAACAGATAGAACTGCTTATCGTGTAAGAAGTAGTGACCCATCTCGTGAGCAACCACCATGGATGCTTCCCAGTTATTTATACTATCGGATACCACTATGCAACACCTTTTATCTATATGCAGCATATATCCTCGTATCTGCTTGGGAAGCTTTGTATATACGATGGGTATATGCATTTTATTAGCTAATTTGAAAGGGCAAGCCGTACCCATTGTATCTATAACAGTATGAACACGGTGCTCAATGGCTTTCCTCGTTGCCATTGTTTCCGCCTTCTCTCTGCCTTTTAATAGCCATGAAAGCTATCTTCAACGATTGTTCTAATATATCTCTATCCTTATCAGATAAATTAACGGCATTTCCATCGAATACAATCCTTGCTTGCGATAGAAATTGATTCATATCGTTATCATCAACTCCATTCTTTACATAAGGAGAATCAGTTCGCCCAAGAAGATAATCTGTAGAAACATGAAAAAAATTAGCAAACGCAATAATCATATCGGCTTTAGGTATTCTTCTATTTTTTTCGTAATTAGCCAATGTACTTTGCTCAATTCCCAATGATATACAAACTTCACTTTGCGTATTTCCGTTTTTTTCTCTTAACAAACGGATCCTATCACCAATTTTCATAAAAACACCTTCTTTTTTATTTCAAATAGAGATATTTCCTTGTGAAATAATATTAACATTAATATTATTAAAAATCAATTTTCTTTTTGAAATATTTTGCTTGACATTTATTTCCAAATGAAATATAATATAAACATCAAATGAATACAGAAACCGCCGTGAAGATGCGGCGGAGCTAGTGCAACTAGAATGTCGTGAGAAATGCCGTCACTTGTGCGTGGCAGAATACGGCTTATCAAATACGACCGCTTGTAAACAGCAACGTGGAGAGATGCACGGCTAGCATTTAGAAAATTTAAGGAGAAGGAAAAAGATGAAAAATAAAATAAAAAAATATCGGCTAAAGAAAAAGCTAACTCAAGCAGAGTTAGCTAAAAAAATTGGTAAATCGCAAATCTGTATTTCTCTATACGAAACAGGTCGGCGTAAGCCAGATATTTATGTAGCCGTAAAAATTGCCAAGGCGTTGGAAACAACACTTGATAGTATTTTTTTATAACTTACATTTCAAAATGAAATATAAAAAATAGTTTTTGAAATATAAAGGAGGGTTTATGAGTAAAAAAATAGCCACCATAAAACGACATTGGAAGTCGCTATGGTGGCAAAACAAAGTGTCTATTGTATGTATCATCGTTTCTATTATCTGTATAATAGCTAATTTAATAAGGATAGGACAATTGTTGCTATCCCGGTAACAGCTGCTATGGCAGATAGAAGAATACTAAAGTATGTACAACGTTGTTGGGTTTGCCTATTGTCGGCGAAATAACGCATGTTTTCGCCGTCTTCGGTAAGTGTAAATACGTCATTTTCTTTAAATCCGTAACGCTTGATGTTCTCAGCAGAAACGTTACGAGACAAAGTAAATAAACAAGTATTTTCACTTAAATAACCCATCAATGAAAGTAATTCATCATTAGATAGTGTGGGTAATTTATGATGAAGTTTTGAATAGACGATTTTCCCGTTATCAAATAACAGAATAATTTTTTCAATAGTTTTTTGTTTCACATAATCACCCCCTTTCAAGGTGATTATATCAGAAAGAGAGGGTTACATGAACGAATTAAAGATTTTCCAAAACTCAGAGTTTGGCACAATCCGAACACTGAGCATTAACAATGAACCGTGGTTTGTTGGAAAGGATGTAGCAAGTATCTTAGGATACAAAGATACGGTTAATGCCTTAAAATCACACGTTGACGAAGAAGACAAGAAGGGGTGGCAAATCACCACCACATCTCGTGGCTTGCAGTCAGCTAATATTATCAACGAATCCGGCTTATACAGTTTAATACTATCAAGCAAGTTACCTAAAGCAAAAGAATTTAAACATTGGGTCACGTCGGACGTCTTGCCGGCCATCCGTAAGCACGGCGGCTACCTCACACCGGAAAAGGTCGAGGAAGCCCTGTTGAATCCAGACACGATTATCAAACTGGCCACGGAGCTGAAAGCCGAACGAGAAGCAAGAAAACACGCCGAACTGGAAGCGGGCAGTGCAAAACAGGTAATTGGAGAATTAAAACCGAAAGCCGATTACACCGACCGCATCTTATCGAGCAAGGGAACCGTCACAACGACGGCCATTGCTAAAGACTACGGCATGAGTGCCACGGGGTTCAACAAACTGCTTCATGAGCTGCATGTCATCTATAAAATCGGAAAACAGTGGTTCCTGTATGCGAAGTATCAAGCTAAGGGATACACGCATAGCAAGACCTTTGATTTCATCCATTCGGATGGAAAACCAGACTGCAACATGCAAACAGAATGGACACAAAAAGGACGGTTATTCCTGTATGAATTCCTTAAAGGTCACGGCGTTCTGCCGATGATTGAGAGAAACCAGGAAGCCGGGCATTAGAGGGGGGCCGCGTATGAAAGTGACTTACAAAGTTATTGAATTTGAAGAGCAGGAACCGCATGAAACCATCAAGCGGTTGAAAGAACGAAACAAAGCCCTGGAAAAAGAGAACAGGGAATTGAAAGACACACTAAGCACGATACAAGACTGGTGCATGGTTCTGAGGAAGGTGGTAGAGCATGACGGATAAAGAAAAAGACACCAACAAAAAGGAGTGATGGCTATGAAATTGTGCTATAGCTCCGAAGAACTGCAAAGCCTTTTCCATTGCTCCCGGCAGACCATAAGCCGGATGGAATCAGACGGCAGGCTAAAACGCCTGTACGGCCTCCCAGGCACGTTCTACCGGGCGGCTGATGTGCTGGCCCTTTGTGAATACGAAGAGCCAGCGCACGGGCCGCTGGAATGGGAAAAGCTCGAAGACGAAAACAAGGCCCTGTCCGAAGAGAACAGAGCCTTGAAAGAAAAGTTGAGTCGAATTTGCGAAGCATTGAAAGGAGTGATGAACAATGAAAGCTATAGAAATCCGTGACCATGTGCCGGAAGGGAATCGGCATGATCGCAAGCTTTTCAAGCGGATTGCCAGTGCGATTGTATTCACCCTGGCCCTTGCCACGGCTTGTGGCATCGGCTGGTACGCAGGCGCGAAGCTGGCCTATGAGCAGAAAGCGGCGGAAATCTCCAAAGTCCACTACGTGGAAGAAGGGGAAACCCTATGGGACATAGCCGCCGGGCTGGCTGGCGATGAGCAGGACGTAAGAGAAGTGGTATACGACCTGCAAAAACTGAACGGGATTGCTCCCGACGCTGACCTCAAAGTTGGCCAGAAGATTGTAATAGCAAAGTAGACCTTGCGACGGTTACGCAAGGCCTACGAGGCTAGATGTATTAAATTGATTGCCTTAATTATAAGGCAGAAAGTTGAGGAAGTCAATGAGAGCAAGAGATATTTCCGATTGGGGCCGTAAACCTTGGCCATTTGAAACGCATTACGAATTGCTAAGCCCCCTGTCGCGCAGTGTATCCCATGAACTGGCAGATACCTGCCTAAAGATTGGAACATTGCTAAAGGAAAAGTTTCCCGACAACGACGACATTACCTATGAAGCCGACGCGCTTATTTCAGCCGCGGAAACCTTTGAAGGCAACTGTTGTTTCCCGGAACTGACGGATGAATTATCCGACAACTTAAAGTTCGTTTCCGTCCATATCGACAATTTAAAGCAAATTGATGAGGTTGATTTATCTGACTTCATTGATGACTTGACAGAAAAATTGCAGGACGGCAAAGACGCTGTTCTGTTTGATCGTAGTCGTTGGTTCAACGACACGAAGAAAGGAGCATAAAATGGCAAGCTTGTATGAAATTAATACCGCTATCCTTAATTGCGTAGAAGTCGAACCGGGTACGACGGTCAACATGGAAACAGGGGAAATCATCGACCTGGAAAAACTTTCCCTGCTGAAAATGGAACGTAGCGAAAAAATCCGTAACATTGCCTTGTGGGTCAAGAATCTGAAAGCCGACGCGAAGGCACTCAAGGAAGAAAAGGAAGCCTTCTACAAGCGACAGAAGGCGGCAGAAAACAAGGCCGCACAGCTGGAAAGCTACCTTGCCAACGTCCTCGACGGTGAAAAGGTCAAGGAAACGGAATTCTCCATTGGCTGGCGGAAGAGCAAGGCCGTTACGATTACCGATGAAAAGAAGCTGCCGGAATCCTTCTTGATTGCACAGCCGCCGAAAGTCGACAAGACAGCCATCAGGAACGCCTTGACATGCGGGGAAGACGTTCCGGGTGCTGAACTGATTGAAAATATGAACATCCAGATTAAATAAAGGGGATGACAACATGAAACACAGCGACGAGTTAAAGAACATTGCAAAGGCACTAGCAAAATTCCAGGCCGATATCAAAGACCCGGCGAGAGACAAAGACAATCCATATTTTAAAAGTAAATACGTAGCATTGGACGGGCTTCTTAATGCGGTACGCCCGGTGCTGGCGGCAAATGGACTTTCTTTCATACAAAGCCCGGTATCAAACGGGCAGGATATGGGAGTAGTAACACTCCTGATGCACGACAGCGGTGAATGGATTGAAAGTGACCCGTTCATGCTACATGCAGTAAAAAATGATCCGCAAGCTGGCGGCTCAGCCATTACTTACGCAAGACGGTATTCATTGTCTGCCGTGTTGGGTGTAGCGTGGGACGATGATGATGACGCCAATATGGCCACAAAAGGCCATCAGAGCCGTTCTAACGTACAGAACGCCCCCGCTAAGGGTGATTGCACCAAAGCAGGACGACAGGCCGAAAAAAACGCGTCTAGCGCGTCTCAGACGCAAAAAAAGCCTACATCTGTTGACGACTATTACCAGCTTGTCATTGACTGGGCCAGAGCAAACGGGGCGGTCATGTTCATCGGGCCGTTGCTCAAAGAAAAATTCAACAAGGGGCATTTCAAAGAATTGTCCCTTGCAGAGGCCAAGGCCTTCTACGAAAACGTAGGCAAATTAGTCAATGCGGCGAAGGCCAAAGACGACGCTGCACTGATGGAAGGCGTATAGCATGAAATTCCATGTGAAGGGTGTGCAGGTGCTCAAAGGGAACAGCGGCTATATGCTGCTGATTCCCGCACCGCTCACCGAAGATTTGAATAATATCAAAGTGGATGGCGATTACTCCATTGAGATTAAGCGCCATTTAGAAAAACGCTCATTGAACGCTAACTCCTACTGCTGGGTATTGTGCCAACGGATAGCCGAAAAATTATCCAGCGACGGCCAATATGTCAGCAAAGAAGAAGTGTATCGCGGTGCCATCCAAGATTCTCAAGGATTTACCCCGATATGCGTCCAGAAGAAGCTGGCGGCCAGCGTGCGCCGGGACTGGCGTCACAACGGTATTGGATGGATTGCCATTGATACCGGGGCCAGCAAGGTCAAGGGCTGTACCGTCCTGCACTTATACGCCGGGTCCAGCGTGTACGACACGCACGATATGAGCCGACTGATTGACTGCCTTGTCGACGAGGCCAGCCAGATCGGCGCGAACGTCGAGGACCGCGAATGGGTCCAGGCGCTCATAGATGATTGGAGGCCTGAATGCGATGATTGACTTATACCCTCGTAAATGCAATATATGCGGCGGTCCTGTCCGACTCGTAGACAACAGCCGGGTATACTCCCCGGAATATGCCAGTCTTCACCCTGGAAAGGTGTATATGTGTCAGCGATGCGGAGCGTACGTCGGACTACATCCTCACTCGCATAGAGCGTTAGGGATTCTGGCAAGCCGGAAAATGCGACGGGCCAGGATGTACTGTCATGATTTATTCGACTCGTTCTGGCAGGGACGGCGACACGCCCACCGCAAACGGGTACGGGCTTACACCGAACTGGCCAGGCGGCTAGGAATTCCCGTAGAAGAATGTCATTTCGGGTGGATGACCGTCCCGGAAATGCGGGTTGCCTACCGGCACTTGCTGGACATGAAGAAGGAGGGCTGGCGATGAATAAACGGAAACGCCGCGACGACGCGCTATACCGAAAGAACCGCCTTCCGGCCTATGAACGGGCGGGCGGCTTATGTGAGAGCTGCGGCGCACCGGCTGCGGAAATCCATCATATCGTGTTCCGTTCCCACTGCGGGACGAGCGATTTAGATAACCTCATCGTATTGTGTAGGGACTGCCACGAACGGGCGCACGGTCCCGATGCAAAAGCGATGAGAGAAAGATTTAGGGAGATAAGAAGAAATGGAAAGGAAGTTTAAAGGAATCTGGATTCCTGCCGCACTATGGGAATCAAAAGAACTAACCCTTCAAGAAAAGTGTGTGATTGCCGAGATTGATAGTTTCACGGAGTTCTTTATGAGCAACAAGGCTTTAGGAGAATTTATGAATGTATCGAAAAGCCGAGCTAAACAAATCATTATGGGACTCAATGATAAAGGGATTGTTGATGTGAATATCATCAAAGACCCGGATACAGGGCAAATCCTCAAGCGAACAATCAAAATTACCGAATCATTTAAACGTAATCTTTTTGAAACATCTATGAACAACGAGAAACAAAGTAATTGCCCTACCC
>ERZ1023884.82-NODE-82-length-20231-cov-83.976953_pt1 | contig 20231 bp, 14 predicted proteins | sample MGYA00380394_ERZ1023884 | MGnify/ENA primary metagenome ERZ1023884 (study PRJEB33179, sample SAMN07449001) | human gut metagenome | biome: Human-gut; feature: Human associated habitat; material: Faeces | host: Homo sapiens | place: India: Bhopal | collected... | reverse complement strand
GTAGCCGCCTCCTTTTATCAAGAGCCTCAGATTTCGAAAGATTTCTGAGGCTTTTCTGTTTTCCTACAGTTCTGCTTTCTTATCACCCAGCTTTTTCCCACAGATAGATGGGCGCAGCTCCTTTTACCTTTTTACCCTTTTACTTTTTTACCTTTAAATCCCTTTTACCTTTATATATTTTTTCTGTATTCTCATAGTCTACACTATCATTTTCTCTCAAAAATGATGGTGAATCTTCTTTAGTGATGTTTATGTATAAAATGTTAATGAATTGTGGATTTTACATTTATAAAATCAGCAAAATAACGTACTAAAATGTTTCTTTCCACCAAAAAGTTGCGAAAATCCCCCCCATTCATTTTTTTTTATTACTTTTGCCCCACGAAAATGCGAACTATCATGTAAACGGTTAATTTTATAATTACCTATTTATATAATAAAAGCGGAAAAAAATAGACTTAACTAAACTCTTTTAATAGATGGTGAAACGATTAATTTTAGCTACAGTATTACTCTTATTTGTATCTCTAGCTAATTTTGCGCAAAACACGGGAGTCAAGTCCAACCTCTTATATTGGGCTACAACAACTCCTAATCTCGGTGTCGAGACTGCCTTAGGCAAGAAGCATACCGCTCAGGTATTCTTTGGCTTCAATCCTTGGAAACAGTCCGGTGGCGACCAGTCAAGCCTTCGTCATTGGCTTTTGCAACCAGAATACCGTTACTGGTTCTGCCAGAGCTTCAATGGCTGGTTCTTGGGTGTTCATGCCATGGGCGGACAGTTTAATGCAGGAGGAGTGAAGTTACCCCTTGGCATTTTCAAATCACTACGCGACCATCGCTATGAAGGATGGTATGTAGGTGGTGGTGTGACCGCTGGTTATCAATGGCCTCTTTCCAAGCACTGGAACCTGGAAACCTCTGTAGGTTTCGGATATGATTATATCCAGTACGACAAGTTCAAGTGCGGTGCCTGTGGCGAGAAGGAGAAGTCATCTCATGACAACTACGTGGGTCCTACCAAGGCAGCCATTTCTCTTATTTATATGTTGTAACTCATTAAACATAATCTATGAGTATGAAAGATTTTAAGAACTACATATTATTATTCAGCTCTCTTTTGATGGCTATGCCTCTTGCTGCCCAGGATTGCAAGAGTCTCAAGTTGGCTGCCGATAAGATTCAGGTATCTAATGTACAGATGTCTCATCACAATGACCTGGTTACGGTTGCGATGGATTTGAATCTCGATTCCCTGGATCTCCCTACCAACAACCAGCTTGTCTATACTCCGATGATCAAGCATAAGGGTGAGCTGCTCAAGATGCCGGAAATTGTTATCAACGGCAGAAGACAGCAGATTATGTATGACCGTGGAGTAGGGAAGAAACAGTTGCAGCTTTCACCTCAGGCTTTGGTGGTGAAGCGAGACAACAAGAAGCAGCAGACCGTGAAGTATCTTGCCTCCGTTCCTCTCTCTTCTAAGGAAAGAAACTACGATTTGGATATTCACGAAGACCTCTGCGGTTGTGGTGATCTGCAGGATGGCAATGATTTCACGGTTTCTCGCCGTCGCCAGCCGGTAGCTTCTTTCGTCCGTCCGGAGGTAGAGGCAATCAAGGTCCGTCATCTGGATAAGCGCGCTTATATCGATTTCCCGGTAGACCGTATAGAGCTGCATCCTGATTACCGTCGTAATCCGGAACAGTTGGATAGCATCATCCGCACCATCAATGCATTGAAGGAAGACAGGAACCTCGAAGTGAGCGGCATCAACATTCATGGTTATGCATCACCTGAGAGTCCTTACACCCATAATGATTATCTGGCAAAGAACCGTGCCAAGACGCTGACCGAATATGTCCGCCGGATGGTGAAGTTGCCAAACAATCTCTTCACGGTTTCTTCTACTCCGGAGGATTGGGATGGTCTGATAGCTTATATTAAAGGTAGCAACCTGGAGCATAAGGATGCCATTCTGGCGATTATTGCCGATAAGAGTCTGAATCCGGATGCCCGCGAGTTGAAGATTAAGAAGCAGTATCCTTCAGAGTATCGCTTTATGCTCGACACCTGGTATCCAGCCCTCCGCCATTCCGACTACCACATTACTTATAAGGTGAAACCTTTCGATGTGGAAGAGGCAAAGGAGATTATCAAGACCAAGCCACAGCAGTTGAGCCAGGAGGAGATGTTCATGGTAGCCCAGACTTACGAGCCAGGCAGCAAGGAGTTTAATGAAGTGATGGAGATCGCCGTCCGCATGTTCCCAGAGAATGAGACAGCGAATCTGAATGCAGCCATAACCCGCTTGAATGCCGGTGATGCAGATAATGCGAAACAATATCTCGACAAGGCAGGAACCAGTGCCGATGCCCAGAATGCCCGAGGTGTCTATGAGATGCTGAAGGGCAACGAGAAGCAAGCTCGTTATTATCTGGAGCAGGCAGCCAAGGCAGGTGTTGCTTCTGCAAAAGAAAATTTACAGAATCTATAAAGTTATACATACTGTCTGTTTAGGACAATATAGCTATTCCTTAGAGCCAGGGCACTGCCCAGGCATGGGACAGGCTCCTAGCTCAGGCATATCTTTTTTCTAAGTACAAATATAGAAAGAAACTCAAATATAACGTATTAGATGATTTGTAAACCAAATATATAAAAATGTAATACAATTAGATTTTTAAGAGCGTTTATAAGTAAAGAAATAAAATATTAATAACAATAATAAAAAGTTAATAAGATGAAGAAAACTTTATTATTTTCCGTTGCATTGGCGGGGCTGATGCTCGGTTCTTGTTCAAGTAGTGATGATCTGAATGGTGGTGGTAACAACACTGGTTCTAATCAGAGTGGAAGTGGTTATATCTCACTTTCATTGAATTTGCCTACACGTAGTGGTTCTGTGAGTCGTGCAGAAAACGACAAGTTTGATGATGGACTTACTGGTGAGTATGCTGTTAAGGATGGTACCTTACTTCTGTTTGAGGGTACTGATGAGGCTAATGCAAAATTTGCTGGAGCTTACGAGTTGAAGAATTTGAGTATGAACTTGGTTGGAACTAATAAAGATAATATAACAACCACAACCAAGATTACTCAAAAGATTAAAGAAGGTTTAGCTGATGATACTCACCATTTTTATGCAATTGTTGTATTGAATAACAATAATACTCTGAAAGTAGATGGTACTAATTTGAAGGTAAATGGTACAGATTTTGATACATCAAAGAAAATCTCTGATTTGCAGAAATTGTCATTGGAAAAGACTGCTTCCGATTTTAAGACTAATGGTTTCTTGATGATGAATGCACCTTTGTCATCTGTAGCTGGTGGTACTAATAATCCATCTACTGCTACTATTAGTGTTGCCTCTGAGATTAATAAGTCACATATTTATGCTACTGAGGCATTGGCAAAGGCAAATGTATCGGCTAATGTTTATGTTGAGCGTGCATTGGCAAAGGTAGATGTTACAGCTGACGATACTAAAAAAACAGGTACTTTGACCGATGCTTCCACTGTTAAATACGAAATAACAGGTTGGATATTGGATAATACTAATAAGAAGACTTATTATTTGAGAAATACGACTAATTCGGCAGATTGGCTTCCACTTGCTTCTAATGCTAGTATTACTAAACCATATCGCTTTGTTGGTCATACAGCTATGGAGGATGGTACAACTTTATATCGTACATATTGGGCAGAAGACCCTAACTATTCTGTTAAACCAACAGACTTGACTACCGATTTCAATACGATAGGCAATCAGAAACCTGCTGATTTGAAGGGGCTTGGTGTTTGTGACTATTGTTTGGAAAATACTTTTACTGTTGATCAACAGAATCAGAATGTAACTACACGTGTCATAGTTGCTGCTAAGCTCGGCACAGGTTCAACTTTTTATGTAGTTAATGATAACGAGAAGGATCTTCTCAATGCGGATGGTATGAAGAAGGCTGTTAAGAGCGCATTCTTGAACAATACTGACGTACAAGCATGGCTTAAAGCATATTTGAAATCTGGTGTGTCAATTGATGAACATGATTTAGAGGTTGCTGATATTACTAGTGCAGGTAACAACAAGCCTACTATTACTTTTACAGCTGCAAGTGCAACCAAATTTACCTCTGGTACAACTCCAGCTTTTCCTGCAGATATTCAAGCTATTCGTGACGCCATTAAAGTGGCTACCTACGAGAATGGTATTTCATACTATCCTGTAAGAATTAAGCATTTTGGTGATGAATTAACTCCATGGAAGAATGGTGAAACCCCAAATCCTACCGAAGCTAGTGGTGCTTATCCTACTGGTACCAATAGAGATGGTAATTATCTCGGTCGTTATGGTGTACTCCGTAATAACTGGTATAATATTGATGTTCAAGGTATCAAGAAACTTGGTTCCCCTGTTGTTCCTGAGGTTACTAGTGATACAGATGATGAATTGACTGCTTATATCTCAGTTAAGATCAACGTCCTCTCTTGGGCTAAGCGTACACAGAGCGCAACTCTCGGTGAGTAATTCGATACATTATAAGATAAAATTTGAAAATAATAATTGATTAGCGATATGATAGCGCAGAAGATAAATAAATGGTTGAAGGGTGTCATGGCAGCTGCCATGACCCTGACCGTCGCGACCTCATGCCACGATATGTGGCACCAGGATTACAGCGATTGTCCTAATGGTGTATATGTGAAGTTTAAGTATGATTATAACCTCCAGCGTGCCGACATGTTCAACGACCATGTTGGACAGGTAACGCTGTATGTATTCGACGAGAACGGAAACTATATAACCCAACAGACCGAGACGAATTCTGCGCTATCATCGCCTCTCAAAGACCCAAATTATGTGATGCACGTCGAGAACCTGCAGCCAGGTAAATATCAGTTCCTTGCCCTTGCCGGACAGAATGCTTACGCCGACCAGTTAACTTCAGGCCGCGCCAAGTTCGTTCGTACCGCTCCATCGGCTACAGGAGATAAGATGCAGACACTGGAAGTGAATCTCGATCATGAAAATAGGGGAGAGTATGATGAGGTTGTCAACAACAGCCTTCCTCTCGATACCCTCTGGCATGGTAAGCTGCTGGAGGCAGTAGAGGTATCATCCTCAAAACCTTCTTATGCAATCATCCCTCTGGTGCGTGATACCAAGAAGATTAATGTGGCGCTTCGTGACCTTGACTCTCCACAGGATATGGATGTCAACGACTACACGATGACCATCGAAGACCATAATGCCCGCATCCTTTGGGATAACTCTCTCGATGAGAGCCGTAAACTCATTTATACCCCTCATGCTACATGGAATACGGTAGATGAGGACGAGCAGGGCAAGATAGCCCATGCTGACTTTATGACTTCCCGCATTTTGAAACACGAAGATTACAACCTGGATGGCCGACTCCTGATTAAGAGTAAGGAGACCGGAAATACGGTAGTCAATGTAGACTTGCCAGACCTCTTGAGCCGTCTTCGCACCAGCGAGGAGTACAGTTACAGTGCACAGGAATTCCTAGACCGTGCCTACGATTACAAACTTCAGTTCTTTATCCAGGGTGGCAAGCTCAAGTATTGCTATATCACCATCAGTGTGAATGTACTGAGTTGGAGCAAGCGCATCCAGTTCGAAGAACTCCATTAAAACTCTCGAATCCAAATAGAATCGAAAATAAAAAATATTAGTCCTACTGGCTTCTTGTAAGCCCTAAAATATAAAGTATATGTTTAAGATGAAATCGATAATCCGCTCATTGCTAGTCCTTTTACTGGTAATGTCCTTCACATCCTGTGTGAGAGACAATATCAGTGACTTTCCAATGCACAATGGGGATATGAAAACATATCTTCAGGTACAGGTGACAGTGGAAAATAGTGGATATACACGAACGAGTAGGGCTGTATCAGGACCTCAAGGAGGTGAAGATGGAGATGGAAGAGAACAAGGAATCAATAAAGAAAATGATGTCAATTCCCTTACCGTCTTACTATATAAATCTGATAAAGATGACTTGTCGGAAGCTGATGCAACAATAGATTATGTATATACATTTACCGGTTTAAAGTCATTATCATCTACGAGTGGTGTAACTTATACTACTGGTCCGCGAGAAATTGATCCAGTCATTGTTGGTAAAAACTATCATGTTTTGGTTATCGCCAATGCTGGTGATATGACTTCCAGATGTAAAGGAAAGAAGATAAGCGAAATCAGAGATATGCAAATGGATAAGGTTTGCACTCGCAATGATGTTATCGCCAATTTCACTGATTTTGTCATGTCATCAAAGACAGATGCAAAGATAGATTTTACAAAGGAAGGTTCAGAAACAGATCCATATCGGGTAGATGTAAACATCGAGCGTTTGGCTGCCCGTATCGACATCATTCCAAATGAAACTTATGATGCAGCAAGCAATGCTTATTATTATAATGTAATGGATGGAACAAATGTAGTAGGCGGTTTTAAGCTCGAATCTGTTACTCCTAGCAAAGTCTTGACAAAGGGAGAATACCTGATAAAGCGAGTTTCTTCAGATGCAGCTGTATCTGCAGTTACTTATTTCGGATTGGAAGAAATGGATGCTACTACTAAGGCTTCTACTAATTATGTGGTTTGCCCTTGGACAAAAGATCGTGCAGGTCTTACTCTCTCGAATGCCGAAGGTCCTGCATCTTTATATAATGTAAAGAAGACAACTTCTACCAGTACTGCTGTAGAAGAAGCATCTTACATCCTCGATTATGTGATGGAGAATACAACCACCGATAACACCGAGGCTAATTCTACTGGCCTTATCTTTAAAGGCAAGTATTATGAAGAAACAGAATGGGATGCAACCAATAAACAGCCTAAAGCTGGTTTTACAGGTACTGATAAGGAATATACCTACACCATTCGTCATAGTGACCCAAATGGTACTGGCCCTTCTACCGCCCCAATGTATTACGGTATCGTCCGCAATAACATCTATCAGGTAAAGATAGAAGGAGTGGTGGGAAAGTCTAAAGGTATCAAGTTGACCATACATGTAGTCCCTTGGGCACATTACGACCATGGGGAAGTAATATATTAAACTCTAAGATTAATTTACAAAGTATAACTAAAATGAGAAAACATATAATGAAATATATGGCTTGCCTGGTGATGCTGCTTCTGACTTTTGCAGCATGTTCGCCAGATAGTGATGCTTCTGATCCGGGAAGTATCACCAACAAGACATATACTCTCCATTTTAATCTGTCTCCAGTATCAGGAAGTTCTGCTTCTTCCCGTGCAGAAACTTATACTGCAGGAAGCCCCAATTCATGGGATGACGGTTCTAAAGAAGAGAACATGAAGAGTTGGACAGTTGTCTTTGTAAAGTCTGATAAAACGGTAGCGAAAGTTGTCAAGCAGCCAACCGTAGCAGAAGGCAAAGATATGGAAGATGATGTAACAGTTACCGGATTGGAAGCAGGAACTTATTCGGTCTATTCTTTTGCCAATATATCAGATGCAGAACTCGGTACAATTACGGAGGGTTCTCCTTCTCCTAACTTCGATTCCAAATCATTTGCTGTCAATGGTAATGATATGGATATTACAGCGAATGGTATTCCTATGAGCAACAAGCAGACAGTAACTATCGGCTCTGACGGCCAACCGGATGTCAAGGATTTATATGTAGTAAGAATGCTATCCAAGATTACTCTCAAGTTCCGCAACATGACAGGTCAAGATATTACTGTAAATAATGTGAGTATCAGTGATATTACAAGCAATCCTGCTACAGGAACAGAAAATGTCAAGTTGCTTCCGGCAAAGCCAGTTTCATCTGCGAATGTTCCCCAAGCGCCAAATTTGGTAGAGAATGCTAAAAGAGATGATTTTACGCATACTATTACATCTGGTTTGACAGTAGCCAAGAACACAACTGATTATGATACAGATAACAGTCGTTCGGTTTCATTCTATGTCAACGAGAGTCGAGCAGGCAATGCTTATCCTTACTTTGTAGTAACGCTCGAAACGAACGTTGGTTCACAGAGATACTTCATGTATACCGACTGGAATCAGATAGCCCGCAATGACCATCATGTCTTAAAGTTGGCACTGAGTGATTATAAGCTTCGACTCAAGGTAGAGGACTTTGGATCTATCGGTTCGGCTCCGTCATTGAAAGATGACGGAAAACAGCTCAATCTCATTTTCCATGATTTAGAGGAGTTCCATATCATTCCTTCTGTTACGAAGTATAGTGATGGTTCATCTGTCACTTTCACTAATCTAGAATGGAAGAAACTTTCAGAATCGGTGGTTGGAGACGAGTCAAAAGCTTTCAGTACTAAGCCATATATAGTAACTGATAAAAAAATAATAGAGGCTGCAACATTAGGTGAGTTAGGCAAGAAGATAGGGCCAATCATCTATCAGCTTTCAGTAAAAGTTAATGATGGAGTTGATTCACCAACGCTGGTATATCGGGTAGCCATCTCTCAGGATTTAACCTGGTACTCAGCAAGGCGCCATAATGGTGCATTTTGGATATGTAAACAATAATACTTATATTAAAAAACATTGAAGCTTATGTTTAAGTCTAAGATTTTTAATAGTGTAATGAGATATATGTTGGTAGCAATGCTTGCATTGCTGCCAAATACTATATGGGGATTAACGGAACAAAGTTCTGTGAGCTTGGCTAACGGTGCTTCTGTAACGATTAGTGGCTTTAATAAATATTTAACCATGAATGATTATTCTGCTTGGTTTGTATACGATGCAGCTGGCAAGTCTGTAGATATATCTTCATGGAATAATACAAATGGCATTTTTTCTTCATGTACAAATGAAACAACCTATTTTAAAACAGGTAAACCATGGGGTATAGAAGATCATCGTTCATTTACTATTACAGCTGCGGCAGGTGACGATATATCCAAGTATACACTAGTCCTTTTAGTATCTTCTAGCGATGCATTTTTTAATGCACCTTCTGAAGCAACTGCAGAAAAGAAAATCACTTTTAAATTAGTATCAAAGGATGAACTTCCTACTTTTAAGACATACTCTGGTTCAAACAGTTCAGAGAAATTAGTAACTGTTGCTGATGCAGATTTGCAAGGTGGTTCCATTTCTATTACTGATTTAGGTGAAACACTTGCAGACTTTGGCATTTGGGATAAAAATGCGGATTCTAATGGCTTAATGTTAAGCAAGTATCCATTCTATCTCCGTCTCTCTGTTGTTGATAAAGATGGAAATCCCATTACAGATCTTAGTGGTTTTACTTTAAAAAGAAATGGCTTTGAAATTTCTGGATCGCAGTTAGGTGATCATGAGTGGGGGCTAGCATGTTATAAAAATGCTAAAGGCGTATATTGTCTTCGTGATAAGAAAGAAGGTGCTCCTGTTTCTTTCACAGACCTCAACTTTACCATATCTTGTCCAAGTGATAAGAAGATCGATGATTATAACGTTGTGGTATATGTTGGTAATGAACAGCCAAGTATCTCGGGCAATCTGATTATGGAAGAACCTACATTAGTAGGTAGGGTAAACTATACCATTTTAAGTCAATCAACATTTGATACAATTAAGTTGACTCCTTCTACAGAGCCTACAGGTGCTGCTGTCCGTAATGTTTCTTCCATTGTTTTAGGTACTAATTTAAATGTAGATCTTACTTCTAAAGATAATTTGAAGTTTATCAAGGAACAGTTAGGCTTATCTGAAACTCAGAATTTCGGCAAGTTATATGTTCGTTGGGCTATTAAAAAGAAGGATGGCTCAGCCATAACCGGTGTGTCTTCTAAAGGAGCCCTAAAGCAACAGGAAGGTATGTACTGGATCTGGTATTCTGATGATGCATCAAGCTCTTTTGCTAATGCATTGAATGCTAATTTCGTAGTTCCAGAAGGACTGGATATTAATGATGTTGACATTTCTTGCGTCATCTCTGATGAAACGCCAACCACTCAGTATGGTTTCGTCACAACAGAACCTACTTTGAAGGCAAAGTTTAATGTGCAGCTTTTGGATAAGTACAGCATGCCTTTCAATCATTATGTAGGCCATGCTAATACTGCATTAGATGAAAATGGTATGCAGCAGACTGCTGAATGGGAGTACTATGTCTATGTGAAAGATGATAAAGAGAAAGTAGAGTTAGTGCTGCCTTTCGATGATTATAAAGGTAGCAGTGACGCTCTTGAGCCACAGGGGTATTTCAGATGGTATGATTTTAAGAAGGATAGAGCATGTGCCAATCTAAAGAAAAATAGTGCTGCATCTCTTCTGAATTCTATTGTATCAGATGGTGAAGATTATGGCTTGTTTGCTTATAATCTTCCTGCGTTTCCGACAAGCAGTAATATTGGTGTTACATATACTGCACCTACAGGAGCTTCATCTGATGAATGGGCTGGTGAAGATATTGCCTGTGATATAAGCCGTTATATTGATGGTTTGGATGCAACAAAAACTTATTTGGTACACGAGCCTACGCTCTCTATCAGATACATTTTCCATATCCGTTCTGCCAAGAAGTTAGCAGACAATATTATGAATACGGCTATTGGAAAAAATGCTCAAAGAGCAGGTTATAGAACTTATGAGGATGGAAAGTTTTTGACAGTTGGCATGAAGGATGCAAGTTCTACTTTGACACTTCGACTGGATTTGTCTGATGCTACAAAATATTATTTTCATCCATTAGCTAATGGGGTATATCAACAGAGTGGAACTTTTGAAGGTTTCACTAAACGAGTATATTATGTAGATGAAAAGGACAAACTCGTAGAATCCAACTTCGATAAAACAAAATTATGCCATGCAACTAAGGTTGAATGGTGGGCGTATGATAAGACCAAGACTTATTGTCGTAACCTGGGGACAAAGACTAATCGCTTCTTTGATTTGAAAATGAATATGCTTACCGAAAACTGGTGGCCCGTATCATTAAAAGGTGAAGCAAAGTATTTTACCTTTCAATATGGAGATCCTGTGTACATCGTTGCATATGCTATGGATGATGAAAATCACCGTTGTCCAATTGCCAACTTTGATGTTCGATTTATGAATAATCATCCGATGACTAAAGAAGAGATAGTTAAAGAAGGATTGAATAATAGACTGATTAGTTATCTTGATGAGCATTATAAAATGGCTACCAAGCCAATTACATTTGATGATGATGATGTAGAACAGACTGTGGCTGCTCCTACAAATCCGAATGACAACCAGGACCGATTACCATCTAAATGGGATCGTCGTGCTTATAGTTTCGTATATCGTGATTTGATTGACTACGATGCTACTAATTATAATGGTTTGGATAAAATCGGTCATTCTCCACTTCATGGAGATTATTGCTTGTATAAGTCAGCAAATCTTAGTGGTGTTTCTACGTCTAGTGAAAAATATCTTTGGTGGGATAATAATACCTTATATGATAAGACGTATGAGATGACCAATGGTTCTCAATATGGTCATTTCCTCTATGTGGATGCATCTGATGAAAGTAGAAAAATTGCTGCTGCAGATTTCACGGCAGATCTTTGTACAGGACAGCAGCTTATCTTCATAGCGGGCGTAGCTGACATGACAGGAGCGGATACCAAACCACAGATTATGTTTAAACTATTTGGTGTTAACAAAGATATTAATGGTAATATTGTTGATAAACACCTGATACATAGTTTTTCATCTGGTGATTTTAAGGATAATCGAGATAGTGAGGAACAAGCGACTTGGTATCAAGTGTACGGAAAGATTACTTTGCAAAAAGAATCAAATGTAGAACAGTTTTCTGATTTTCGGCTGGAGATAGATAATTACTGTAAAGGAACTCAAGGTGCAGACTATGCCATAGACGATATCCGTATGTATCTTGCACCTGCTAAGGTTCAGGTGATTCAGGAAAAGCCAATTTGTGATAACGCTAAGGTTGGTTCTGTTAAGTTGAAGATACGTGCTATCCACGAGACATTGAATGCAATTACTGGACATAAAGGACAGACTAAAATATACTTCCGTTTTGTCAATGAGGATGGAACGCCAGTAGAAGGTTCTGATGAGAGTAATCCTTATTATCAGACGATACAGAAGCATACTTCAGATGCATCAAAGAATATTACTTACAAGAGCAATAAATATGGAACTGTTGACGTATTCGATTCAGAGGAAACTTGCAACCAGTATACTATAGATGGTACTCCTATGATCGAGAAGGATAGCGAAGGTGAAACTTATATCGTTATCAGCAATAAAGACTATCCTTTGACTACTGGTAAGAAGTATTACGTATCTGTATCTACAGAGGATCCTGCCAAGGGAAATGCTAATTGGGGTACACCTGCTGAGGTCTGCTCGTTGTACAGTAACTGGTTTGAAATGGTTAGCCAGCATCCAATCATTACTGATACCAAGGGCAATATCGTAACGGATTATAAGATTCCTTGCAATCAAGCTGACAATTATGAGGTTAAAATCAAGGGACAATTGACAACAACTGACCCTTATAATGGTGGTAAGATAACATTGGATAATGTTAAGTTCTTCTGGTATATTAATGATCCTGCAGTATCTACCAACAAACTGAACGAAACTGCAAGCAATGATATCACTATCAGCATGGGTAAGCTTCCTTTGGGTGAAACTCATAACATCTATATGAAGCCTGAGGGAACTGAGGTAGGTGACTATATTCAATACGAAATCAATGGTAAAAAATATCTGTTGTGTACTAGTGCAATACCAGTACCATTGCGTGTCATGAAGGATGGACCGCAGCTTAACTTCGGATTCAACGATGTGGATTATCCATTCAAGGCTTCTGATTATGAGGCATCGCTTCGCATCGGTTTGCCACAGCTGAAGAAGTTGAAGAATACAGGGTTCCTGGAGATTCCTCTTCATAGTGCTACTATGGGTGATGGAAATGCTATCACTTCGCCACTTACCTTCGTCGATGATAGTGGCACTTCTGCAGTTACTTCAGATAAGGTAATGGTAGCATACACGAATGACCCGTTATGGACAACTGCCATGCTGAATACCCAGGTTGCCACATTGCAGAGTACAGAGTTGCCTGCTTTTGATAAAACGACTCAAGCTACCCTCAATATCAAGTTCTCTGACGCTGCCGTAGAGAATTTCCACGAGGGCTACTGGTATGAGTTCAGATTCGCTTACGAGAAGAGAGCAGCTTCTGCGGGAACTACCAACTGCCCTGGCGAGTCTTATCTCAAGTTGAAGATTGTACCGGAGTTCGTAACCTGGACACCAACAGCAGATGGCGGTATGAATGCCAACTGGAATAATGATGATAACTGGCATCGCTCATCTTCTACAGAATTGTATGATGATAAGTATACAGATTATCTGGCTTATGGAAGCAGTATGTCGGGTACGCCAACTTCTGCAAAGGATATTCCTACGCTGAACAGCTATGTGCCAATGAAGTTTACCAAGGTAACTATCGGTAATCTGAAGGGTTTGCCATTCCCTGACCTCGGTAATGTGGTTTACCGTAGCACCAATAAGATTGCTACCAAGCTGACCAATGGAAAGGGTAATGAAGCTACGAAGTATATCCAGTATGACATCATGGCGTTCTGGAATGAGGCAGATGCCAATAAGGGATTGGAAGCAGGTAATCTGAAGTGCGAGAAGTTCTATGGCAATACCTGTCATCAGATTTATTTCAAACCTCAGGGCGAGCTTCGCGACCAGTGCTATCTGATATATGACAAGGCTTGGGTAGAGAAAGAGCTGGTGCCTAACAGGTGGTACACCATGGCTTCGCCTCTGCAGTATATCTACGCCGGTGATATGTATGTGCCAGCAAAGGATGGACGACAGGAAACCAAGGCGTTTACGGATATCAAGTTTGATGATAAGGTGTATAGCCGAAGCAAGTATCCGGTTTATCAGAGAGCCTGGATGAAGAGCGATGTGATGGAAATCTCTCCTAAGGGAGATTATCCTGCATCTCATTACCCAAGTGTAGCTGCTCCAGAAAATGTTGATATGAATCTCGGCTACTGGAGCCACGTATATAATAAGGTGGATGAGAGCTATGCCGATGCCGCAGACGGAACCTTCGGTGGTTTCTCTATCAAGGCGGGTAATGCGCTCTTGCCGAAGAGACCTACAGATGGTACTCCATTGCCAAATGCGATTCTCCGTTTGCCAAAGGAAGATAAGGAATACCAGTACTTCGATTATACAGGCTCAAAGCCTTCTTCAAGCAAGATGCCGGTTGCGAAGAATGCTGGCCATGGCAAGCTCCTCGTTGCTTTCAATAACGACGAGAAGCATCTCGCAGAGAAAACTCAGAGTTTAGGAACTGATAATAACAGCGGATTCTATCTCGTTGCCAATCCATATACCTGTTCTATCTCGATGGCTAAGTTCTTCGAGGCCAATACTGGTTTGCAGAAAGCTATTTGGATTGTAGAGAATGGTGAGGTAAAGGCGATTTCCAATGAAGAATTGGATAAGAAAAACTACGCTATCCAGCCTACCCAGTCGTTCTTTGTTAAGAAGAATACTGGCGCTGCTATTAGAGAAGTAAGATTCACTTCTACGATGTGTGTTGACCGCACCATTACTCCTGGCCTGCAGATGGCATCTGACTATGTAAAGAGCATTGAAGCGACGACTGAGAATTCAAATGGCCAGACTTCTAGGGCACGCATTGCTTTGCGTCCGGAGGCTTCTGCCGACTATGATGACCAGGAGGATGTGGATCTCTTGTATGATCAGAACCTCAAGGATATTCCGCAGGTTTATACCGTTGCCGGAAACGAGGCGGTGGTTGTGAATGCAGTTCCTGAGTTGTCCTGGATTCCGCTCGGTATCGTGAGCCAGCAGGCTGAAGAGGTTTCACTCACCCTGAAGGGTGTGAACAAGCTCGATGCTCCGGTTTATCTCTACGATGCTGCATCGGCAAGCTTTACGGAAGTTCATGATGGCGAGGCTGTGAAGGTGAAGGCGGGTGACCACGGAAGATACTTCCTCACCCAGACCCGTACTTCAACCGGCATCGACCGCATGGAGGCTGAAGAGCAGAGTGCACCGGTGAAGGTTTACTCACCAGCTGCAGGCATGATTGTTGTTTCTGCCTTGGGTAGTGAGAAGCTCGACAGGGTTCAGGTATTTACATTGGATGGCAAGATGGTTCATAGTTATCAGTTGCCTGCCAAGCAGAGAATGATTCTGCGAGTTCCATCCGGCATTTACATCGTGAAGGCATCTACCCAGTCCTGTGCTCAGGCTAAGGGTCAGAAGATTTCAGTAAGATAGTATATTCTGGTTTTTAAATATCAATACTTATTTTTTAAATACCCACATTATCTGATACCTTACTATATATAGGGGCATCTTTGTTTCTTTGGTAGAGACGAAGGTGTCCCTATCATTTTTATTATTTTTTTTAACACGCATAATTTGCTAGTTTCCAACAATTATCTTATATTTGCAAAGAGTTTCTGTGTCTCTTATGTAGAGATTCAGATGAACAACATCAAAAAACGAACTTGATTCGCATGATGAAAGAGACAAATATACACTCACAGGTAACGTCCACTATTGCAGGGGACGACGGCGAAGCCGTGGCAAAAAGTGAAGAAAACGCTAAGAAAAAGATTCCGGAAAAGCCTAATGAAGGGCTTGAAAAACCTGCTGATGCAGGATGGTATGTGGCTGTAGTGAGAGTGAATTGTGAAACGAGAATAGCTGATTCTATACGAATCAATCTTAATCACAATCATGTTTGGTTTGATTACTGGATTCCTAAGGTAAAAGTAGTTTATATAGACAAACGTTCCAATAAGCGAAAAGTGAAAGAAAAGCTATTTCTTTCCACCTTTATCTTTTGCAATGTTTCTCCGAGACAACTTGACAAAATCCGCTTCCGTTCGGATGTGTATAAGATGCTGACGATGCCAGGTCAAAGGAAAATATATCAAATTCCCGATCAGGTTGTTGCCAACTATCGATATTTTGTAGAGAATGATGAAGAGCCTGTCACTGCTGCCCCTGTTCCTTTGAAGAAGGGAATCAAAGTGCGAGTGGTAGCAGGCAGCATGAAAGGTGTGGAAGCATACGTACAGAGCTATAATGGCAAGAAAGCCGTCATCGGCAGCGAAATCAAGTATATCAGTGGTGCAACGCTTACGATAAGTAGAAATTTACTCGAAGTCGTTGAAGAAGGTTGAGTTGTAGAATTATCTTGTTGCATAAAAATGGAACCGTTGGTATACATTTTTGAAGTTTCACGGAAAACCCTTATCTTTGCACTGAATTAAAAAAAATAGGAGGTTTTATGGAAATATTGAATAAAGAATTTTGGGAGAAGCGTGATGCTGCGATGAAAAGATTCATGGCATCAAAGGAAAGAAAAAGAAAGCGTATGGCAGAGTTAGAGCAGATGCTCCGTCAGGATTATTTAGCTCGTACAGGAGAAGAGCCAAAGTTTGTAAATGTTTGGTGACATGAAACAGTTGTCTTTGAAAACAATCAATGCCTCTTCACCGTATGATGTTATGATGGTAAATCCAAATACTTATATATAGTTAATATGATTATGTTGAAGCCGGAACATTAGCCTAGCGCTCCCAATCAGCATGCTGTTCCCATGCACCCCCAATCAGCACGCTAAAGTAAGGCGGTCCCATCCCGCACAACCATGGCGAGGGCTTTGATGCCCCGCCAACCTTATAGCGTAGCGGTTCTGAGCACCGGAGGGCGGTTTTCCTCTTCTTCCCTGAGGGGAGAAGACCGAGATGAGAGGTGGAGCCTTCTTTAATGGTAAAGAAGGACGGGATGATTTTAGAAAAACAGCACTGAGGGCGGTTACATCCCTTGCCCTTTTGGAAAGGGCGAGGGCTTGGGAGTGGGTTAAGGACCCCCTCTTCGCAAGAGGGGGACAGGGGAGTCGAAGCAATACAATAATTAGTATGGAGATTACGTTATGACCATAGAAGAAAAAAAAGCAGATTTTATGCGTCGCTTCAAGGCTTCTAGGGAGCGGAAGGCAGAATACATAGCACAAATGGAAAAGCGAATGCGTGATGATTATCGCCGCAGAACCGGTAAGGAAGCAGAATCATTTTGTGTGTTGTGATGTTTAGCCCTAAGCCAAGTATAGGTTAATAAATGCATTTTTTCTCTTAAATCCTTGGTTATTAAGAAAGAAAGTCGTAAATTTGCAGACAAAGATTAAAATAAAGGAGAATGTATTATGTTGATAAGTAATGTATCACAAGATAGAACCATTCCTTATTGGGATGAAATCAGAAATTTAAGCATTGAGGATAAATATTCCTTGATAGCTAAAATTGAGTCTTCTTTGGGTGATGTTGATATAAGTGAGTCGACTAATTCGATTCATGGGATACCACGTGAGGTGATGATTGCGGCAGCAGAATATGCTCTGAAGGAAAATAGAGCTGGTCGCTGCATTCCAAATTCGCAAGTTGAGTCTTATATTAAGACAAAAAGAGGATAATTGTAATTATGGGATAGTTCATGTCAAGCGGTCTCCGCAAGCCGTAACTTCCATGCTCAAACGCTTTTTAGAAGAATATGACAAATAGGTAAGTCTTCAGAAAATTGATGCTGTCAGCAACTGTTCGGAAATTCCGAACAGTTAGTAAAGAAGGCAATCGTATGATTACACGTAATATGGATTACTCCGCCATAACCCTGATGGGCACCTCTCCAGAGGTAATCCTCTCAAAAGTAGAATAAAGATAACATCCCCATTCGAGTGACGACCAGTGCAGAGCGATACTGCAATGAGGAACCAAATATAAAATCATGAAATCCTTTTATCAATCAAACCAGGAGCAACCTTTTTCTTAGGTAGCTCCCAGACCCTCGTCTATCATAAAGACAGCTGCTCTCCCTTATCACCCATCAGTAGCCGATGGCATTGTCAAGTTAACAGAGAAGAGCCTCAAGCTCTACACCGAGATTTCCAAGAACTGCCCCCTGAAACTCAGGAAAGACCGTCTTGTGGCAGAATGGGGTGAAGAAACAAAATAGGTTGATATCTTATAAATTGGTTGCGTAATGAAGATTTTCTCTTAATTCCTTGGTATTTACGGAAGAAAGTCGTATATTTGCAGCCGAAAAGATATAAAATAATAGGAGATAGGAATTATGATTAACGATAGAAAAGAAGCCATATTGTTTATTGCAAACAAACAACATGGTAGCAAAAAAGAATTGATCGGCGAGATTGGAGAAAAATTCTTCAATCAATTCTGTCGTATGGGCTTTATCAAGAAAGGCATTACAAAAGATAAGTTGGAACAAGTAAACTCTACTTGGCAAATAACCAAGCTTGGCAAGGAGCAGGAAAAATTCTATCGTGAGCCAACTCGTTTGGAACGACTAGATGGACAATGCTTTTATGCTTTAGGGGTATAAATGATGAAAGGTTATTGCGTTTTTTGGATTCCATCCATATATCATGTGGCACCAGTTCCCTTGTCAGAGAATACCTTTTTAGAAAAAGAAGATATTTCTGATGAAGTAGGATGCCAGTGCCATTTGTCATTGAAGTTAGATTCACAAGAAAACATTATCGTGATTCTCTCCTTGCGTGGAATTGATGTAGAATTTTCTTTGATGCATAAGGGGGCTAACGATAATGGCTTTATCCTCTATTCATTTGATGTGTCTGTTGCTGATACTGAATTGCTAATTAAGGCTTTGACAAACCCCATATATCATTATGTCAAGGGATTTTATCATGAACATAAGAATCATACGGATGACTGTGATTCCATTCTTGATGCTTATGTATGTGCGGAGGAAAGCGACTCTCAGATTTCTTCTCCAGACAACAAGCCTTTAATATTTTATTTGCGTCAATATGAAAAACGATTCCGAGACTTTACTGAACAATTGGAATTTGATGCATCCTATCTTATGAGTATCTTGGATTCACCAGATTATCGTGATGTCTTGTACAAGGAAAAGTTTGAAAGTTTTGATGCAAGATGTATAGATATCTTAGGGGAGGTTGTCTATTATCGTGCTTTATTGTATTCTCATAACAATGTTTCTTATCACAAAGCTCTTGGTGATAACCATACGCTACAGGCATGTGCATTTAATACAGACAATGCTATAAATAATATAAAGGTGATAAAGGAGCGAGTGGAAAATATCTTTCAGGGCAGACGGGCTAATGCTACATTAGTTCATATCAAGATGGCTAATGACATGCTTGTTGCAGGAGATAAAATCTCGAAGTTAAGTGTGCGCTTGGGATGGCTTGGTGCTATTTTGGGAGTGCTAAGCTTATTACTTGGTATCATTTCTATATTATAAATGCTCAACTTCTTGAAGTCTTTGTTCATGTCAAGGCAAAGAGAGGATGGAAGTTGTTTGAAATCCGTGAGATCCGTGAGATTCGTGTGCGACAAAGAAATAATATTGAGTGTTGATTTTTGAACACGAATTTCTTGAATCACTCGAATCTTTAGAGACTAAGCAACATATTCGTGTAATTCGTGCAATTCGTGTTCAGTAAAATCAATGCGTAATTCGCGTGCAGAGAAATATCTATTGCTGCGAAGCTTAGTGAGAACCGTTGCTGCAACGAGAGTATCTGTGCAAATCCGTGAATTGAAAATCGGCGGCCGAAGGGAGATTTGTCCACCGGACCCACTGACCAGTGGGAAGTAAAGCCAAATCTGTGGGAGATTAGAGCAAGAATCAAAAACTCCTCCAAAAATTTGGTAGTTTCACAGAAAACCCTTATATTTGCAGGCAATAATTAGAATATTACGCTTATGGCAACATTGGTACTAGATAATACATTATATCAAGGCTATGCAACGATAGCAGAGCAGAATAACATCAGTGTGACTGATGCTATGGCAGAAGCTTTGCGATTATTGAAGCAACACTTGAAAAAGAAGCCAAGTCTTTCGTTAAGACAACGACTTGAGAAGCGAATTCTTGAACTTCGAGATTTGCCAGCGAATTGGGATTACGCAGGTTCCCCTTCCATATCATCAGAAGCGTGTGATTATTCTCTGAAGGTTGTTTCATGCTGTAGCGAATCGTTACTTCAAGGATTAGCAATATTCCCAAATACCAATGGCCATATATTAATGCAATGGAAGACCTCCAAAGGAGACGCCTGTTTGTCTATTCTTAGTGATAGAATAGTATATGATGTCAATTATGGAGAGATAGAGAAAGAAGGTATCCT
>ERZ1023884.79-NODE-79-length-21202-cov-19.791129_pt1 | contig 21202 bp, 41 predicted proteins | sample MGYA00380394_ERZ1023884 | MGnify/ENA primary metagenome ERZ1023884 (study PRJEB33179, sample SAMN07449001) | human gut metagenome | biome: Human-gut; feature: Human associated habitat; material: Faeces | host: Homo sapiens | place: India: Bhopal | collected... | reverse complement strand
AAAAAATTTAGATTTTGAATTTATTAATTATTATAGGAGAAATAATTAAATGAAAAAAAATAAAATCCTTGCTCTCATTCTTACTATGGTTTTTATTTTGATGTCCTTTACTTCTTGCGCTCAATTGGATAGCTGGGTTCAAAGTGTAAAAGGCAGCATTATTGGCGCTGAATACAACATTGAATTTTATGATAATTTGGGCAGTAAGTTTATGACTGCTCATGGTAAAAAGATTGATATGGAAGCTGACACTGACTCTGAAGGCAATATGTCTTCTGTAATTAATATTACTATTGATGGTCGGCAGATGGTTTCTTGTGGTAGTACAGCTATTTTTGCAGAAACTGGACTCAATAGAGAAGTTGATTTTAGTGCGGATAAGATTGAGGGAAATAATGCGGGAAGCATTACCTCTGTGGCGACACTGATCAACGGTTACCGCAATGCATTTGGCAAGCCTATGGTGCTTGTTATTCAGTCTCAGCTTGGTGTGCCTATTTGCGCTTATAGTGGAGATAATGTATATTGGGAAGTTTGTGATGATTTGCCTAAAACTACTAAGCTAATGATTGATGGCAAAGCAATTTATGTACATCGCGCCAATTTTCAGATCATTGATTTGAGTTTGCTGTAAGGAGGTTTTTATGGATTCAACAAAAGTATCACGAGCAACAAAAGATTCTTGTTATTTTATTGTTAATTCAAAAGGACAGGCATTAGCTAGAAGAGCAAAATATGCATAGTTTTATTTTACGCAAATCTGGTCTAATGAAATTGAAAGATGGCGTGATAAAAATGCAGCGAAAGAAGGTCTAATTTTTTATCAAAAGAATGCTGAAAGATTTTCTCTTTCTAATGATGAAATGCAAAAATGTAAAATTATGAGAGCAACAATAATTGAAACCATTACTGAATCAATAGTAATTGAAGATGCGGATGATGACTAATTTTTAAGTTTATTATAAGAAGATTTTTATAGATTTATCTAATCATATAATTGCATTTTCAGGAGGTATAACTGAAATGAAATTAGTACTTCATTACCAAGGCGGTTTTTATGGATATTATAGTCCTATGGTTTTAATTGATACCGATAAGCATATTATCGCAAAGAATGATGATGGACCTTTTGGTAAAACTAAAGAAGAATTATTTGATATTACTAAGTATAATCATTTAAAGTTTTTTGATGAAAATATTAACTTACTTGAATGCTTTCTTCCTACTCTTGAAATTCAAAAAGGTGCTGGATATGAGATGGATGGATTTACTTATGATATTTTTCTATCAACAGACAAAGTGCCTTTTAAATATATCAAGCTGAGTGAAGATGGTGGAGAATATATTGGGAACCCAGCTCTTTTAGCTAAGTTAATGAAACTAATTTGGACTGTTTGTAATAAAACATATTTTAAGGATGCGGATGACATAGGTTCATCGCGCCAGTGAGGTAGGGAAACCGCAAAATGGTTAGATACCAACAGAGTTGAGGATGATGTTGAATTGAAATGGAGCGAAATAAGTGACAAGGAAGAGATTTCAGAAATTACTGATGAGTGAGGGAGTTCCCGCAAAATAGGCTAAGGCTTATAAGATTCCTGCTAGACACAATGGTGCTATTCTTTATTGTTATAGCACAGACGCAGGAAAAACATGGGTGACATTTAATGGTCATTCTTATCAAAACTGGTGGAATAATAAAATTATTTTTAATAATTATCTTTACTAGCGTAGTAATGATGGGGTAATTAAAAGACCTTATTGCGCTTCTTTGTATAAAGTCCCCGATAGGATAGATGTATAGGGGATAGTATATAAGAATCCTTTTTTGAATTGGTAACTTTTGGAGATATAAGATGACTAGAAAAAGATTTTAGAAACTTTTAATTAGTGAAGGGGTACCGCCAAAAAGAGCTAGGAATTATAAATTTGATAGAAGCAAAATGATTTTTGCTTATAGTGTTGATTATGGAAAATCTTATTATCTTAGTTACGGGGCATCTTATCAAGAATTATGGGATAATAGAATTTATATTCCATCTAAATGGACATTGCAACCATTCCATGAGACTAAGAAATATTTAGAATTTATGAATTTTCATTTTCCATATTATTTTTTCTAATTAGAGATTTTATCGTATTGCTATTTTGAAAGTACTTTTGGAGATTTTATTCGTATTTTAAATCTAAAATAACTTTTGGAGATTTTATCTTACTGTTATTTTGAAAATTTTGTCCGTTATTTAATTTCATTTTTACTTTTGGAGATTTTGTTGACCAGCACATACCCATTTTTCATTTTCAAATATTTTTTATCCCAAAACCCTACCCCCCATACGCTGCGTAGAGAGGGCAAAGGCTGCTCGTGGCGCTCTCAAGCGCCATCCCCCGTTGTTAGCATAAGCTAACGCCTTTGTAGTTTTTCGTTGCTAATTGTTTGCATTAGCTAACTCATTTTTTATCCTAATTTAATATTGAATATTTAGTAGTTAGTATAGACATACCAATAGCCTGGTTATAATTATACTAACTACTATTTATTATATTATTATATTCTGGTCATTATCCGCCGGGCTGATTATAATAAGGAAAACTCTCATCTAGTAGATTCTTAGATGAAGCCCTCCCACTTCATTATACCACAAATCACCCGCCTTGTCAATACTTTTTTCGCAAATTTTTCTAAGAATATTTTCAAGAAATGCTTGACAGCATACCATGGCTATGGTATACTATAATCACAGAGAACAAGAGAAGTTAGAGAGGTAACTACTATGAAGACTTACACTTACATTACCGCAGGTCAGGTTGTTGGCACTGATAATCAGGCTTTTGGCTCTGTATGGAAGCGGACTAAAGCTCTTGCAATCAATGCGCATACTGGTATCTGGCGCGTGGTTAAAGAAGAGGGCAAGCCCGACCGCAAAGAATATTATTGCAATGCTGGCTGTTTTCTGAAGGTTTCTACCGGCGAAGCAATGAAGCCGAAAATTTTCTAAAAACCCTTGACAAGAGCCACAGCCTGTGGTATAATATAAACAGTAAGAGAGAGATACATAACAAGAGAGGTAAGACTTATGATGGACTACAATGAACTGGTCGCAATGCTGATGGCTCTGGCTGATAATGATGGTAAGACGTTCAAGGCGGGCAAGCCTGTTGCATATAAGAGCGGTTGGCAAGTCGCCACTCACGGCTATGAAACCGCAGATGCTAAGGTCGCCGCAGTGTTCATCCAGACTATGGGTGACTGTGGTGTGTGGCTGAGCAATGGCATCTACTACATCGACAGCTCCAAGAGAGTGAACACTAAGCGAGAAGCTGTGGCTATTGGCATCCAGCACAATCAGCAGTCTGTGTTTTGCTGGCGTAACATGAAGCTGACATGGCTGGCTTAAAAAATATCAAAAAGGGGCTTGACAAAACAAGCCCCTTATGCTATAATATAATCACAGGGAAGATAAAACATAACAGAGAGAGGTAAGTAACATGATGGATGTTGTAGCAATGGAAAAGGAACTGGCTGGTTTGTATAACGAGCGTAGCAAGAACCTGCTGAATATTGAGCGATACGACTGGTACACCAAGAAGATCTATGAACTGCGGGAACAGCTGAATGAAGCCATTTTTGGTAAGGTTGAGCTGGATGACAATGCAGAGTTCTAAGCGGGAGGCGCCTATAAGGGCGCCTTTCTCTTTGTCGCGCCGCGCTCTATCAATGCGCGGCGTTTTTCCATTATACCACATCCATCGAGGTTTGTCAAGGCTTTTTGCGAAAATTTTTTTATTTATTTTTTGTCCTAAAACCTTGACACCATGGGGGTGATGTGGTATACTATAATCACAGAGAGAGATAAGAATAAAGAGAGGTTACTACTATGACGACTGTTGCTGAGTTTCTGGATAATGTCCGTTCTTCTACCACCCTTCATTTTGCTGAGTATGTCGAAATCAATCACATTGATAGGGGTTTCTCCTACTCTACCAATTGGAGAAACATAGCCTTTGCCGCAAAATGCATCATGTGCGACTTCCACGTAAATAACCAGCAGGAGATTGACTCTATTTCTATCGAGCATCAATCCCCTGCAGGGGCTTGACAAAAGCCCCTATTCTATGATATAATAAGAGTGTGGAAGAGAGGTAATTACTATGAGTACTTTTATGCAGACGTTCATTTTCTGGTTCATTGCTACTATTGTATTAGGCGGCTGGCTTATTGTTGGTGCTTTCTGGAATAACACCAAAATGACTTCTACTGTTGGCAAGGTGCTTGTTTCTATTATTCTTCTGGTTCTTTTTGGCTCTATCATTGGTGGTATGATGGGCTTGGATGCAAGCACACAAGAAGAGATCTGGAATGATGGAAAATGTAAGGTTTGTGGTGAATCGCTCCATTTTGTAAATGCTTCTCGCAGTAAAAGTGTTACACACTATTTCTACCTTTGCGACAACTGCGGAAACATTGTAGAAACTACTACAAAATTTTGAAAAAACGCTTGACAAAAGCCTTAAAGTATGATATACTTTAATCACTGAAAGAGAGGTAACAAAAATGGAAAAGTTCATTAAGGATTACGCCCAGTTCATCAAGGATTCCCACGAAGATGACTACATTCTGTGTGAGATGGTTCAGCGAGTTGTCCGCCTGCGGTATCGCGGGGTCATCACCACCAACGAGTGCATGAAGAAGCTCGCCGAGCTGGTCAGCGGTTGACCTCTCTGGCTCCCCACCTGAAAAAGGTGGGGAGCTTTTTTCGCGTCGCCTTCACCTGCGCTTGGCTCCGCTGTGGCATAATGACTAGTCCCATCGGGATTTTCACGCAATTTTTTGTGCAATTTGACGAAAGGAAAAATGCCCAAAAGGCTTGACAATCCGCCATGTAGGGTGTATACTATATACAGAAACAGAGAGAGAGGCAGATAAAGATGATGGACGAAAAGATGGCTATTGTGAATGAACTGGTTGCTTGCGGCTACTGCCTGATGAACCGCACCGCTGAATCCATGGCTGAAGATTTTGACGTTGCTACGTTGAAAATGTTCCTTGAAAATTTCAAGAGATTTTCTAAAAAGGCTTGACAGAAACCCGCGTTTATGATATAATAATAATGTCAAGAGGAACTGAATTAAAGAGAGGTAATAAAAATGTTTGATGCTTTTGAGCTGGCTTTCAATCATATCGGCATGGATTTCATGGACATCATTTCTACTTATATCTGCGGCGACATCTTCTATATCTACGGTGACTTGACTGCCATCGCCGATGGACTGGCACTGCTGACATGGCTTGAAGCCAACGCTCAGAAAGATCCTAATGGAGACTATCGCTTCAACGACTTTATGGTCGTCATTCGTAATTGATTGAAAGGGGATTTTACCATGAAAAAGATTAATAAGATCACCGCCCGCAAACTCTTCAATGAGGGCAAAACCTTCTTTATGGCGGCTTGCAATATGCGGGTTGACAGTGCCTATGAAATCGACCCCGCAAAAGCTGATTGCACTTTTGACCAGCTGTTGAACGCTTTTAACTACTACAACTGCAATTCGGTTGCAGGTCGGTATCCTTTTTTCTACATTAGCGATTAACTACCTCTCTCCTCTCTGGGCGTGGACTCATCTCCACGCCCTTTATTTTATTTTTATAAAAAATTTTGGTATAATAATAATGTAAGAAATAAATAAAGAAAGGAATACAAAAAGATGCCTAGTTTTTCAATAGATGAACTAAGTGCATTGAAATTAGTCTTTTCTAATACAACAGTAAAAGATATGATTGCGGCGGCGTAGGTTGGTTATAATGACCTAGCTTCAACCGACAAAACTTCAAGCTGTTCAGAAATGGCTGATGTATGTGCTTATGCATTGATGTTATTAAAGTAATTTCGATGCAGACCGAAAACAGTTGTGAGTAGGTCGGTTCTCTGAGACGCTAGGTATTAAGATGATTTTTTCTCGGTTTTTTGTATTCTGTATGAATAATAAATATCCTAAAAGGTTGAGCGGCGCGTGTTTGATGGACGCCCGCCGCTCTATTTGTCAATGGGCATCTTGCATGATTTTCTTGGTTGATTTTTGTGTAATATGCCCATTGTTTTTATCCTGAAATTATGATATACTTGCTTTAGCAAAGGAGAGATAAAGATGACTCAATACATTTACATGATGGTCGGCGCGGCAGGCGCAGGTAAATCCACTTTTATCAAGAACTTTTTCCCCAACGCTTGTGTGGTATCTCGTGATGCCGCACGTTTTGAAGTAATGGATAAACATGGCACTGAAGATTATTTCAAATATGAAAAGGAAGCCTTTGCACTATTTATTTCTCGCATTGAAAAGGCTATTCAAGATAATAATAAAAATATTGTGATTGATGCTACTCATCTTACCCCTAAAGCGCGCAAGAGAGTGCTAGATCACATCAAGTCAAAAGATAACAAGTTAATAATTGACGCTATTGTTATTCATCCCACGCTTGAGCAGCATATTAAACAAAATGCGAATCGTACTGGCAGAGCATTCGTTCCTGTTGATGCTATTGTAAAACAATACAATTCTTACATTAAACCTACTTGTGAAGAAGGCTTTAACCATATCTGGTGAGGTGGTAAAAATGTTGAAGAAAAATAAGGAAAAGAAGATCCGAAAAGAAAGGCGGTTGTTCATTGGCAGACCCGCACGGTTTGAAAAAAAGACCGCCTACAACCGAAAAAAGTTACCTAAACCCCTTGACACCGACCGCTGAAAGTGGTATAATGAATACAATGAAAGAGAGGTTATGACAAATGTACACTTGGGAAGATTTTCTGAACGAATATTGTGGCTGTTCCTGTGATGAGATGGGCAACAGACCTTGTGATAATGGGGCTTGTTGCGACCGTTGCATGACCGATGAAACTAAGGCGGCATTTATCCTGCTCGCCGCAGAAAAGAATTAAAAAGGAGATTGATTAAAAATGGAAACTGTTATCATGCACGCATACGACATCATGTACTATAACGAGCGGGCTGACCTGCTGGTGGAAACTTTCTATGGTAAGGATGCCATTGATGCCATGGCAAAGTTCAAGCAGAATCATCCGACATTTGAAATTTGGGACTGCCATTCCGCAGAGTGAGAAAGGGGCTGTTGGTTATGAAGGAACGCTTTAGTGCAGTAAAAGCTATGAACCTGTTGGTTCTGGCTTTGAATAATGAGAATGCACAGATTCGCTGGTCTACGGTTGTACCTGATGAAGCAACAGATGAAGACCTGTTGACAATCTCGCAGGATGATGACCTGATGAATGAAGTCACGGAAGATTTCATTCGTATCATGTCCGCCTATGGCTGGGAAGGATTTTGCCTTGGTAATGGGCTGTTCCCTGTTGAGTTTAATGAACCGCCTATCCATTATTATCCAAAAGAAGAGTGAGTAAAAGGGTCGCCCAGCCCGCCAGAGTTGAGCGGCCCGCCTTCTGTCAATCCGGGCCGCTATTCGCATAGCACCTTCTATTATATCATTTTTGTTACCGCCTGTCAATAGGTAAAATGAACAAATTTACTCCTGAAACCTTGTGCAGTTTGCTAATAGACAATAGCTGAATAATCTGCTATAATATAGACACTGAGAGGGCGATAAGCCAAAAGGAGAGATAACATGAAGAAGTATGATAACCGTGAGGAGATGAAGCGGATTCTGCTCGCTGGCAACCTCAACTCTAATAATGACGATTCTTGGAATGTCAGGCGCATTCTGGATGGCGCCACGCCTGACTTTGCTTTCCATGGCTACAAAATCCACTCTGGTGCTTCTAAGCTGTGTCTGTGCAATGAGGGCGGTAAATATGTCTGCAAGTGGGTGACTGATGACCGCTACAATGAAGCAGTTCAAGAAGCAAAGGTCTATGCAAAGGCGGTTGAAGCTGGTCTTGAGAAATTCTTCCCTTATACTGAAATTGCTTTTGAAACAAACGGTATCACGTTTGTTTTTCAGGAGAAAGTTCAGTATTCTGTAAGCCGTCTGCCTTTCCAACTTGAACACAAATACAACCAGCAATGCAAGACTTCTCTTGATTCTGGAAAGCGCATCTGGAAAAAGATGGAAAGAGAGTTCAAGCGGGCTGGTGATAAAGATTATTGCCGTGACCTTGACCAGCTGTGGGCCTGTATGGCTTTGACTCTCTACGGTAAAAAGCTCTGCCGGAAATTGTGTGCTTTTATTGTTGAAAATGCAATCAATGATTTGCATACTAGCAATATTGGATACAACCATAACAAGCCTATTATTCTGGACTTCTCTGGTTATGACCGAAAATATTAAAAAAATGCTTGACAAACACCGTCAAGTATGATATAATACATAGTGTCAGGGGGCGATAAAGATTAAGACACGTTCACCGCCGAAGTACCTCTAAAAATTTTGAAATGAGATTATAGAGGTACAAAAATGATTCCAATTAGACTTCATTTCTATTGACACGCAAGTTAATTCTTGTATTTAATAACCTTTAGACCAGTTCTGTTTAATTAGTATTTCGCTCTGGGGTTATTATCTTATAAAAGTAGGAAAAGTAATAAGTTTCTTTGGCGATTTCTTCTCTCGGCCCTAGAAAGAAATCTGTCCCGTCTGTCGTGACTTCTTTGCGTATGATTTCTTCCCACGCCTTAATAGGTTATAAGTTTACGGAAAAGAGGAAGTAAAGAATACACACTTTATAAATTCTTTGGCATTTTCTTTCTACGAAGTGTTAAAAGAAAGGCAGAAAGCAAAAGCTAGAGGTTGAAGAAAGGAACCGCTTCAGCTACTCTACACGCTACAAACCGTACTAATAAAATGAGGGATACTATGCATTGGACTTAACATTTTTTAGCTTCTCACTGGCGAATCAATAGAGAAAGGATGGCATAAATATGCACTGGAAGTAGCTATTATACATTATTTTTGAATATAGCTTAATTCATCTGCGGGGAACAAAAGCCCCGCAGATTTTTTGTGCAATTTTTCACTTGACTTTTTGGCGCGCCGTGCTTGATTGCGCGGCCACGCTTTGCCTGTCAATATACATCCCGCACAAATTTTCAATGATTTTGTTGTGCAAATCGCCTATTGATATTTTCCTAAAAATATAGTATAATAATAATATCAAAAGGAGCTGATAAAATGGATAGGATGAAGCGTGAGACCGTCAAAGGTTATACAGCTCAAGACCTTAATGCAAAGTGTGTTCACATCCGAAACCGCCAAAAGCTGGAAGCAAAAATTAAGCGGTCAGCTCGAAGAAAAATGAAAAAAGAACTTGACAGAGAGGTAGAGCCTATGGTATAATTAAAGTACATTAAGAATGTATTTACATTAAAAAAAGGAGAATTTTTATTATGTTTACTATTGGAAATTACATATTTCTCGGTTTGCTTATTGCCACTCTGCTTGCTATTTCAATTATGATTGGCATTTGCACTGATTCTGTTGCGCTTGGCATTAGTTCAAGCATTATTAGCATTGCTATCTTTATCGGTGCTATTTTCGGTATCAACTGGTATAATACATCTACTGCATCTGGTATCCGCGCCTATAAAGATTATCAATCTAATATAGATAATGGTATCGAGCGAGAAATTACTATTACCGCAGAAGATGGGCGAGAAATTTTCCACTATAAGGGAAAAGTTGATGTTGAGTCCGACCATACCGATAATTACATTAAATTTGAATCTGAAGAAGGCAAGCGGTATATGATTTATTATGGTATCACCGATACCATTATCATCAAAGAAAGCTAAATTTTCTCTTGACAATGCTTGCAAAGTATGATATAATAAGTACATCGAAAGGGGATATGAACTATGGAATTTAAATACACTGCTACTTTGTGGGTTGAGCCTTCTGATATTGAAGAAATGTTAAAGCTCTGCCATCAAGGTTATACTTATGAGCAAGCTATTAACGAAGTTGCCGCAAGCTGGGGAGATGCTGATTATTATGCAGTAGATTATATTACTTCTCAGCTAGTTCTAGAGCTAAAACGCCGTCTGGAAGCTGAAAGGAGTTGATGTAAATGATTAAGTTTTTGTTATTGGGCGGTATTGCAGGTTGGATGATGGGATGGTATGAGAATCATGGCATTGATCGTCTTTTGCTCATACTGGCTATGATTGAAATTGGTTTGTTCTTTAACTGTGTTGGTTTGATTTGAAAGGAGAAAAATTATGTCTGCTATGGTTATTCTGCCCTCTTCTATCCATCATCCAAAGATTTCTACTCTGGAGATTGGTTCTCATTTCATGTGCGAATGTTGCCCTGGTGAAGGTCGTGGTTATATGGCAGTTTATCAGATTATCGATTATGACTCAGACACTTCTGCGCGTACTAATAAAGTACCTGCTGTAAACTGTTCTACTGGCTTTGTTCATCTGTTTTCCCCTGATGCTAAAGTTATCCCTGCAAAGATGGTGCTTGCTCCGCAGGACATGGTAAAGATTGATAATAAAGACGTTCTTTTTGCTCAGTAATATTTAACTTATCTAAGTTATAGATTTGAAAGGAGAAAAATTTTATGATTGCTCGTATTATTATGCCTGAGAATGGCATCCGCCCCGCAATTAACTCTCTTGAGACTGGCACTCATTTTATGTGCCGCCGAACCTCTGATGATGCACGAGATAAAATTGGCATCTATCAGGTGGTAAGCAATGACCCTGGAATTTTTGGTTATCGTAATGGTAAGATTCCCGCAATCAATTGCGCTACTGGTTTCATTCGTATGTTTAGCCCTAATACTGAAGTTGAGCCTGTTGACATGGTGCTTGCACCTGCAAAATATTTCCCTACTAAGTAATATTTAACCTACCTATGTAATTAAAACCTACATAGGTAGGTTATTTTCGCGGCGCGTTCACTATCAGGTGGCGCCGCTTTAGGTGATTTGCATAATTTTAGTAGATTTTTTCAGCGAAACATTGTGAACTTTGTTGGAGAGAAAATTCCCATTTTCCTTGACAATCCTGCTTGAATTTGATATACTATAATCACAGAGAGAAAGAGAGGAAAATAAAATGAAAAACGCTTCCTGGATGTTTAAGTTCGTTGTTTGCCTGTTGGGGATGCTGATTAGCGGCATGATTATTTTATTTGTTCTTCTTAATGCTTTCCATGGTTGGGGCATGAACTGGTGGTATTTATTTGCTTTTGTCTGTTTGTTCTATTTGTGCAGTGTAGAGTTCGATAAACTTTTTTAAGAAAATGCTTGACAATCTGCATCACCTATGATATAATATAATCACAGAGAGAGATATAAAACAAGAGAAAGAGGTAAAGATTATGACTATCTACTTTGACATGGACGGCACTCTGGCTAACTTCTACGGCGTGAAGGGTTGGCTGAACGATTTGCAGAACTTCCGCACTCGCCCTTATGAACTGGCTGAACCCCTGTTCGATGCCCTCAAGATGTTCACTCTGATTCAGGCGCTCAAGAGCAAGGGCTATCACATCGGCGTGATTAGCTGGTGTTCTAAGTCTGGCACTCCTGCCTTTGATGCGCAGGTTGAAGCGGTTAAGCGTGAATGGCTGGCGAAATACTTCCCCTATGCTGAGGAAATCCACGTTGTAAAGTATGGCACTCCTAAGCAGGAAGTTGCCACCGCCGAAACCGCCATTCTGGTGGATGACGAGGACAAAAACCTTGATGCGTGGAATCTGGGTGACGCAATCAACGCAATGGATATGATGGAAGAGCTGTGGGGGCTGGTTTAAGCCCCTCTTGATAGAAAGGCGGTTAAGGTTATGGAATATTGTGTGAATCTGCTGGTGTCTGTCCCTGTTGAAGCGGTTGAGGATGCAACCATTGAAGAGCTGATTTATCAGGCGGAAAAGATGCTGGGTAAAGAGGTGGAACGGCTCGCCACCGCAAGCATTTACAAAGAGGGTAAAGTAAAACCCATTTATGAGGGGTGAGAGGTGCAACCAATCAAATAAAAAATTTTCAGTGCGAGGGCAAAAGCCCTTGCATTTTTGCGTCCCCTGCGCAATTGCTTGGCTCCGCTTATTCTATTATACCACCCCGCACGCATTTTGTCAAGAGCTTTTTCCAAAATTTTTTCAAGATTATTTTTCCCAAAAGGCTTGCAATCTTAGCCCTAAAGGTGTATACTATAATCACCGAGAGGAACTAAACAAAAGAAAGAGGTACTAAATATGAAAGTTTATATGTGCAATGAAGATTATCGTGTGGTTTCTATCGACAAGGCCAAGGATATTATCCATGAAATTGAGACTGATCCTCACGAAATTGAATCCGTTTGTTCTGATGAAGCATTTGTTCGTCTAGTTGCGGATTTCATGTCTACCGAGTCTGACAAGGAAAGCAAACTGGCAGAGATGTATCAGTACATCCATGATGATGCAGTCACGACTTTCAATGAGCGGTGGACTGAAGTTGAAGTTGAGGAATAATTTTCCTCTTGACAGCAACAGCCAAAAGTGATATAATAAGAGTGTCGAGAGGAGTTATGAAATATGAAGTTGGTTATTGGTTATACCTGTTACAAGGAAAAGGAGATTGAACTCACCGCAGAACAGGAAGCTCTGTGGCATAAGTATGAAATGGAATGGGCTGAATATGAGTTAGCCTGTGAACAGGCAGACGGTTGTGTAACCTCAGAGGTTTTCACTAAAGACCCTTATGGCGGTGATACCGAAAATGCAATCCGCCAGCTCGCAGAGAACAGGCTGTTCAAAGATAATACTGATAACATTGTGGAAATGACTACTATTAGGAATCCTGCAACTGATGAAATTATTTACTGTGATTAAAGAAAGGCTGGATAAATATGCGTATCAATATTTATATTGAAAATACTTACAGCGACACCGAGCCGAAAGTTTACACCGAAAAAGGTAAACTTGAAGCTATCCAGCAGATGGCACAAAAAATCAGAGAAGATGCAAACTGGGTAAATGATACTCTTTATTCCCGTTATCATCATAACGAACTGTATGAAAAGATGCTGACTGAAAAAGGCAGAGAAGAAGTAGAGTATTTCTTGCAATGTGCGGCAAGGGATTATGCGGGAGAATCTTTTGAAGGAGATTATTTCGCCACTACTCTGGATGTTTAATAAAAAGGAGAGATAAAAATGACTGTTTGGGTGCATGTTGTTGATGGTGAACCTACTGAAGTTCGTATGGGTAAAGGTGTAGAAGATGAACTTCTGAATGACCATGCTGAAGAACTGCTGAAAGATAAAGATTGGGTCGCAGATGCTGTAAACGAGCTTTTCTCCTGCTGTGATTTGTATGAAAGGATGAAAACCAAAGAAGGCAGAAAGGCAGTTGAAGATATTATTCGAGAACAGGCCAAGAGCGAAGCTGATGACTGGCTGAATGATTTGGACTATCGTAATGAGCATGAATGGTTTGAAGTAGAAGTCACCGAATAAACAAATAGTATAATTAGCTAGGGTGCAGATGGAACCCTAGCTTTTTTCGTGCCGCCTCTGGTCAATGCGGCACGTTTTACTATTATACCACAGCTCACAGATTTTGTCAATAGCAAATTTGCACAAATAAAAGCCCGTCCACATCCTAAAACTTGGTATTGACAATAGGCTAAAGATATGATATACTATATCCAGTGAGAGGTGATACAAAATGAAAATTAAACAATGGTTGACTTTCCTGCACTGTGCGGTTTCCCCTGCCTATCGGCGCAAATGGATTCAGCAATACAATGAGCAATACAATGAACGGCATAAAGGTAGCGCACCGCAGGGCGAATACCGCATTGGTAAGAACTGGAAGGAGAATTAAAATGACTTTTAATGGCAAAGAACTGTCCGACATGACCGCAAAAGAGATTAGCCACGTTCTTGTGGCAGATACTGACAAACTGACCCCTGAACAGCGTTCATGGTTCAAGTATCTGTGGGATGCTCGCAAGGAATGGGAATGGATGCAAACTGATGAATACAAGCATCGTAATGATTTTCTGGTAGGGCTGGCAATTTTTGGTTTGGGTCTGTTTTTGGGAATTTTCCTTTTCGCCTAAAAATAAGGCTTGACAAAAGCTAAAGTCTATGGTATAATATAAGAGCAGTCAGGAAAAGAAGTTAAGCCTGAATTGCAGAAAGAGGATTGATAACATGAACAACATTGATTTTCGCCGTCACTACATTCTGATGATTGACACTGAAACCGCCAACGGCTTGAATGACCCCCTGCTGTATGACCTTGGTTGTGCAGTTGTTGACACTCATGGCAATGTGTATGAAACCGCCAGCTTTGTAAATAAGGACATTTTCAAAGGCTGTGCGGATTTGATGCAGTCCGCATATTACGCAAACAAGATTCCTCAGTATTGGGAACAGATTTGGGCGGGTGAACGCCAGATGGCTACCCTTTTCCAGATTCGACAGGCGGTTTGGGCACTGATGAAAAAGTATCGTATCACCGATGTTTGTGCCCACAATGCACGGTTTGATTATCGTTCTACCCATGTGACTTTACGCTATGAAACTTCCTCGAAGCAGCGTTACTTTTTCCCCTACGGCACTCATTTCATGGATACCATGAAAATGGCACAATCTACCATTTGCAAGCAACCTACTTATATTAAGTGGTGCAAAAAGAATGGCTATGTATGTGCTAACGGACAGGTGAGAAAGACCGCTGAAATTTTGTACCGTTATATTAGCGGTGAAGCGGATTTCACTGAAAAGCATACTGGACTAGAGGACGTTCTGATTGAAACTCAGATTCTCGCCCACTGTTACCGCCAGCATAAGAAGATGAACAAATATCTGTGGTAACTGTTGACAAATAAAAAAAATTATGATATAATAATAATGTAATAAGAGAGGATTGTGGTAGAGGGTTAGCGCACCCTCTACCTTTCTTTGGGAGAGTAGTTCAAGTAGTAGAACAAGCTAGCCATGCGGGTGCGAAACCTGCCTTTCCCACCACGATTCCCTATTACCTCTCTGTTCACGGTTTCCTTTCAGCCTGATGCCCTTACCACCGAAGTGATAAGGGCATTTTGGCGCTCCGCCCTCAATCGGGCTCCGCCGTTATTCTATTATACCACCGCCCGCAAGTTTTGTCAAGAGTAAAACCGCACAAATATTCACTAGCATTTATCCCAAAAGTTCGTCATTTTGCCACTTCCATTTTGCTCTTGTTTCTGGTATAATACATAGTGTCAGGAGGGGTTAAGAGTCCAGCGAGGACAACAGCCCCCGCAAAAAAGATTCAAAAAACCTCTTGACAAACCGCACAAAATGTGATATAATATAGATACAGAGTAAGGGAAGTCAAGGCAAGCAAACAGAAAATTCTTTCCAAAAGAAAGAAAAAAAGTGCTTGACAAAACAACAACTCTGTGGTATAATTAAATCACAAAGAACATCAACCAAACAAAAGAAAGAGGTAACATCTATGACTACTACTAACACTGTGTCCGCATCCACCAAGAAGCTCACCAAGCGTGACTACTTCAACATGATTAAGGCGGTTCTGCCTGAGGATGCTGAGGGTTACGCCAGCATGACCGCATTCATCGACCATGAGATTGAACTGCTGGATGCAAAGCGTGGTTCTCTCAAGAAGCCCACTGCCAAGCAGGAAGCCAACAAGAAGCTGATGGATGCTGTGCTGGTGGTGATGGGCCGTCTTGACCGCCCTGCTACCATCACTGAGATTCTGACCGAGGGCAAGGACGAGCTGGCAGAGATTACCAGCAACCAGAAGATGAACGCTATGCTCATCAAACTGCGTGAAGCAGGTCTGGTGAAGTCTACCCACGTCAAAAAGGTTGCCTACTTTGAGTTGGGCAATGAGCATGAGGACGGTGAGGAAGTCACCGAGGGCTAAACCCCTAACCGCAATCCCCTTTGGCACTCTGCTGAAAAGCAGGGTGCTTTTTTTGTTCACTTTGCCTATTGACGTCGCGCGCACTGTCGGCCTGCGACGTTTTTTCTGTCAATAGGTATCTTGCACAATTTTTCCGCGGATTTGCCGCAAAAATTTGCTATTGACATTTTCCCAAAAATAGTGTATAATAATTACAGAAACAGAGAGGAGAATGGTTATGGGTACTGTGGTTGTCAAGATTTGGTATATTGATGGGGATAAGCTGGAATGTTTCCGCTTTCTGGTTGATGGTTCTGAGTATAAGACTGAAGAAGAAATTCGTGAAATGGCTCGTAATTTCTGGCATGACTACAAGTTTGATATCAAGAATCCCATTCATAAAATTCAGGTTCTGGACTATTGACAATAGCCTAAGAATCTAGTATAATAAGAGTGTCGAAAGGAGCGGTTTAGTTATGGATTTCTCTAAGGTTACTGATTATGAGCTGGTTAAGGAACTGGCACGGCGGGTGGATGAATATTCGCTTAATGGCAGATTTAACGTCTGTCCGCATGAACGTGAGTATGATGGCAAGAAGCAAATCACGTTCTATGTGGATGATGGTGAAGATTGTGCTTGTGATGTTGAGTTTTCTTTTGATGAAGCTGGCAATCTGGAAAACTGTCTCAATGACCGCAATCCCAATGTTGAGGAACAAATTGAACAGTTTATGCAGGACAATGCAGGTGAGTATTGTCTGTTAGAGCTGGCGCATCGTGCACTTGAAGCCTACGGTATTTATTAAGGGGGTATCCGTATGAAGATGGCAACAGAAATTAGTAGTATTACTATTCCTTTTTCTGATTTAGCGAAGGGTGAAACCTATCGCGAGGAGCTTAATGGAACGGTATATATGAAACTGCAAACTCCTATTGAGGGCAAGTATGGCGATAAATACAATGCTGTAAATGTTGAAACAGGTGAACTTGAGTATATCTTTGAAGATACTGAGGTTCTTCCTGTTGATGGAACTTTTGTAGAGGGTTATAAGAAGGGCTGACTGCCCTTCTTTTTTATTGTCAACTTTTGGACGCCCCGCCCTCTATCATGTCGGGGCGCAAATTCTATTATACCACACCTTTCAGATTTTGTCAATAGAAAATGTGCACAAATTTTCTATGGTTTAATTCCCAAAATTACCTATTGATTTTTTTGAAAATGTATGGTATAATATATATACAGAAAGGGAAAATAAGACAAAAGGAAATATCTTGATTGATAAAAATTTCTCTTGACAAAATCCACTTTCTATGGTATAATGATTACAACAGGTAAGGAAGTTCGCAAGTGAGCGAAACAAAAAGATTGCGAATCTAAAAAAAGCACTTGACAAACTTCCAAATCTGTGGTATAATAAAGATGTTCCAAGAGGGACATTGAAAATCACATCAAACAAAAGAAAGAGGTTATATCTATGGCTACTACTAAGATGACTAAGGTTCAGGTTCTCAACGCTATCCGCAATCGCATCGAGGTCTTTGATGGTTCGTTCATCGAGGACATGACCAACGATGAACTGCTGGCGTGGATTGACCATGAGGTTGGTCTGCTGTCGAAGAAGGCTGGCGGTTCTGCTAAGCCCACTAAGTCCCAGATTGCGGGCGATGCTGATTCGCAGGTGATTCTGGAAGTCATGGAAGCCGCTGACCGCCCCATGACTGTCGGTGAGATTTGTCAGGCTTGCGCTGGTCGTCTGGCTGGTGCGGTTTCCTCTCAGCGTGTCACCTCTCTGCTGACTAAGATGAAGGGCACTCGTGTCCATCAGTGGAAGGAGAAGAAGGTTTCTCTGTATGAGGTGATGAAGGGCAATGCCGAGGATGACGGCGAGACTGAGGAGTGATTCACCCCTCGCAAGTGAACTGCGAGGTTAAAAAATAAGGCTCTGCGAGATGCCAAGGGTGCAAAAGCCCTTGGCGTTTCGTGTTCTTGCGGCACGAAACGCCTTATGTGTCAATAGGCTACTTGCATAAATTTGTGGGCAAAAATTTGGTCAAAATTGCTTAATAAATTTTCCCAAAACGCTTGACACTCAATAGCTAAAGGTGTATACTATACTTACAGAAAGAGAGGTAATAAAAATGAACGCACGAGTTAAGCGGTTTGCTGATTATGGGTACAATCCTATCCACCTGTTTGGTGACTTCTGGTTGGTTCGCAATAGAAGCAGAAATTTCTGCAAGATTAGCTGGTATCGAATTTGCTATCTTCCTGATGTAGATATTATTGAATAAAGAAAGAGGTGCGGTTGATGCTGTATACCAAAAATGGAACTAAGTATAATATCCCCGATGACTACCTGTCTAAGCAGATGCAGTTGCTCAAAATCAGCAAGATGGAAGCGGTTCAGCTCTGGCTTGAAGATGAGGGCGTGGAAGCTAACGAGGAACAGGAAGAGCTGGATAAAAAAGGCAAGGCATTCAAGCCTGACCATGGCATTGCAAAAAAGCGGGCGAGCGTAGCTAGAGAGCGCAAGCCGAATGAGGAAAAGCGCGAAATTATTCAGTGGATTGCTGACCTTTTGGGTGAAAAAGAGGTAAAAGATGTGAAAATTCCCAAGGTTGAGCGTGAAGTTACGTTCAAAATTGGTGAAAATGACTATTCTATCACTCTTATTTGCCACAGACCTAACAAAAAGTGACAAAAATCATAGTTTAGGAGCGGAAAACCGCTCCTTTTTTGTTATTTTTAGCCAAAATTAGCCAAGATTTTGTAAAAATGATAATTTATTCACAAAACGCATTTTTCAACAAAATTAACTAAAATCAGCTCCATCAGTTTGTGCAAAATTCAGGCTTGACAAAGTTTTGAAAGTGTGCTATAATAGCAACGGGTCGCGACTGGCTGTAGCGACCCGAGTTCCCCCTATCTAGACCCATATGGGATTTTTTTCTAGTTGTTTGCCTTTTAGAATCTCCCAGCCTAATTCCCAAAACCCATGCCTTTCATCCTCATATGGCGATTAACGCTGATTGTTTGCGCCTTTAGGCTACGTTTCCCGCCCACATTTTTTTAATTGAAAAACTACTTTCCAACATCTTTCCACAAAATCATTTTTTCTAATACTTTTACCTATTGCAGTTCCATATTGCCCTTGCAAAAATTAAATCCCTGCCCGCTTGAAAAAACTATAATTTTTTGTTATAATAATAATGTAAGAAATGAGGAATCCATAGGACAAAACCTATAAACTCATTTCAAAAAAAATTTATATATAAATGAAAAATGAGGAGATTACATATGTATTCTGTTGATATTAAGGACGCACTGAGTGGTGGTATTTCTTTTGATGATCTGATGCATGACTTTAAGAATGCGATTGAAGATGCTCAGGATGAGATCGATAAGGAAAAGGCTGACACCGCAAATAAGAATAATGTAAATCAGTGTCGTGAGGATCTGATGGTTGCTCTGACCGCATATCTGGATGCTATTGGCGTTCTGGATGTTGATACTGTCTCTGAGGAAGATATGGAGAAGCTGGAAGATCTTCTGAAGAATTTTGAAAATGAAATGACCAAGATGATGACTATTATCAATATAATTGCTGACAATAGTGACAGTAATAATGCGGTTAGCGTAGATGTAAAGAGCAATAAGGCTGAGCTTGATGATGTTCTGGCAGATGTTTTTGCTAAGCTGGGCTAATGTGAAAGGGAGCTAAGAAATTAGCTTCCTTTTTTTGAACCTTGAGAATTTATAGAGTTCCGTAAAAAAAATTCTGGATCTAGATTTGGACCTAAGTGCTAGCCCACTAATCCAATATTATTTTCACACCAAAATCTACCTATTTCCCACCCAAAATCTTATCTTATTTCTCTTCAAACCTAGCCTTTCCCGCATCAATTCTTAAATAAAAATATTATTTTTTAATACTTTTATCTAAAACCTCTCTTACTCCTTCATCCTATTTCACAATATTTTTTAATTAAATTTTTCTTACGAATAAACTAAGAAGCTAGCATAAAGCTAGCTTCTTTTTTTTATATCTTTTTTAACTTATCTCTAATCCGCACAACATTTTAACAAATATTCCGCATCAAACCACTCATCTTTACCCCATTTCCACATATTTAATTCAATAGTTCCAATAATCTCTCTCTTAGCAACAATAGCCCAATTACTCAAAACATAAAAAATATTTTCAAAAATTTTTTCACTAATTTCATTTCTATAAACAATAGCCAAAGTGATGCGGGATAGCCCTCTAGTCATCCTAATCTCTTGTTTATCTGTAAGTTGCGGTTTCACATAATTATCATATAAATATTCAATTTCATTCATTCCTTCTTCATCATAACACACAATATTAAGCCTATAAAAGCCGGTCAGCGTTTCCCGCATATTTTTTTCCTTTCATTTTTTCCCATACTACTTTTGAGTTTTTTAAATATTGCATTTGAGTTTTGCGATTGTTGGGCGCGCTGCGCTTGCCCTTTACTATATGATACATCACTTCGTGATGTATCATATACGTATTATATAAACTAAAGTATATATTTCTTCACTTCTTAAATAAACTTAGACAATTTTAAATAGTTTACTTAACTATATATATATTATATTTATTCGTCAAGTCTTTCATTTAAAATTGTCTAAGTTTATTTAAACTAAATAGTTTCTATAAACCTAGACTATATCACACTTTGCAACAAAAATTATAATATTTTTATTAGATTTTAATTAATCCCGCTAATTTTAAATGGTTTACTTGACTAAATTCATCTCCATAAATCTTAAATATTTTTATTAAAATGAATAATTCCCGACAAAAACTATTCATTTTTAGACAATTTTAAATGGTTTACTTAACCATATTCACTTCCATAAATCTTAAATAAAACTATTCATTTTTGTTTAACTCTAGTAATTATTTTTTATTCAATTATAAAAAGCATTTAAATCAACATTTTGTCCAACACATCTACAATAACTTTTATATGCTTTAGATGTTTTAAACATATCATTAGATTCCAATAACTTTTTAGATTCAGTAATCTAATATTTACTTAATCCAGTAATAGCTTCTAATTCCGCAATAGTAAAAGGTTGATTTTCTGCGGCTAGCTGTACTCCTAACCAAGTTTTAAGAAGAGGAACCCAACTTCTCTTATTATGTTCATCTGCAATTTTTTTACAATTCTTTACCATATCAATACCAACTTGCATATCCTATTCAGCTTTTCTGTAAAGAATTGCGGCAAAATAATTATTATCAGTTTTATCAATAACAAAATTAATATAATCCTATGAACTAAGACGGGTTAAGGCTTCTTTAATTACAGCAATATTTTCTTTAGAATCATTAATCTACA
>ERZ1023884.57-NODE-57-length-27132-cov-7.207741_pt1 | contig 27132 bp, 19 predicted proteins | sample MGYA00380394_ERZ1023884 | MGnify/ENA primary metagenome ERZ1023884 (study PRJEB33179, sample SAMN07449001) | human gut metagenome | biome: Human-gut; feature: Human associated habitat; material: Faeces | host: Homo sapiens | place: India: Bhopal | collected... | reverse complement strand
ACGGCCAGGACGATGGACAAAATCAGGATACGGCCGATTTTCTGCAAGGATACGGAAATTTCTTCGGCTGCCTGCGGGATGACGTCGAAGCCGATGAAATAGAACGGCGTCATGACGGCGATAGCCAGGGTACCCTTGGCCATTTCCGACGTCGTAGCGCCCATGAAGAGCTGGCCGTCCAGGTTGGCCGTCGAACCGGTCAGGACCGAAGCAGCCCGGTAGACAATGCCGACGCCGCCGGTGATCCAATCCCCTGTCGATACGACCCAGGCCCAGCCAATCATTGCCCCGAAGACGATGACCAGGACGTCCCAGGCATTGAGTACTTTGTCAAAACTAGACTTTTTCGCTGCCATATGGCACTCCCCCTTTATAACACAGATGACTTTACAAAATAAAAAAAAGCAGAAGCACAGTGTCTGATGGCACCGTTGTCTCTGCTTTATTTATTTTTTCGATGTGTAAAGTATAATACTTTATTTTTTGTTATGTCAATATCACTTTTAAAATAAAGTATTAAGCTATGTTGTCATATTTTTAATTTTTACTTGCGATATAAGCCCATGGCTTTGGCGGCTTTTTCGTAAGTGACGCTGGCCTTGGCGTGTGCCTTGGCAGCCCCTTGGTCGAGGATAGCGTCCAATTCGGGGTCATCGACGAGCTGGCGGTAGCGCTGCTGGATTGGTTCCAGTGTCGAAATGATGGCATCGGCCACGTCTTTCTTAAAGGCGCCGTAGCCCTTGCCGGCGTAGGCTGCTTCGACCTGTTCGTGGGTCTGGTCGGTCAGGGCCGAGAAGATTTCAATGAGGTTGGAAATGCCCGGCTTGTTTTCCTTATCGTAATGGACGGAGTTTTCACTGTCCGTCTGGGCCCGCTTGATTTTCTTTTCGATGGCTTTCGGTTCGTCCAGGAGGTAAATCGTCGCCGTCGTATTGTCGTCGGATTTACTCATCTTCTTGGTCGGTTCCTGGAGGCTCATGACGCGCGTGCCGTCCTGGCCGAGGTAGATATCGGGAATGGTGAAGACTTCGCCGTAGAGGCGGTTGAAGCGCTGGGCCAGGTTCCGGGTGATTTCCATGTGCTGCTTCTGGTCGTCGCCGACGGGGACGAAGTTGGTCTGGTCCAAGAGAATGTCCGCAGCCATGAGGGGCGGATAGGTCAACAGGCCGGCCGGGATGGAATCGCCCCGTTTGGAAGCCTTGTCCTTATACTGGGTCATGCGTTCCAATTCGCCGACATAGGACAAGGTAATCATCATCCAGCCCAGGAGTGCGTGTTCCGGAACTTCCGACTGGACGAAGAGCGTCGATTTTTCCGGATCCAGACCGGAAGCCAGGTAGATGGCAGCCAGTTTCCGCGTACGTTCATGCAAAAGCTGCGGATCCTGAGGGACCGTGATGGCATGCTGGTTGACGACGCAGTAATAACATTCGTTGCCGTCCTGGATCTTCGAGAAATTGCGCAGTGCGCCTAAATAGTTGCCTAAAGTCAAATTGCCGCTCGGCTGAATGCCAGAAAAAATAATAGACATGTTGTAATCCTCCCTAGGTCAATAAAAAAAACCTTCCATCCCTCACATTAGGGACGAAAGGAAAGTCATTTCCGCGGTACCACCCTGGTTGGCAAAACTGCCCGGCTCATATGCACACGTAGATGCATTCTTTCCTGGTAACGGTGAAAGTTCCGGCAGGACCTACTCAGCTTCAGCCTGCATCTCCCGGGCCCATTCCCGCTCATGGCCTCTTCACCGGACTTCCACTGCCACCGGCTCGCTGTCAAGGGTATCATGACGGTACTTGCTCCCGTTCATGGACGTTCTCTATCACTTTTGATGCATCTATCTTATATCGAAGCGAAGGCCTTGTCAAGTTTTTCTTTTTTGCTTGACTTGGAGTTGACTCCATGTCTTATAATGACTTATATCCGAAAAAAACAGGAGGAATTCTATGAAAGCCAAATATAAAAAAATCATCGCCTTTTCCCTGGCCGCTGCCGTCATCGCCGCCGTCAGTGCCTATACCTGGCTGCCGGGTACGAAGACCGTCGCCAGACAGGGCGTCAAGGCCACCAAAGCCGCGGCGGCCCACTACCTGTCGACGGATGCCGTCGATGCCTCGAACATCCGCCAGGTCATCACAGCCGACAGCACGACGTCGCGGACCTTCATGTGGCAGTCGGACTACGCCGAAGAGAATCCTGTCGTCGAATACCGCCAAGCCGGCGACGACGATTCCCTCATGCAGCTCCCCGCTTCCAGTGACGCCTTCAGCGACGATGGCGTGACGACGTACATCCACACGGCGGCCGTCAGCGATCTAAAACCGGGTACGGCCTATGAATACCGCGTCGGCGCCGGCGACAAGCGCAGTGACTGGCAGTCCTTCCATACGGCCCAGGGCCATGACTTCAAGGCCCTCATCTTCCCGGATTCCCAGTCCAGCGACTACAGCGTCTGGGCCGCCACGGCCCAGCCTGCCTGGCAGCGCAACCAGGACGCCCAGTTCTTCATCAACATGGGCGACCTCGTCGATAACGGCCAGGACCATTACCAGTGGAACGCCTGGTTCGACGTCGTCGGCGACATGATCGCCCGCATCCCCGTCGTCCCCCTCCTGGGCAACCACGAAACGTATGACAAGGACTGGAAAGTCCGCATGCCCGAAGCCTACCTGCACCTCTTCGCCCTGCCTCGTATCGACAGGGAAAAATACCAGAACCAGTTCTACTCCTTCGACTACGGTGACGTCCACTTCGTCGTCCTCAACACGCAGTCCCAGGAACTGGCTGACTTCGAGCCCAACCTCGACGAAGACGAAGTGGCCTGGTTCAAGGAAGACATGGCCAAGACGACGAAGAAATGGAAAATCGTCCTCATGCACAAGGACCCGCTCCAGTACGGCTTCGCCAACCGGCCCCAGCCCCGGGAAGAAGGCTTCTCGCCCGAAGGCCGGCTGTGGATGCCCCTCTTCGACCAGTACGGCGTCGATGCCGTCCTCTCGGCCCATCTCCACACCTACCGCGACCGGGGCCATATCAGGAACTTCCAGCGCGATGAATCGGGCCCGCTGTACCTCATCACCGGCGTCGCCGGCAACGTCCAGTATCCGGGATTATGGAAACAGCACAGCCTCGACAAATACGTCGCACCCCAGCCGGAAACGGACAATTACATGACCCTGGAAGCGACGGACGACAGCCTGACCTTCCGCAGCTTCCTGCCCGACGGCCAACTCTTGGAGGAAAAAAGTATTTCCTCGCACAAATGAAAAAAAGTATGATATAATAGATGCAATCCGGAAGTTCCTTCAAAACGGTACGGATACGAATTGACAAGGAGGAATAAAAATAATGGCACAGATTACAAAAGACACGGGTATCATTGAAGCCGTTCAGAAATATCCGCAGATCATTGAAATCTTCCAGCAGTACGGCCTCGGCTGCATTGGCTGCATGGCTGCTCACTTTGAAACCATCGGCCAGGGCGCTGGTGCCCACGGCATCGACGTCGACGCCCTCATTGCTGACCTCAATGACTGCATCGCTGCTAGCGGAAAATAAGGTAGAAAAAAGCGTTGTCCTGACGGACAACGCTTTTTTAGTGGCTCGTGGCTAGCGGCTCCCCTCATAGGGGAGCTGGCCGCCGAAGGCGGTCTGAGAGGTTGCTTTTGACCAAAAAAAAGACCCTCACATGATGACGAATACCATCATGCGAGGGCCCTTTTGCGGCCGGCGGACTGCGTTATTCATTATAATCCGTGGCGCCCTACACGCGGACCGCGAATTGCGAATTGCGGCCTGCGGAACGCCCAAGGGGCGTTCCTACCCTTGATGGCTGACTTCGTGGCCGCCACCCAAGTGTTCCGGATAGCCGCGCTGAGCAAAGTCGGCAGCTGCCGTGAAGAGGATGTCTGTCGACGAGTTGAGGGCCGTTTCGGTCGAGTCCTGGAGGACGCCGATGATGAAGCCGACGCCGACGACCTGCATGGCGATATCATTGGAGATACCGAAGAGGCTGCAGGCCATGGGGATCAGCAGCAGCGAGCCGCCGGCAACGCCGGAAGCACCACAGGCACCGATGGCCGAAAGGACGCTGAGCAAGAGGGCCGTCGGGAAGTCAACGGAAATGCCCAGGGTGTGGACGGCAGCCAGGGTCATGATGGAAATGGTAATGGCTGCGCCGGACATATTGATGGTCGCACCGAGCGGAATGGTGACGGTATACGTATCGGGATTGACGCCGAGTTCCTTGGCCAGGGACAGGTTGACCGGGATATTCGCGGCCGAGCTGCGCGTAAAGAAGGCCGTGACGCCAGACGTCTTGACGCATTTCCATACCAGCGGGTACGGATTGCGGCGGATCTTGGCATAGACGATGATCGGGTTGATGACGAAAGCGAAGAGCAGCATCGTCCCTAAGAGGAGACAGAGCAATTTAGCATAACCGATGAGGGCACCGATGCCGTTGGACGAAACGGAGTCAGCGACGAGGCCCATGATGCCGAGCGGAGCCAGGCGGATGATCCACTGGACGCAGGTCGTGACAGCGTCGGCACAGTCATCGAGGACGGCTTTCGACGATTCGGAGACGCGGCGGACGGCAACGCCGAACAGGCAGGCCCAGCCGAGGATACCGATGTAGTTGCCCGTCATCAGGGCGTGGACCGGGTTGTCGACGATGTTCTTGAGGAGCGTCGTCAAGACTTCGGCAATGCCTTCCGGTGCCTTATTGCTGGCAGCCGATACGTCGAGCTGCAGCGTCAGGGGGAAGACGAAACTGATCATGACGGCAAAGAAAGCCGCTAAAAAAGTACCGATGAGATACAGGATGATGACATCTTTGATGTTCGATTCATGGTCTTCCTGTTTGCGGCCCAGTGCAGCGGCGACCAGGACGAAGACCAATACCGGGGCGATGCCCTTCAAGGCCCCGACGAAGATGACGCCGAGCAAGGCCAGTTCTTTCCCAGCTGCAGGAAAAGCCATAGCCACGGCGATACCGATGACCAAGCCGATGATGATCTGCTTGATCAGGCTGATGCGGTTCAATGCATTCCATAAACTATGCATAAATAAAACCTCCTACCCTAATTCCATGTTACAAATGTATAATGTATGAATACACTTGTTTATTATAAAGCAAAAGCCGTAAATTTTCAATAAAAAAAGGGAATCTCATGTAAAGCTTTTTGTTATCACGCAGGTTTTCTTTGCCTTTGATGTATGATGTTTGACGTTTGAGGCGATGGCTTTTAAATTTAAAACCATCCGCTAGCTGCTGACTGCTAGCCGCTGACTGCTAGCCGCTGACTGCTAAAAAAAGGGGCTGTCGCACGTGCGACAGTCCCTTTTTTCATATATCAAACTTTTATTCACTTAATACGGCAGCGCAGCGGGCGCAGAGGGTCGGATGGTTCGAATCCGAGCCGACAGTGTCGCTGTGGATCCAGCAGCGTTCGCATTTTTCAGCTGTCGACGGAGCGACGACGACTTTCATGTCGCCGTGGTCTTCACCGGCAACGGCTTCAGCCGGGGCTTCGCCTTTGACCAGTTTGGCTTCGCTGACGATGAGCAGCGTGGCCAGCTGATCCTGCCACTGGCTGAGGAAATCGTAGTCTTCGCCATCGGCATAGATGGTGACGGCTGCATCCAGGGCATGGCCGATTTTGTGTTCCTTACGGGCGCCTTCGAGGACACGCGTCAAATCGCGGCGGTACGACAGGAACTGAGCCCAGCGGGCATCGAGGTCAGCGTCGAGGTATTCTTTGTGAGCCTTGGGCCAATCGGTGAGCAGGACACTTTCTTCCTTGCCTTCGACAGCGGGCATGTTCTGCCATACTTCTTCGGCCGTGAAGGACAGGACCGGTGCGACGATCTTGACCAGCGTATCGAGAATGATGTACATAGCCGACTGGGCGCTGCGGCGGATATGGGAATCAGCCTTTTCCGTGTACAGGCGGTCTTTGATAACATCCAGGTACATGGCGCTCAAATCGACGGTGCAGAAGTTGTGGATAGCGTGGTACATGACGTGGAACTGGTAGTTTTCATAAGCATCGGTGACTTCTTCAAAGACCTGTTCCAGACGCAGGAGAGCCCATTTATCGAGGTCCGTCATATCCTGGTAAGCGATCGTATCCTTAGCCGGATCGAAGTCGGCCAGGTTGCCCAGGAGGTAACGGAAGGTGTTGCGGATCTTGCGGTAGACGTCGGAGAGCTGTTTCAGGATCTTCGGCGACAAGCGGATATCACCCTGGTAGTCAGCCGACGATACCCACAGGCGCAGGACGTCAGCGCCGTATTTTTCGATGACTTCCTGGGGAGCGACGGTGTTGCCGACGGATTTACTCATCTTGCGGCCTTCGCCATCGACCGTGAAGCCGTGGGTCAGGACCGATTTGTACGGAGCATAGCCGTTGACGGCAACCGACGTGAGCAGAGAGCTGTTGAACCAGCCGCGATGCTGGTCCGAGCCTTCCAGGTACATTTCGCAGGGATAATCGAGGTCCGGGTCATTTTTCAGTACGCCCTGATGGGTGCAGCCGCTGTCGAACCAGACGTCCATGATATCCGTTTCCTTGCGGAAGTGCGTGCCGCCGCAGTGCGGGCATTTATAGCCTTCCGGCATGAGTTCCTTGACGTCGTGCATCCACCACGTATTCGAGCCTTCTTTGGCGAACATCTTCTGCAAGTGAGCAATCGTTTCATCGTTGATGATGTGTTCGCCGCAGTCTTCGCAGTAGAAGATAGGAATCGGCACGCCCCAGACACGCTGACGGGAAATGCACCAGTCACCGCGGTCGTGGATCATATTGTAAATGCGGTCATGGCCCCAGGACGGAATCCATTTGACCGTGTCGATGGCATCGAGGGCTTTCTGGCGGAAGCCGTCGACCGAAGCGAACCACTGTTCCGTAGCGCGGTAGATGATCGGTTCCTTGCAGCGCCAGCAGTGCGGATACTGATGGCGGAACGTGCTCTTGGCGAAGAGGGCGCCCAGTTCAGCCAGTTTCTTGATGACCGGTACGTTCGTGTCGAAGACGAACTGGCCTTCAAAGCCGGGAACCTTGTCGGTGTAACGGCCCGTGCCGTCGACTGTGCCCAGCGGCTTGAGGCCCCAGGAAGCATATTTCTTGCAGACATCAAAGTCGTCCTGGCCATGGTCCGGAGCGGTATGGACGAGGCCGGTACCAGTTTCGAGAGTGACGTGGTCGCCGAGGATGATGGGGACTTTACGGTCATAGAAGGGATGCTTGAAGACCAGGCCTTCGAGCTGTTTGCCCGTCATGACGTCGGGCAGGACTTCGTAGTCGTCGACTTTGCCGGCTTTCATGGTCGGTTCGACCAGGTCTTTGGCCATGAGCAGGTATTCGTCGCCGATGTGTACCCAGACGTATTCAAAGTTTTCGTTGGCACTGATGGCGACGTTGCAGGGAATGGTCCACGGCGTCGTCGTCCAGATGAGGGCGAAGACCTTGTCCGGATCGGCGCCTTTCGGCATATGGCAGTTGAGGTCGACGGACTTGAATTTGACGTAAATGGAGAAGGATTTATCATCCTTGTATTCGATTTCAGCTTCAGCCAGGGCCGTTTCGCAGTGCGGGCACCAGTAAACGGTCTTCAGGCCTTTGTAGATGTAGCCTTTCTTGGCCATTTCCCCGAAGACGCCGATCTGAGCGACTTCGACGGGCTTGCGCAGCGTCAGGTACGGATGGTCCCAGTCACCGAGGACGCCGAGGCGGATGAAGTCTTTCTTCTGTTCTTCTACGCGGGCCAGGGCGTAGTCACGGCATTTGGCACGCAAGTCGAGGGGGGCCATTTCGTGGCGGTTGAGGCCCGTATCTTTGATGACGGCGTGTTCGATAGGCAGGCCGTGCGTATCCCAGCCGGGAACGTATTTCGTGTAGCAGCCCTGCTGGGTCTTATATTTGAGGATAATGTCTTTTAATACTTTATTCAATGCATGGCCGATGTGGATCTTGCCATTGGCATACGGAGGACCGTCGTGAAGAATGAACTTGGGCGCACCGTCCCGTTTCTTCAAGCGTTTTTCATAAATCTTGTTGTCCTGCCAGAATTTCAAAAAGTCCGGTTCCCGTTTCGGCAAGTTGCCGCGCATGGGGAAATCGGTCTGAGGCAGATGTAAAGTCTTACCGTAATCCATTGTGTTTCCTCCTCTGAATCTGTGAAAAAAAATAACGTCTCCGTCCCAAGAAGGGACGAAGACGTAATCACCGTGGTACCACCCTATTGACTGCCGGAGCAGCCACTTTGACGCGCAATAACGACGCGACCCGGCAGCTGGTTCGCAGCTGCAGCTCCCAAGTGATCCGCCAGCATACGGCCTTTTCCGGGCTCACACTATCCCCGGCTCGCTGAAAAGGCAGTGACGACACTGGCCGTCTTGTTCATCGCTTTCATTTTTTATGACAATTACTTGTACATAGACGTATTGTAAAGGCTTCTCCCCCATTTGTCAAGAGGCTCACTTCCAATACTGGACCGTACTTTCATCAATACCGATGGAAGCCGCCTTGAAGACAGGGTTCCTGCCTTCCTTCTTCTGCTGCTGATAGTCCCGCATGGCTTTGACGGCCGTGTTGCTCAGGATGAAGCAGGCCGGGATGTTGATGAAGCACATGACGGCCATGAGGATATCGGCGATATCCCAGACAGCGGCCATGGACATGCCGGCGCCGACGAAAACGACGAGAATAGCGACAATGCGGAAAATATTGACGAAACCGTGGGACGGCGCGCCCTTGTGGATGAAGCGGATGCAGTTATCGACATAGAACAAGTTGCCGATGAGCGTGGAAAAACCGAAGAGCAGCATGCAGACCGTAATCAGGAGGGGTCCGAAGCCGCCGAAGACGGCCGTCGCTGCGTTCTGGACATAAGCCGCACCGGCTACTTCCTTGGTAATGGGCACGCCCGAGAAGAGGCCCATGAAAGCCGTGGCACTGCAGACCAGGAGGGTATCGATGAAGACCGACAGCATCTGGACCAGGCCCTGTTTGACCGGATGGCTGACGTCAGCCACAGCTGCCGCATTCGGTGCCGAACCGATACCGGCTTCATTGGAATAGAGGCCGCGCTTGATGCCGTAGATCATGCAGGAACCGGACACGCCGCCGAGGATGGACTGGAAGTCGAAGGCATCGGCAAAGATCATGGCGAAGACCTGAGGCAGGCTGGTAATGTGGAAGACGATGACGATGAGCGCTGCCAGGATATAGATGCCGCCCATGACCGGGACCAGGATAGACGTGACCTTGATGATGCGCTGGCCGCCGCCGACGAGACAGTAAGCGACGAGGGCCGCAAAGACGGCACCGATGATCCACGGCGTCGTCGTCGGGTCATAGAAGCTGTAGACCAGGAACGTCGACTGCATGTTGAACGAGCAGAGCAGGTTAAAGCCGCCGGCATAGGTCAAAATCAGGGAAAAGGCGAAGAGGACGCCGAGCCAGCGCTTGTGCATGGCCGTTTCAATGTAATAGGCCGGGCCGCCGTAGCTGTGGCCCAGGGGATTGCGGCGCTTGTAAATCTGGGCCAGCGTACTTTCGATGAAAGCCGTCGCCCCACCGATGATGGCCAGAAGCCACATCCAGAAAACGGCACCGGGACCGCCCAGGCAGATTGCCGTCGAGACGCCGATGATATTGCCCGTACCGACACGGGATGCCGTCGAAACCATGAGGGCCTGGAAAGACGATACTTTCCCGGCTTCCGTCGGTTTTTCCATGACGACGCGGATACTTTCCGGGAACAGGCGCAGCTGGACACAGCGCGTCTTCCAGGAAAAAATAAGGCCGGCTGCAATGAGGATGACCATTAAGATAGGATAATAAAGGACATCATCGAGGTAGTTCAGGACAGCCATAATCATAGAATCACATCCTTACCATAAAAATAAAAATATAAATAAAAATTAAAAAAAAAGTCCTATAAAAAGGATACGGTATGATGTGATAATCTGTCAATAGGCTATGGATGGTTTGTATCAGGCCGTTCCTATCTTCCCGGCCCTGTAGTATAATGAAACAGAAAGGCAGGGATTTACATGACAGCTATTGAACAAGTAATACAGAAGGCCATCGCCTTCGACCACGGCGATGCCCGGCGCATCCACCATTTTCTCAAGGTCTACGCCTACGCCGACACCATCGGCCGCCTGGAAGGACTGCCCGAAGACCAGCAGGACATCCTGCGCACGGCCGCCGTCCTCCACGACATCGGCATCCACGCAGCCGAAGAAAAATACGGTTCCTCGTCGGGCAAATACCAGGAAATCGAAGGCCCCGCTCCGGCCAGGGCCATCCTAGAAGAACTCGGTGCCGATGAAAAGCTCATCGACCGGGTCTGCTTCCTCATCGCCCACCATCACACCTACGACGGTGTCGACGGCCTGGACTACCAGATACTCCTGGAAGCCGATTTCCTGGTCAACGCCTATGAAGACCAGCTGAAACCGGAAGCCATTGCCACCTTCCGCGACAAGGTGTTCCGCACCCCGTCGGGCCTGCAGTTATTAAAAGACACATATAATGTATGAAAGGGGTAATTACGATGACAAATATTGAAAAATTCGTCGACATGGTAAAAAATTCGGATAACATCGTCTTCTTCGGCGGCGCCGGCGTATCGACGGAAAGCGGCATCCCCGATTTCCGCAGCACTGACGGCCTGTACAACCAGCACTATAAATACCCGCCCGAAACGATCCTCAGCCACTCCTTCTTCATGGACAACACGGAAGAATTCTACCGTTTCTACCGCGACAAGATGCTGGCCCTCGACGCCCAGCCCAACATGGCCCACATCAAGCTGGCCGAACTGGAAAAAGCCGGCAAATTGAAAGCCATCGTCACCCAGAACATCGACGGCCTGCACCAGAAAGCGGGCAGTAAGAATGTCCTGGAACTGCACGGCAGCGTCCACCGCAACTTCTGCATGCACTGCAACAAATTCTTCGACGCCGAATACATGAAGAATTCCACAGGCATCCCCAAGTGCGACGCCTGCGGCGGCACCATCAAGCCCGACGTCGTCCTCTATGAAGAAGGCCTGGACAACGACGTCATCGAACAGTCCCTGTACTACATCAGCCACGCCGACATGCTCATCATCGGCGGCACGAGCCTCGTCGTCTACCCCGCTGCCGGCCTGGTCCGTTACTACCGCGCCCATAAACTGGTCCTCATCAACAAGTCGAGCACCGACATGGACAGCGCCGCCGACCTGGTCCTCCACGACCCGATTGGCGAAGTCTTCAGTCACGTAAAATTATAAAGAAAAAGTAAACTTTCTTCTCATTTGACACACAGTCATAACACATCGTAGTATACTAGAGGCAATGTATAATTTTATGCACTTTTCTGCATACGAGAAAAGAATGAGAAGAAAGAAGGTCTTTTATTCGTGAAGAAACAAGTAGTCTGTACCCTGGCAGCCGCCTTGGCTGTCACTTCCCTGTCGGCTTTCGCCGCCAATCCCTTTGTCGACGTTCCGTCGGACAGCTGGGCTTACCAGTCCGTCGTCGAACTGGCCGACGCCGGCATCATCCGGGGCGTCGATGGTCAGTATTTCCAGGGCCATCGCAGCATCACCCGCTACGAAGCGGCTGAAATGGTCGCCAAAGCCATGGCCCATATGGACAAGGCTTCCGTCGAACAGCGGGCCCTGATCAACAAGCTGGCCGATGAATACGCCGACGAACTGAACAGCCTCGGCGTCCGCGTGACCAACCTGGAAAACTGCGTCGGCAACACGCGCGTCTTCGGCGACGCCTTCGTCCGCTACCGCTACCAGAACGGCAACAAGAAGGACGACAGCTCCTGGGATACGCGCTTCCGCATCCGCGCCCAGGGCCAGGTCAACGACCGCACCAAGGTCACGGCCGGCGTCAGCACGGGCTTCCGCCCCTTCGCCAGCAACAAAGCCGCTTCTGACGAAGGCAATAATCCCTATGTCGATTTGGCCAAAGTGGACTACAACTTCGGCAGCAAGAACTGGGAACTCAGCGTCGGCCGCAATGACGTCTACCGCATCGGCCGCGACGCCTACGGCCTGCAGTACTTCGATGCCCTCGACGGCGCCGAACTGCGCTATCACAACGACAAGCTGGCCATCACCACAGGCTACGGCAAATTCAAAGACGGCAAGAAACCCGGCGTCGACACTATCCACGCATCCCAGGCCTATTCCAACGCCTTCAGCACGTCCGGCCTGGAAACGGGTTACGGTGAAATCGACGCCTTCTTCGGCGGCGGCAAGGCCGCCCGTTCCGAAGCCGGGTTCTACTACAACCGCCTGCATAAGACCAACGACCTGGCACCGGAATTCTTCGCTAAATACGTAGCCGGCTACTTCGTCCGCGGCAACTACGGCAAATGGAGCGCCCTGGCCAACTACGAACACATCAGCTTCAACGACGGCTTCAAGAACGTCGACGGCCAGGACTACGGCGACGCCTGGATGGGAACCCTCCAGTACGGCAAAGCCGACTTCCACACGCCCGGCAGCTGGGATGCCTGGCTGGAATACCTCGACCTCGACGACGGCTCCTTCATGGGCGGCAACCCCTTCACGTGGCGCTTCTCCAGCGACATGGACAACCAGCGCAGCTGGGGCATCGGTGCCGACTACATCGTCGCCAAGAACTTGAAATTCAGCGTCATGCAGTCCTTCGCCAGCCAGGCCAAGACCGGCAGCCCGGACCCCCACGAAATGACCCGCATCCACCTCCAGATGCTGTTTTAATGTTCGTGGTTCGTTTTTGCAGCCTTATGGCCGCGCCGTAGGGACCTGTTTGCTCGGACGCCGCAATAGACTCTGGAAATCAGGCGCAGGAGCGCCCAAAGGCTCCCCTTCATAGGGGAGCTGGCCGCCAACGGCGGTCTGAGAGGTTCTTCGGTAGAGGTTGGCATCGGCCGCCTGGTAAGGCGGCCCGCTGTCCGCTGTTCGATTCGTAGGGGCTTGCACGTGGCAAGCCCGCCCCAGAATATGAGCGATTTTCCAACTCGGGGAGAGCGTCTCCAAAGGCCAAGCGGGTCGCCCACGCGGCGACCCCTACCGTACAATCTACTATTCCCCTTTTTCCACTAGTTCTCGTTCATATATTATCCGGTCTTCCTCGGTAAAAACGTTGAAGACGACTTCTATCGGCTCATGTTGCCGCAGCCACTGCGATACAGTGGTTACGGCAAGGTGGGCCGCTTCTTTTTTAGGAGATCCAGAAAAACTTAGGACCCGACGACGCTGATGCGCTGATTGATGTGATGGCCTTTTTCGATTTCGTCGACCATGGCGATGGCGTAGTCGGCATAGGAAATATTACATGAAAAAAGGAGCTGTCGTACGAAGACAGCTCCTTTTTCTGTAGGGGCGGGCCGCCCACGGGCGTCCCCTACAAACTATAAACTCCGTCCTACAAACTACAAACTATAAAGTAAGAGGGGTCTTGCATGATGACAAAAACCTTCGTGCAACAGTCCCCTCTTCCCTTAGAAATAGACCAGGGTTACGCCGGCACCGCCGCCTTCTACGTCGTCGAGCTGGTATTTCTTGACGAACGGCTGGTCGTCGAGGAAGGCGTGAATCTGACGGCGCAGGGCGCCGCTGCCCTTGCCGTGGATGATCTTGACCGGACTGAAGCCGGCAGCCAGGGCCTGGTCGAGGAAGCGTTCGACTTCCGGCAGGGCTTCGCTGAAGGTCTTGCCGATGATGTTCAATTCCGTGGCCACGCTGGACGTGCGGATAGGCCGGTACGACGAGGCGGCAGCGGCTTTCTTTTCGGCCTGTTGTTCTTTCTTCAATTCGTCCAGGTACGGCGCACTGACGTCCTTGAATTTGACCCGGACCGTCATGCCCCGGACGGAGACGGTCAGCTGTTTGCTGCCGATGTCTTCGACCGTGCCGACGCTGTCCAGATTGTTGACGAAGACCTGCTGGCCGACTTTCAATTTCGCCAGGTCGACAGGGTCGCGCTGGGGCTTTTCCGCTTCAGGCAGGGAAATCTGCTGGATAGCCCGGCGGGCCTTGTCGATGGCCTTGGCCTTTTCCCGGTCCGTCCCCTCCCTGGACTGAGCCTTCAATTCGCGGATAATCTTTTCGGCTTCGACGCGGAGGTTGCGCTTGAGGTCGACGGCATCGCGGCGGCTGGCGTCGATGATGTCCTGCCGCTTCGACGTGACCTTGTCCTTTTCTTTGCGCAAATCGTCTTCCAGTTTCCGCGCTTCGCGCAGGCGGTATTCCAGTTCCGCCTGTTCTTCGTCCATCTTTTTGGCCTGTGCATTGAGCTGGGTCAGGACTTTTTCCATATCCATGTCCTGAGCCTTGCTGCGCAGGTCTTTGGCTTTTTCCAGGATATCCTTGGGCATGCCCAGGCGTTCGCTGATGCTGAAGGCGTGGGAACTGCCGGCCGAGCCGATGCGCAGCTTGTACGTCGGCTTCAGCGTTTCCATATCGAACTCGACGTGGCCGTTTTCGATGCCCGGCGTATTATAGGCATAGTTCTTGAGGTCGTTGTAATGGGTCGTGACCATGACATACGAGCCTTTCTGGTAAAAGGCATCAAGGATGGCAATGGCGATGGCACTGCCTTCGGCCGGGTCCGTACCGGAACCGAGTTCGTCTGCCAGGATGAGGTCTTCCGGCCCGCAGTGCTTGAGGATGTAGATGAGCTGCTTCATATGGCTGGAAAAGGTACTCAGGTTCTGGGAAATATCCTGTTCATCGCCGATGTCGGAAAAGACGTCGCGGAAGACGGGCAGTTCCGACGATTCGCCGACTGGGATGAACAGGCCGGCCTGATGCATGAGGACCAAAAGGCCCAGGGTCTTCATGGAAACGGTCTTACCGCCCGTGTTGGAGCCCGTAATGAGCAGGATGCGGTAATCGCCGCCGATGACGATGGTATTGGGCACGACGTGCTTGGCGTCGATGAGGGGATGGCGGGCCTGGATGAGCCTGATTTCCCGCGTCTTGGAAATGGCCGGACGGCAGGCTTTCATCTTCAAGGCCAGCTGAGCCTTGGCAAAGGCGAATTCCAGCTGACCGACACACTTCGTGCTGTCATACAAGTCATTGTACTGCTGCTGCACTTTGGCCGTCAGGCGGCGGAAAATGCGTTCGATTTCCTTCGTTTCGCCAATGCGGGCGGCCTGCAGGTCGTTGTTGGCATTGACGATGGCCAACGGTTCGACATAGAGCGTCGAGCCACTGGCCGACGTATCGTGGACGATGCCGGGAAAGGCATGGCGGTATTCCTGCTTGATGGGGATGACATAGCGGTTGTTGCGCACTGTGACCAGGGCATCCTGGAAATACTTCTGATATTCCTTGTTCTGCAGGACATTATTGACATAACGCTTGGTCTGCCGTTCCAGTTCGACGATACGGCTGCGCAGGCGCATCAATTCCGGCGACGCATTGTCGCGGATCTGGCGGTTGTTGTCAAAGACAGTGGCGAAAGAATGAGAAAGCTGGGAAAAATCGCCGATGACCTCTGCCTGTTCGGCCAGCTGGGGATACTCAGCCCCCCGTTCGGCGAAGAACGACCGGATTTCCCCATAATGCTGGAGGTTATTCCAGATATCGATACATTCATGGAAATCGAGGGTCACTTCGCGCTTGGCCTTTTCCAGGGACGGACGGATATCGACGATGCCGCCGAAGGGCGTGCTCGTTTCCGTCTGCATGCAGCGGACGGCTTCTTCCGTATCGGTCAGGTTCTTTTCAATGACATCGCCATCGTTCACCGGTCTCAGGCGGCGGGCGATTTCTTTAGACAACCGGGACGGGGCCAGGCGGACCAGCATGTTCTGGACCTGGTAGAATCCCAAAATCCTCATACTTCTTTTATTCATAAATGGCATTACTCCTGTTGTTATAAGATTCCGTGGAAGAAATGACCGCGCGTCACGGTCTGGTCTTCCCTGCCTAAGAGCATCGTTTCCGTACCGTCACAGAGGCGGCGGTACCGGCTGACCTGCTGGCCGATCCACTGCGGCGTGCGGCCGCGGCCTTCGATGCGGATGGCGGCGATGCCGGCGCGGCACAGGTCTTTATAATACGGCGCCATATCCAGATCCCGGCTGTTGAGGATGTGGTTGCGGCAATACTGGTCGGTGACGACAGGGAACGTTTCGTCCCGGCGGTCCCGCAGGGCATAGGCACCGCGGTTGCAGACGCCCGGGCAGCCTTTCTTCTGGCCCTTGCCGGCAAAGGACGAAATGACGCAGGACTCAGTGACCATCATTTCGGCCCAGCCCTGGACGACGGCTTCGATGGGACAGCCGCTCTGGCGGACCATTTCTTTCAACTGGCGCAGCGTCGCCTCGACAGACGCCGTAATGGCCGTACAGCCCAAGGATGCATAGGCCTGGGCCGCCTGGCTGTTAAAGATATTGAGGGACCAATCGGCCCGGACGGGCACGGTAATATTCAAGTCGGCTATCATGGCGAAAATGGCCATGGCACCGGCATAGATGCCGTCGACGCCGGCCGTGATGGCCCGTTCCAGTTCGTTCTGGACGACCAGACGGTTCTCTTCGCGGACAATACGCGGCGTACCGGCCCACAGAGCCGCGCCCTGTTCATGAGCGGCCTGGACGGCGGCCTGCCAGGCCTTGGTGCCGAAGGGATGATGATGGTACGATTCGCCGCCAAAGATGATGACGTCGTCACCCTGCTCCTCCGCGGCGACGACGCCCTCGACACTGTCACAGCGGACGACGAGCTGCATGGCCTCCTTGTCCCCAGGCTGCCTGTCCGGAGCCTGCCGCTGCCGGGCCTTTCCGGCTGCCGGCCGCGGGTAATCTGCCAGGATGGCCTCGGTCAAAGCCTGGACGGCCTGACGGCGCAGGCCGTTGAGGACACTGGCCGGGATCATGCGCGTTTCATCCCACACGGTCACACTGGCCAGGGCAAAGGGCGTATCGCCCAGGCGGCCGAGCTGACCCTGGACGTAATCGGCCGTTGCCGGCCGCTGGCGGGCCGGTTCGGGCTGGAAATCGGCTACCGCTGAGGCGGTATGGCCATTTTCATCCCACAAGGTCAGGCGCAGGTTCCCCTGGTCTTCCGTGTCGACGTGGCCATAGATGGAAAGTTTCCGCGTCAATCCGCCGGCCATGTCATCAGCCGTCTGCCGCCCCGACGGATTGCGTTCGGTCAACGTGCGGCGGCTGACGGAGTCTCCCAGGAAATCGGCCTGATAACTGCGGTTAAAGGCGCCTTCCAGGAGGGCTGCCGCTTCGCGATGGGCGGCCTTGCGCTGCTGCGGGCTCTGGTAATGGGCATCGATGACCCTGCGGTACGCCGAAACGACGGTCCGGACGTACGTATCGCCCTTCATGCGGCCTTCGATTTTAAAGGACGTGACGCCGGCATCGAGCAAGTCGTCGATATAATCGAGGGATTTCAAATCCTTCAGGCTGAGGACATAGGCCTCGTGTTTCATGACAGGTTGACCATCGCAGAGCAGCGTATAAGGCTGACGGCAGGGCTGGGCACAGGCACCGCGGTTGCCGCTGCGGCCGCCGAGGAAACTGCTCATCAGGCACTGGCCGGAATAGGCCATGCACGACGCACCGTGGATGAAGACTTCAATGGGAATGGACGACTGAGAAGCGATGAAACGGATTTCCTGCGCCGACAACTCGCGGGACAAGACGGCCTGGGTGAAGCCATTGGCCTCGAGGAAACGGACGCCGTCCAAGTCGGCCACAGTCATCTGCGTACTGCCGTGGAGCGGCAGATCCGGCGCGACTTTCCGGGCCAAAGCGGCTACGGCCAGGTCCTGGACGATGATGCCATCGACACCGAATGAGTCGAGGAGCTGCAAATAGGCCGACAAAGCCTCTAATTCCGTGTCTGCCATGAGGATGTTGACTGTGACATAGACTTTTACACCAAATAAATGAGCCGTCCGGACAGCCTGTCCGATTTCAGCATCATCGAGATTATGAGCAAATTTGCGGGCATTGAAGCCTTTCCCGCCAAAATAAACGGCATCGGCACCGGCGTCAATGGCGGTGAGTACGTTTTCTAAAGAGCCTGCCGGGGCTAATAATTCTGCCATGAAAATCCTCCTACTTTTAATAGTTTATAGCATAGAGTTTGTAGTTTGTAGAAATTGGGTTTTAAATTTTTGCCCTCACTACAAACTAAAAACTAAAAACTGCGAACTCAAAAAGCGCTATCGTCATACGGCAATTACGCTTTTACGATTTATGTGTCCCAGCCAACTGCTGATAAATACGCGTGAGCAACTCTGCCGTGACTGTATAGGGTGTCCGCTGGACGCCGCCGGTGGGCAGGGTCATGGTGACGAATTTTTCGATTTCTTCATCACTCAAGTCGACCGTATCGCCCATGAGGTCCTGCATGAGGGCTGTAAAGTCATCGAGTCCGGCCAGGCCCAGGATAGCCCAGACCTTTTCTGCCTTATCGGCCATCGTTTCTTCCATGAGCTTCATGTACGCCGGCAAGAGCAGGCCATTGGCCCGGCCATGGCTGAGCCCCTTATAATAGGTCAGCATATAGCCCATACTGTGGACCATGGTCGTCCCCGTCTGGGCAATGGTGATGCCTGCCAGGGTCGAGCCATAGAGCAGGTCTTCCCGGACGACAGGCGAAACGTCGCCTTTGAGGTCCGTCAAATGGACGCCGAGGAAACGCATGGCATCTTCGGCCCAGACATCGCTCATGGGCGTCGACGCCGTGGACATATAGCCTTCGATGGCATGGGACAAGGCATCGATGGCCGTATCAATGGTGACGGCTTCGGGCACGCTGTCCGTAAAGGCTGGATCGGCAAAGGCATAGACCGGGAAAATGAGCGGCGTATTGATGGACTGCTTGGTCCCGGCCTTGGGATTGGTCAGGACGCTGACCTTGGTCACTTCACTGCCCGTCCCGGCCGTCGTCGGTACAGCGACGATGGGCAAGGGCTTGCAGTACGGGCCGGTAAACAACTGTTCATCATCCAGCTCCTGCGTGCAGACCAGGGCGATGGCCTTGGCCGCATCCATGGGCGAACCGCCACCGATACCGATGACGAAATCGACGCCCTTTTCCAAGGCCAACGCAGCGGCCTTGCGGATCGTCGCTACAGACGGATTATTTTCGACCTCATCAAATAGGAACCAGGAAATCCCCAATTCATCCAGCTTTTCCACAACAGCAGCCTGGGACCCATTCACCTTGGCCGAATGACGCCCCGTGACCAGCAGCGCCTTGCGTCCCAGATCAGCCAGCACTTCGCCGGACTGAGCGATACAGCCCTTTCCAAAAAATACCTTCGTCGGCATATAATACGTAAACATGCAGATTCCCCCTTCACACAGCAAACAGCTTATTTCCTATCCATTTTAACATCTTTAGGCCGCTTGGGCTAGTGGCGGGAGGTGTGCAAAAAAGGCTTGTCGCATAGCGACAAGCCTTTTTATCTGCATAGGTTTGACGAAAATATCTTGGAAAAATATTAACGTTTCGAGAACTGGGAAGCTTTACGAGCTTTCTTGAGGCCGTATTTACGGCGTTCTTTTTCACGCGGGTCGCGTGTGAGGAAACCAGCTTTTTTGAGAGCCTGACGGAAATCGCCGTCGACTTCCAAAAGGGCACGGCTGATGCCGTGACGGATTGCGCCGGCCTGGCCGGACGGGCCGCCACCCTTAACGTCAGCGATGACGTCGTACTGTTCAGTTACGCCTGTGAGTACGAGCGGCTGTTTAATAACCAATTCCAGTGTTTTACGACCGAAATATTCGTTCAATTCTTTTTTGTTGACTGTGATTTTACCCTGACCCGGAACCAGACGAACTCTAGCAACGGATGTCTTTCTACGGCCAGTGCCGTAGTACTGTGCTACTGCCATGAAATCTTCCTCCCGGTATTAATTAGCGAATGTTTAACTTCAAAACTTCAGGTTTCTGAGCCTGATGCGGATGTTCAGCACCTGCATAAACGTTCAGTTTACGATACATCTGTTCACCCAATTTATTTTTCGGGAGCATACCGCGAACTGCCATTTCAACAACGCGTTCCGGACGTGCTTCGAGCATGTGGCCGGCCTGAGTGAATTTAGCTCCACCGGGATAACCGGAATGATGGAAATAGGTTTTCTGGATTAATTTTTTACCTGTTAATTTAACCTTTGCTGCGTTTACTACGATTACATAATCGCCTGTATCAACATGCGGGGTAAAAGTAGGTTTATGTTTTCCCCGAAGAACTTTAGCTACTTCGGCAGCAAGACGGCCTAATGTCTGGCCTTCAGCATCAACAACAAACCATTTGCGTTCGATGTTGCCTGCATTGGCCATAAATGTAGTTTTCATGCTGTGTGATTCCTCCCTGAATTTAACTAACTGACCAAGCTTTTGGTGCTCTTTCTCCGGGGCTAATGGAGTCCAAGTGAAAAGCTTACTTATTTATTTTACAGATTTAGACAGGCCTTGTCAAGCTTTTTTTCTTCTAGTTCATCAAGTGGGAATCCGACGGCCCCACCGGCCGCCTCGAGTAACCCTCGGCTCGTGGCAACGGCCGTGGCTCGTTGTTCGTGGCTCGTAAAAGCCTGCCATTATACTCGAAAAGGCTGTGATGAAATCTCGCAACGGGCCGCACAAGGCTCCCTTTATAGGGGAGCTGGCCGCCAAAGGCGGTCTGAGAGGTTAAAGGTCGGCCCCTACGCACAAGGCCGTGGCCGTGTATTTTTTTGCAATCTGTGACCTCTTTCTCTCCCATCGCCTGTATGCGATACCGTAGGGGACGCCCAGAGCCTTTCTGGTCCGCCAGGTACCGACTATCGGGAGGTGCAGGGCGGCTGCCAGAACGGACAGCAGTGGCGGGCGTCCCGCCGTGAATCCTACGCATAGTCGGAATGTATGACGGACAGCACATGGTCGTAATACAATCATACCTATGATAGCGGATTTCGTTGGCAGTCAATTTTTCTTTCAACAGATTCACCATTCTTTTCTTTATTATAATATGAAACAGAACGAGCAGATATATCCATACCTCCATGATACAACAGAAAAAGGACGGTTCTGGAAAACTTAATCCTTTTCTAATCATTTTTGAACCAAATCCAAAATATTTAAGGAACCATTAATGTAGATTGGAGCCTATCGGCCCGCCGGTCGCCAGTCGCCGTTCGCTTCGGGTGACCTTCAGCTCGTAAAGAAAAGCCCCAATCGGGGCTATCGTAGGGGCTGCCCAAAACATGCTAACACGTCAGGTACAGGACGGTTACCTGGACGAATATCAATGGCGGGCGGCCCGCTACGCGCTGAGGGTATCCCGAAGCGTCTTGTTGGTTTGAGTTTGTCGCGGCGGAACGCCGCATCTGAGTCTGAGAATAACCCGGATAGCAAAAGAAGCTGCTGCATTAAGCAAACACCTGCATAATGCGACAGCCTCTTTGAATTGTTGCCACGCTTATGCGGGAAAGATTATGCCCTCATTCCTTGATTCCATTTTACCATAGAATATTTTTTCGTAAGTGGAAAATAAATCAGTGTATAGAAAAAGCCTCAGACTTATGCTATTCTTTCTTCATAAGTCTGAGGCTTTGATTCTATTTATTCTTTGCACTTTTCCTGGGTCTTTGTTGCCCAAGGCAGGTATTGATTCAAGGTTTCGGCATCTTTGAAGTTTGCTGTATTCGGCAGCTTTTCAAAAAGGTATAGTAGTAATACTGCTTGATAAGGATATCCTGCTGCGCACAGAACCCCTTCACCGTTAAGCCACTCTGCTGGCGCTGCGCGATGATCTGCATCCAGTGTTTCATTCTTATTTCGTGTGTAATTTTTTGAGTATCCAAAAACATTCTCCTTACTGAATAGGACAAATTAGAGTTTTTAGACAAAATGGGAGAAACTCTAATTTGTCTCATTTATCCTGTTTGATGAGCCTATTGCCTCACAAACAGCCAGAAGATTAAATCCACCGATTTATCTTCCTCTTACTTTATTTGTTCAAAAAGTTGTAAAATGCTGTATGACGATAGATGATGGATAAAAAGAAACGGCCATGCAGGATTATCCTCTTGCATAGCCGTTTTTCGTTATTCATTTATAACTTCTTCAATTATCTGTTTAACCTTCTTATTGCTCAACTGAGTGTGAAAAGATACTTTATAACCGTCCAGGGTTAACTGTTGAAAAAATTTCTCGGCACACTTTATCTTGGCTTCTTCTTTGCCGCGCAGCGTCGATTGATTCTCTACGAGTTTCGTCTCTACAACAATGTTTAAATCTTTAGTTCCATTAGCTTTCTTGACGACATACATGAAGTCAGGACTATAATTTTCGCCCACGATGGTTGGTATTGCAATACTTGAGCGGGGAATTTTGCCATAAACAATAACCTCTGAAATATCTGTCATAATATTATCCTTTTCTAAGGGAGAATCAAATGCAAAGGCATCGTACAAATACTTTGAGGACGGCGTACCCGGAACTAACATCGTACCAATCACACCTTGCTTTATAACTTCTCTTGGCTGCCCATCTTTGTATGTAAGAGCAGTCTCAGCAATCGGCTGCTGTGATTGGGCATAACGAAATCTTGTTTGCAAATGACTTATTTTCCAATCTTTGAATTTACTGACTATCTGGGCAGCAGAATATTCATTAATTACATCATTTTCAATTGCCTTCCTCTCTGCCAACTTGCACATAGATGAATGAATTATGGTGATTGGAATACTTGTTTGTTGACTAATTTTTTGGAGAAAGTCGCTATAATTTAAGGGTTTGTCAATAGTATATGTTACCCCTGTATTGTCTTTTAAATCCATTTTGCCTAATTCGTCATTTACCTTAATTTCCTCACGTTGGCTGTAGACGGTTGTTCTTGCAAAAGTATCATGTGCACAGAGAATTTCAAACAAGACATTAGGAATTTCAGCTTCCAATTCTCGCTCGTAAAATAGATAGTACTTTCTGTTAATAGCCAACCATAATTCTTTTAGTTCCGAATATACAGCCTTACGAATTTTAATAGTACTGTTATTTTTCTTATTACGGTTTGTAACCTTTCCACTTTTAACTCCAGATGTGAATTCAGGATATTCAGCAAAGAATTCATTCCGGCGCTCAGTGTTAATATTCATATGAGAATCAATATATCGTTTTGTCAAGAGCTCAACAAGGAGTGTCGTTGAATCTATTTTTCTTGCTATCGCAATGCGATCCAATTCATTCGAATCAATTTTTGTGGTTTCCGGAATCTCATTATTAATTTCATCTACCAGCCTTTGAGCAAAATCAGCCTCTGTAAAATCTACGATATAGTTCAGCTGAAACTCCTCATTAGAGATGCGGTTCCCATTTTCGTCCACAGGAAGGCGCAATCCGCGTCCTACTTCTTGCAATTTACTATTTTCACTACCACTTGAACGTAATTTTGTAATAGTAAATATATTTGGATTGTCCCATCCTTCCTTCAGTGTCCATTTAGAAAACAGGAAGCGGCGCACATTATAAGAGCCATCTTTATTCACAAAGGAAAGTAATCCTTTCTTGTTACGGAGAATGTCATCCACTTCCTTTGCAATATCCTCATCTGAATCACTGTTATCCTGCGCAAAATACCCTGCATGGCAACCAGGAATATCTGCAAGACTTGCTTTCAGATATTCTCTATATTCATCTTCTTCAGGTGGAAGATTTGAAATCAGTTCTGTTAGTTTTTCTTTAAGCAGGCGTTCAAACATTTCTCTGAGATATGGTGCCTTCTCATCGTCTGATTTACGATAGGATGAAATATCATCAATAAAAAACAGTGCTAATGTTTTTATCTTAAATTGGCGTCCTGAAAAATTTTGTCGTTCAGTTTCAAAATGTCTCTGAATTGCCAGTTTTACCATTTGTTCCTGATAGGAAGACGAATAAATATCAGTATTAAACTCTTCTCCCTGGTATTTTTTTTGTCCATTTGATAACTCGATGAAGTTTTTCCCAATCGCAGTGATTTTTATCCCCTCAAACACAGAATCTATCATAGATAAAGAATCTCCAGCTTCGAGTGTAAAAGTTTTAGGGGATTTATTCTGTCTGCGTAATTGAAAATTCGCGGAGGTTTTAGCAATAACAGAAACGATTTTGACTTTCTCCTCTTTTGAAGATAGCGGCTCAAAATGTTCCTTAGCAACTCCCTTAATCAGGTTTTTATTGAAAGCATCGCATGCATTAAGTTCATATATCAAATTATTATAATCTTTGACGGTTACTTTATTCCTTCCGCTCCCTACAATAATTTCGGGAAATGTTGCGCCAAATCGGATAATCATCTGTGGCTGAAGCTCTGTAGTGATTGTCTTATATGCTTTCTGAGCACGAGAAAAACGATGGGCCTCATCAATAATAACTATAGGCTTCGTTGCACGCAGTGCATCAAATGGTCTGTAAAATCCTTCAACAAGATAATCATAGTCGGATCTGGTCAACATCTTGCCACTTGTAAGTAATTGCATGTTAACAAGTAGAACATATATTCTATTCGTATTCTGGCAGGAGCCTGATACAAAATCCCTAACAGGAGCAGGCATAGCAAGAAACCCCTTTTTCTTGGTTTTCGGGCTTTCCAGAACGCCAAGCTCAATTTCACAATTGTATCCGCAATCGTCGGCAAAATGATGACGCACATACTTATCCTCGATAAACTGTCGTGTTCCGGCTTTTATCGACAGGGAAGGCACTGCAATAATATATTTATTGAATCCATATCGCTTGTGCAGTTCATAGATGGCTTGTGTGTATACATATGTTTTACCCGTTCCTGTTTCCATTTTGATATCAAGATTCAGGTAATGTCCAGTATCCGGGTTTGCATTATGGCGATAATCCTCGCGTATGTTCCTTTGCAACATACGGATATTGGCAGAGATACATTGCTCATCATATAAAAATGTTGGATTTTGATATGCTAGAGTCGGTGGCGTGATTGTTACGCCTTTAAAAACAGCTGATATAGCATCTACTGCTTTTTGCTGATGTTCAAGACCCCGTTCGAGTATTAGTTCCAAACTGCCACCTCCATTAATAGCGAATGTCAAGATTGACCTTTAAGTTTTTCTCGGAATCACGCAGTATCTTCACGTTTGTTTTCAAATTTTCCATATTCACAAAGTTAAAGCTATAACCGAATACTACGATGTTCTGCGGGTTGAATCCGCCATCACTATTATACCGGTCTATCAGTGCCTTAATTGCATTCTCATCCATTTCAGGTTCAATCAGATACAGATGATTCTCGCACCAATATGCAGTATACCCGGCAAGGTTAATCATCTGACAGTGGTTCGTGAAAGTATAGCCATCATGAATAAGCCAAGTGGTCAAAATAGTATTTGTTCCAAATAGTTCATAAACAGTTCTGTTCGTGACAAATCCAGAATTATCGAACTTCTCCAGCTTATCCAAAGTAGGTTCATCAATGGTTTTGAGGGTATAATGCTTAAAGCCGAGATCAACGGAAGTATCTGGGTATTCTGCTCTTATCTTTTTGGCAGCACGAAGAATACGCTCATATCCAATGTAATCTAACGTATGAGGATACTTAAGTCCATCAACGAAAGCAATCATCTTTTCAAATTTGGTTTTGTCTGACTTTGAAGCTTTATTTAACTTTTCATTAAGATCTTCCGGTAATTGAACGGATATTATTTTTCTATGACCATTATCCTCCGCATTGAGTTGAAAGATTGCGTCAATTGATGTAGCAGACCCTGAAAAAAAGTCTAAAAATAAATCCTCTGCATTTCCACCAATTGTAAATATCTTTTTTATCAAGTATGTTGGTTTAGGAAAATCAAATGCAGCACCCATGTCATATGTGCCAAGCTCAGTAGATCCTTGTTCCGTGATGACCCCAGTTTCTTCCCAAATATCATCATCTTCATCTGGAAGATCTCCAATCACATCATCATTATACCAAATGGTCTTCGCCTTAAAAGTGCCTTTACGATATTTCTCATAACAACCAAATTCACCTGTCGTCTTTTTTCGAGCAACAACTTCACTTACCATAGAATCCTTATTGTTATTAGCTTTGAATTTTTTTGTCCCCCATCTCCAACAACTTTCTTTTCCTTCGCTGTTTAATGGTAAAATTTCAATATGGAACTCATCGCTTTTTTCTAATGAAACAGGAGAATAACCACACGCATCCACTATATCGGGGTTCGTATATATTGAATAGAATAAATTAGGTCGGTTAAATTTTCCGAATTTGGGATTTCGATTTCTTAATTCACGTTCTTCGAACTCTCCAATATTGTCTTTCAATGAAAATGCTCCAGAACCTTTTGATAATTCGTTAAGAATGGTATCTGGATTTTTTGTATATACCAAAAGATACTCATGTGTTTTGGCAAGCTGTTTATATGTTTGCCCTCTCTTATTGGATTGCACGATAATGTTTGCAATAAAATTATTTTCACCAAAAATATCGTCACAAATGAGTTTAAGATTCGCTTGTTCATTATCGTCTATTGAAATAAAAATCACTCCATTATCTGAAAGCAAATCTCGCGCTAATTGAAGTCGTGGATACATAAACAGCAGCCAAGCAGAATGAGAAGCAGATCCCCTACTTGTAAGATCAATAATGCGAGTAGCTTCCTCCTCATTAATACTCAATTTCTCCATTAGGCTTTTCGCCGTAAATTCAAAATTGTCGTTGTAAACGAAGCCATCCGTTCCTGTATTGTAAGGAGGATCAATGTAGATACATTTCACCTGTCCGGCATAAGATTTGAGCAGATGTTTCAGACCATCCAAATTGTCACCACTAATATATACATTCTGGCTATTTTTGTTCTCAGATTTTAAATTATGCTCGTCATCAGGAACGATTACGGTTTCTGTATCCAGTGCAGCGAGCATTTTTGCATAGTTTTTACCCAGAAAACGAAGTTCATATCCTTCTTGAGACACAGTAACTTTATCGTTCAGAAATTCCTTAAAACGTGTTATATCGAAACTGCCATCTGAGCGGAAACATGAAGGAAAATTCTCTTTCAGAACTTTTATCTCCCGATTGTTAGGAGTAACAGATTCATTTTCCTGGTGCTAGCATATAAATAGGACAAGTCAAACTGAGGTTTTCCATAAAGTGATA
>ERZ1023884.42-NODE-42-length-37884-cov-10.841392_pt1 | contig 37884 bp, 33 predicted proteins | sample MGYA00380394_ERZ1023884 | MGnify/ENA primary metagenome ERZ1023884 (study PRJEB33179, sample SAMN07449001) | human gut metagenome | biome: Human-gut; feature: Human associated habitat; material: Faeces | host: Homo sapiens | place: India: Bhopal | collected... | reverse complement strand
TTTATGTTCTTCATGAGAACCATGGGAGAAATTAAAGCGGGCAACGTTCATGCCGGCTTTAATCATCTTTTCGATAATTTCCGGGGTATTGGAACTAGGGCCTAAGGTGCAGACGATCTTTGTTTTTTTCAGCATACAGATTTCTCCTTTTCTACTCACGTACACGTAACGATTGACGTTTCCGTTCCTAGTGGTACGTTTTTTGTCCCACTAGTGCAATATACGGCTATTGCTCACTGCGATTGTACCGTATTCCCCACGATAATGCAAGGATTAGTTGTGTAAATACTTTATGAGGCCGCAGCAGGACGGCCTTACGAACCACGAACCACGAACCACTAGCCACTAGCCACTAGCCACTAGCCACTAGCCACGAAGATTTTACCACAAATGGACGCGCTTCTGCGGTTCGACATACATGCCGTCGCCGGGCTGGATGCCATAGGCCGTATAGAAGCCATTCGTCGACGACAAGGCGCCGTTGACGCGGGCTTCGCCAGTCGGATGGGGATCATTCTGGACCAGGTAGAGCAGCAGCTGGTCAGTCATCTTAGTCGCAAAGACCGTGGCAAAGGTGCGGTATAAATCGCGCAGCATCCCTTGGTCGCCATGGGCCAGTTCCGTCGCAACCGACAGGCCGCCGCAGTCGGCAATGGCTTCGTTGCTGACGAGCTTGCCATTTTCATGGAGCCCCTTGCCGAGGGTATAGCGATCGTAATACGGGCCGAAAGCAGCCGATAATTTCTGGAAAGCTTCATAGTCTTTTGCCTTCCACCAGTTCTTCAAGCGGCCTTCGCTGTCGTACTTGCTGCCGTTCGGGTCAAAGGCATGGGAAATCTCATGGCCAATGACGACGCCGATGCCGCCCAGATTGGTACCGCGCGAAGCTTTGGCATCGTAGAACGGCGGCTGCAGGATACCGGCCGGGATAGTGATGCTGTTATTTTCCGGGATATAAGCGGCATTGACATCTTGCGGGTCAAAGGCATACCATTTATCGGGATTAAAATTCGTTCCCAATAGCGCATGGACCTGCTGTTTTTCCAGGACGCCGTTGTGCATGACATTGACCAGCAAATCGCCGCCATCCTGTGGAGCAATGACGTCAGGCATACTTTCGATGATAGGTTTGTCATCTTCAGCCGGACCGCCGACAAAGACGCGCAGGTGGCTGAGCTTGTCGACGGCTTTGGCCCGCGTCGCCTGACTGAGCCAGTCATTGGCTTCCAGCCGCTGCTGATAGACGTCGCGGATTTCATTGATCATGGCCTTCACATCGTTGATGATGGCCGCCGTACAGTGATTCTTCATATAAATCTGGCCGAATTCGTAAGACAGCATGTTCTGGACCATGCGGCTCGCCGTTTCCTTGTCATCCCGCGCCTGGGCGATGCCGAAGCGCTGGAGGGCATAATTGCGCTGCAGATCCCGCAATTTGATATCCGCACTGGGCGCAAAGCCGCTATAGACCTGATAGACAGCATAGCTCTTGAGCAGGTCGAGATTCTTAGGCACATAGAGGGCATCGAACTGCTGTAAATACTCCGGATTCGATAAGAAGAATTGTTTTTCTTTATTCAGGCCCAGGTTGGTCAGGACCGTCTTGCCGCCCATATTGGGCATGAGTTTTTCCAGATTCCCCCGCGACATCAGGCGGTTCTGGACGGTCACGTCATTGCGCTGTTCGCTCGTCAGCAAGTGTGGCCCCAGGCCCTTTTCCATGGCAAAGATGGCTTCACTGTGAGCCGCCGCCTGGTCCGGCGATTCTCCGGTTTCTTCGAGGATATGGGCGACGTATTCCCGATAAGCCTTCCAGGCTCCGGGCTGGGGTTCTTTTTCCAATTCATCCTTCGTAAAGGACGGCGTCACCGTCAAGATGCGCGGCACATAACGCAGGCCCGTCGGCAGGCGGTCGACGGTGTAGCCTACGAAGATATCCGTCCCGGTCTTGGCACTGACAGCCTGCAAGGCCTCCGTCAATTCCGGCAGGGTCTGGGCTTTTTCAATGGGACCGGTCAGTTCCTGCAGATGGGCGCGGGCTGTGGCGTTACGCTGTTTATTGTCGATGGCGCAGGCGTAGAGGTCGGCGATTTTCTGTTCCGGCGTCCCCTTGGCATAAGTTCCCTGCTTGACGGCGACCGTTTCCAGTTCCTTGCCCAGGGCTTTCTTATTTTCTAAAGACCGTTCAGAAAACCAGGACCATGAGGCTTCCGTCGGCCGGATTTGCTGCGCTGCTAACGTCTTGCCATTGACAGCCTGATAAAAATTATCTTTTTCGGACACAGCGTCGCTGGCCTGGACGGACCCAAAGGCCATGAGCGCCAACAGTACCATCGTCGTCAGCCGCGTCTTCACCTTATATTCCATATATATGTCTCCTCCCTGACTCCCTGTTTTATGACAATGCCGGGTCCTTGACCCCATTGGCAGCAAAGGCAGCCGCCCGGTCGCGGCAGGTCCCGCAGACACCACAGGGCTTGTCGCCGCCTTCATAGCAGCTCCAGGTCAATTCATAAGGCGCGCCCAGGCGCAGGCCTTCCTTGACGACGCCCGCTTTGTTCCACGATAACAAAGGCGCTTCCAAGTGGCAGGTCCGGCCAGAACCTTCATAAATAGCCGTGTTCATGGCCGTTTCAAATTCCGGTGTGCAGTCCGGATACGCCCGGCCAGCGGCATCATCGGCATGGGCACCGTAATAAATGACTTCCGCGCCGACGCTGACGGCAACGGCTGCGGCAAACGACAAGAACAGACCGTTGCGGAAAGGCACATACGTATCAACCGTCCCTTCGCCGCCCTTCTTGGCCAGCTGATCCGCATACGATTCATGGGCAATCGCCTTATGGCTGCCCTGCAGGAGCGAACAATCACTCAAAGAAAAAGCCTGAGACAAATTGACCTCCTGCTGCTGCACCCCGTAGTAAGCCGCCACCTTGCGGGCCGCTTCCAATTCCTTGGCATGTTTCTGGCCATAATAAGCCGTCAACGCCAAGACGTCTTCCTTTTTATATTTCGTCAAAGCCATGGCCAGACACGTCGTAGAATCGACGCCGCCACTGAGCAAAACAACACACTTCATGAGGAGCCCCCCTTTATTCATGATAAACCATATACATCATAGTATAACACAGAATCAGTGGCTCGTGGTTCGTAAAAACATACCACCATGATCGAATGGGCTGTGAGCAAATCTCGCGGCGGGCCGCCCGTTGGGACGGCCCCTACGACCGCGGCATATAGCCGCGTAATTTTTCATCGCCTGGTTGCGATTCCGTAGGGGGACGTCCTGTCAAGGCGTACCGCTACGCACTGAGGGCTTCCCGAAGCGTCGTTGTCGGTTTGAGTTTGTTGCGGCGAAGCCGCATCTGAATCCAAGAAAACGCCGGCCGCCGGTCGCAGTTCGCAAAACCATGCCTCATTGACCAGTTACATATATTGGCTGACTGTTCGCGGCGGGACGCCCTTTGGGCGTCCCCTACGTAGCCCCAGTCGGGGCATTTTTAACATAGAAAAAGGCTGTCACAGAGTGATAGCCTTTTTCTGTATTGGTATTGGATTGGAAAGCGGATTAATGGTTAGCCGGATGGCCTTCGTGGACGCCTTGTTCAGCCAGTGCAGCAGCGGGAGCGGCACCGAGTTGTCCACGGCGTGCCCGGGAGATGATGCTGTGGTTGTAGCCATAGCCCAAATAGATGGCCAGGCCTAACAGAAGCCATACGACGAAGCGGATCTGTGTAACCAGGGGCAGCATGTAGATGAGGACACCGCAGAAAGCGATAGCCAGGAGCGGAACCAGGAGAACGAGCGGGCATTTGAAGGCGCGTACCTGGTTCGGATTCTTCTTGCGAAGGACGATGACAGCAGCCGAAACGATGATGAAGGCACAGAGTGTACCGATATTGGTCATTTCAGCGACGATGTTGATGGGCAGGAAGCCTGCCGTAATAGCCGTAACCACGCAGACCAGCATGGAGCTGCGGGCCGGAGTCTTATATTTCGGATGGACGTGGCCGAAGAATTTCGGCAGCAGGCCATCGCGGGACATGACGAAGAGTACACAGCTCTGGCCAAAGCTCATGACCAGGAGGACCGAAGTCAGGCCGCAGATGGCGCCGACGGAGATAGCCGCAGCACCCCAGTGATAGCCGACGGCCTGGAGGGCAAAGGCAACCGGAGCTGCTGTCGTCTTGAATTCGAGGTACGGAACCATGCCGGTGAGGACGGCCGATACGGCGATGTACAGGACCGTACAGATGATGAGCGATAAGATAATGCCGCGGGGCAGATCTTTCTGCGGATTCTTGACTTCTTCAGCTGCTGTGGAAACGGCATCGAAGCCGATATAAGCGAAGAAGATGATGGACGCGCCGGCAGATTGACGATGCCGCCGTCATATGGAGCCAGTGTCAAGGCTTTCGGCAGGACGAGGCCCAAGTTGGTGAGGATATTATTGAAGTACCCGGACCAGCCAATAGCGACGGCCGATACGGCAAAGGCGTACTCTAGTATCAAGTCCCAGCCGATGACCCAGGCCCAAAATTCACCGAGGGCGACGTAGCCGTAAGTATAGGCACTGCCGGCAACGGGAACCATGGCGGCGAATTCAGCATAACACAGGGCGGCACAGCCGCAAGCCAAAGCTGCGATGATGAAAGAAATGATGAGTGCAGGACCGGAATAATTGGCAGCGGCAACACCGGTCAGAACAAAGATACCTGTACCGACGATAGCGCCGATACCGAGCATGGTCAGGCCAAAAGTACCGAGGACGCGGTTCATGCCGACGTCTTGTTTCGTTTCCGAAATAAATTCACTGATACTTTTGGTTCTAAAGATGTGTTTCGTCATAGAACCTCTCCCCTTATGATTGTAAAGTATCGTTGACTCCCCTATGGATTGACCGGATAGTCAATCGTTCAACTGCCTTTTATTATACTCGTGCATTTTAATTTATAAATGTTTTATCCTAAATAATTATATTTTTACATTTAAAATTAAAAATAGCAAAAATATATTCAATCAAAAAGTTAAGGTAAACTATAATATTAATACGCTTAAATTATAATCTATTTATCCAGTGTTTTATTTAAAAAGGTTAAATCATACTGGCAATCTATATCAAATAATTCACCTTTTCTTTTGGGATAATAGACCCAGGTCTGAGGACTCTTCAGAAACTGCCGGCCTCCCGTATCGCCGCGCAGGGTCAGGAGTCCCGGTCCATAAGGGCGGCGGAAAACGGCAGGGCTGCAGCGCCGCTCGCCGTTATGCATACAGCCTATAGCTGCGCCAGAGGCCAGGAACTGCCCCAGGAAGTCGGCAATCGTTTCTGCCGTCAGCAAGGGCTGGTCTGCCGGGAAAAAAGCCCAGGCGTCGGCTTCACTATGAGCCTGGACGGCGCAGCGCAAAGACGCAGCCATACCTTCTCCCGCCTGACCGTTCCATATGACGTCAATGCCCTGAGCCCGGCAGGCTGAGGCAATGGCATCATGAGCCGTCACGACCGTCACCTGACAGTCGATACCGGAAGATGGCAAAAAAGCCTGTGCCGCCTGGCACAGGCTTTTCATTCCATACGTATATAAAGGGCGTCCATGAACGAGCACTTCCAATTTATGGCTGCCAAAACGGCGGCCGAAGCCGGACGCCATCAAGACTAACTGTATTTTCATTTCGCTTCCCTCATTTCCACTGAATACGTCGTCACTATTCCTGGCCGGGACAGGCCGCTCAAAATCCGCTTCCCCGCCTGCTGCCGCCGTTCATCGTCGGCCTGGTTGAGGACGACCGTCGTCCTGTCTTTCCAGGACCCGATGCGGGCCAGGCAGCCGGCTTCTACGATATAGGCCAGGAGGCGTTCGGTCACGACGGCTTCCGGATCGAGATGCAATAACTCCCAGCGGAAACAGACGTCCTTCACGATCCGTCCCACGGCCGACAGGCCGGCCAGGCAGTATACATCACGGCTGTTGGCCGGGATGACCGGTTCATGGGGGCCCATAACCTTCAAGGGCAGGCGCCGTGAGCCATCGCCTTCGACGAGGACGACGTCAGCAGCCGCACATAAACGCAGGTAAACATCCTCGCCAGGCCAGGTGATTTTCCCGTTCAGCCCTTCCTGGCCGACGACGATGATACCGTCGCGCTGCCAGCCTGCCGGCAAAGCGGCCGGTACGAACCATCTGCGTGGCCGCTTCATATGGGTCGTCGTCACGACGGCCACGCGGCGCCCGGCAGCCCGTTCCTGCCGGGCCCGGGCAAAGATACTGGTCGTCTTGCCGCCGGCACCGATATAGGTGTATACCTCGGCCGTCATGGTTTACGGTAGCGGCTCTTTTCCCGCCCTTCCCGCTTGGCCCGGACGGCAATGAGTTCGGCGGCGATGCTGATGGCGATTTCCGCCGGCGTCACGGCCGAAATGGCCAGGCCGATGGGCGCGTGGCAGGCATCGATTTCGGCAGCTGAAAAACCGTCGGCCAGGAGTTTCTCTTTGACAAAGGCCAATTTGCGGCAGCTGCCGATGACGCCGAGGTAATACGGCTTGATGGCCAGCATCTGGCGCTGGACATCGTAGTCGCCAACATGGCCGCGGGTCATGATGCAGACATAGTCATCCTGCGTTACGCCGAGGTCCGCCGGAAGGGCTTCATAATCAGCTTGGTAAACAGCATCGGCCTGGGGGAACAGAGCCGGATCGGCAAATTCCGCCCGGTCATCGACGACGATGCAGGAAAAGCCGATACTGGCCAGGACCGGGACCAGGGCCTGAGACACGTGGCCGCCGCCAAAGACAAAGACCCGTCCCGGATAAGTCAGGGGTTCGCTGTACCAGCGCCGCTGGCCATCCGCAGCAAGGCCGGCTACATTCTGACGGCACCAGGCCGCATCGACGGCCTGCAAAGACGCCATCTGGCCGCAGCCCTGCACCTGGCCTTCCCGGACCAGGGCCATGCCCCAATGGGCTTCATCGCTGACATCCAGGGCCAGCCACGACGCCGTCTTCTGGCGCAGGGCCTGGATAATAGCCGCCAGTACATCCAGCAGGCCCGGCAGGGCCGGGTCGAGGTACTGGCAGAAGACGGTCAATTCCCCGCCACAGGCAGCGTTGATATCTTCTTCGTCATTAGGATGGAGGATGAGCCGGCGAAAAGCCGACTGGCGGCTCTCCATGCATTGCCGGCCGGCCTGGATGGCCAGATATTCCTGATAACCGCCACCGACGGTACCGGCCGTCGTCCCATCGGCAAAGACGGCCTGGTGGCTGCCGATGCCGCGGGGCGTCGAGCCCTGGCTGGCGACGACGGTCAGGAGGACAGCCGGCTGGCCAGCCTGCAAAGTTTCATATAATCGGGTATAGAAAGCTTCCATGATATCACCTATATAAGAGTAAAATAGCCTGCCCATCGACAGTGAGGCAGTCCGGCAGGACAGCCGGCCGGTCGGGCTTGGCGAAACGCCACCAGATATCCGGCGTCCCGCCTTCCTGATGGGCATAGCGGAACTTGACGATCCATTCAAAAGGCTGCTCGATTTCCTCGGTCACGACGATGGGCCGGGCATTTTCGCCGTCGCCGCCGCAAAAGGCGTGGCCGCGGATGCCGATGGCACAGAGGTCGTCGCCGACAGGCCGTCCTGTCTGCAGCGTAATCTGCCACGACGGGATGAAGACGGCCGTCGGTCCGGCCTTGCGGGCCGCTACGATATTCTTGCAGCCCGTCAGGACGGCTGCCGCCCGGGACTGGGGATCGGCAAAGAGTTCCTTTGTCGGCGCACAGGCCGATACGCGGCCGTCGTCAAGGACGGCGATGGACTGACAGAGTTGATAGGCTTCGTCGCGGCTGTGTGTCACCAGGACGACGTCTTTCGGGAATTGACGCAGCAAGTCCTTGAGTTCTGTCATGACCTTTTCTTTTAAATAACTGTCCAGGGCGCTGAAAGGTTCGTCCAGGAGCAGGATGTCCGGCTCATTGACCAGGATGCGGGCCAGGGCCACGCGCTGCTGCTGGCCGCCGGACAATTCGGCCGGTTTCTGTTTCTCCAGGCCTGTCAAATTCAGGCGTTCCATCATGGAACGGACCTGCCGGCGGGCATCGGCCTTGGACGAAGCCGAGCGGACGCCGCAGCGGATGTTGTCTTCGACGGTCATGTTGGGGAACAGGGCATAGTGCTGGAACAGATAGCCTACGCGCCGCTGCGGGACGGGGACATTGATATGGCGCCCGCTGTCGAACAAGGTCCGCGCCCCGACGACGACTTTGCCGGCATCAGGCTTTTCAATACCGGCAATGCACTGCAGGGTCTTGCTCTTGCCGCAGCCCGAAGCGCCGAGCAGGCCGAGGATGCCGCCCTCATGATGGAGCTTCACATCCAGCGTAAAAGAGCCCCAGTCCTTATGGACATCGATATCGATCATGCCAGGCGCCTCCTTTCGCGGCTGCGCTTTTCAAAGAGATTGACTGTCAGCAGGACGACGGCGCTGATGGCGATGTTGACCAGGACCCAGATGAAGGCGCTGTATTCGTCATTGGTCCGCCACAACTGGTAGACCGTCGTCGAGATGGTCGCCGTATTCTTGGGGATATAGCCGATGAGCATACTCGTCGCCCCGTATTCGCCCAGGGCCCGGGCAAAGGCCAGGACCGTCCCGGCGATGATGCCCTGTTTGCAGTAAGGCATGCGGATATGCCAGAAGATGAACGTATCCGACAGGCCCAGGGTCTTGCCGCTCCAGGCCAGGGTTTCGTCGAAACTCTCAAAGGCCCCGCGGGCCGTGCGGTACATGAGCGGGAAGGCGACGACAGCCGACGCCAGGACGCCGCCATACCAGGTCATGACGAAGCGGATGCCCACGTCGTTGAGAAAGATGCCGACAGGATGCTTCAAGCCAAAGACCAGGAGCAGCAGCCAGCCGCAGACCGTCGGCGGCAGGACCAGGGGCAGAGTCAGGACGACATCGAGGAGCCCTTTGAGGACCCGCGACAGGCGGGCGACATAATAAGCCAGGGCAATGCCGCTAAAGAAGACGAGGACGCAGGAAATAGCGGCAATGCGCAGGCTGTTCCAGAGCGGATACCAGTCCATAAGCAGCTATCCTTAGCCGACCGGGCTGAAGCCGACGCCCTGGAAAATCTTCATGGCTTCTTGTCCCTTGAGGTAATCGAGGAAAGCCTGCGCTTCCTGCGGGTGCCTGCTGTTCTTCATGACAGCCGCCGGATAAATGACCTGGCCGCACATATCTTTCGTCGCTTCATCGACGGGTTTCATTTTTGCACTGAAGGCATCAGTCGCATAGATGACGCCGCAGTCGGCACTGCCCTCGCGGACCTGGGTCGTCACTTCTTTGACGTTCGAGCCATAGGTAATGTGGCCGGCCTGGGCGATGACCTGTTCATCGAGGTTGTAGAATTTCAGGATTTTCTGTGTATACTGGCCGACAGGAACGTCGCTGTTGCCCATGACCAGGCGGATGGAGCCGTCCTTCAGTTTCGCCGCCATGTCATTGAAATTCTGGACGCCCTTGGGGTTTCCTTCCGGCGTGACCAGGACGACCTTATTTTCCAACAGGTCTATGCGGCTGCCGCTCTTGACGAAGTCCAGCTTATCCGGATTGGCTTTGGCGTCTTTTGAGGCGTCGAGCTGGTTCATCTGCTTCTGGGCTGCCGAAATGAAGAGGTCACAGTCGGCACCGTTCTGGATCTGCGTCTTCAGCGTGCCCGACGAATCGAAGTTAAAGGAAATTTCCACGTCCGGATGTTCTTTCTGATACTGGGCTGCAATCCGGTTCATCGTTTCCGTCATGCTGGCCGCAGCAAAGACGGTCAGGTGGACTTTATCGCCGTCCCCGGCGGCTTTGTCCTCTTTCTTGTCCGACCCGCAGCCGGCCAGGGCAAAAGCCAGCGTCGCCGCCAAGACCGATGCGACTACTTTTTTCCACGTCATCACCGTACATCTCCTTTTTGTAAATCAGTTTATATGCATTTACTTGCGGCCACAATCCTGAGTTTCGCCGCGCAGCAAATCTAAACCATGGGGTATCGTATCCAGGAAGACGTCCATACATTCCTGGCAGGCCTTGGGGCTGCCGGGCAGGTTGATGATCAGTGTTTTCTTGCGGATGACGCTGACCGCCCGGGACAGCATGGCCCGCGGCGTAATCTGCATGGAAGCGGCCCGGATGGCTTCGGCAATGCCCGGCGCCTGACAGTCGGCAACGGCCAGGGTCGCTTCGGGCGTGACGTCGCGAGGGCCAAACCCGGTACCGCCTGTCGTCAAGATGAGGTCAGCCTGGCGCTGGTCGGCCAGCCGGCAGAGCTGTTGTTCCAAGGGGCCCTTGCCATCGGGCAGAAGCAGCTGTTCCATGACTTCAAAACCAGCCTGTTCCAGCCGCTGGGCAATGACGGGTCCGCTGGTATCTTTGCGCAGGCCTTTACTGCCCTTATCCGACAAAGTAATGACCGCAGCCTGATATGGCCGTTTCCCTTGCCGCGGGACTTCGGTCATGACATCGCCCGGGCGGATGACCCCGCCTTCGAGGACGCGGGCAAATACGCCTTCCCTGGGCATGATGCAATCGCCGACGGCTTCATAGACGGCACAATGGTTGTGACATTCCTTGCCGATCTGGGTCATTTCCAGCAGGACGTCGCCACAGCACAGCAGCGTCCCTACAGGCAGGGCCGAGAAATTGAAGCCGTCGACGACGAGATTTTCGCCGAAAGCGCCGAATTCCACCTGGCCGCCGCGGCGGCGGAACGCCTCGATGCTTTCCAGGCCAAGCAGGCTGACCTGTCGGTGCCAGTGTTCGGCATGAGCATCGCCTTCGATGCCCCAGTCTACTACGAATTTACCTTCCGGCACGGCCTGCTTGGCAATCCCCCGGATAGTGCTGATACAAACAGCATGTACTTTCCCCATTTTTTATCCTCCAATCTGATTCATCGTCTTATGTTCACTGATATGATCCTGTTCTCCAAAGCAATGCTTGGCCGGCTTATTATAAACTACCGTAGCTATGGCGCGCTGCAGCTCCTGACAGATAGTTTCCTCCCCTTGGCCGCTGCGGACGATGGCCCGCAAATCGACGCCGTCGTCATAGCAGAGACAGGGCTTCAGAAAGCCCGTACTCGTCAGGCGCAGGCGGTTACAGGACGAGCAGAAGCCATGAGTATTGGCAGCGATGAAGCCAATACGACCTTGCAGCCGGCCGCTCCGGTAATACGAAGCCGGTCCGTTTCCCCGCCGTTCTTCTGTGGCAGCCAAATCCGGGTAGGCCCGGCGCAGGACGGCCAGGGCCGCTTCTTCCGTAAGGCCTTTCAGCGTCGTCCCGTAGCCGATGGGCATGAGTTCGATGAAGCGCACATCGATGGGAAACCGGCCGGCCAAGCGGGCCAGCGGCAGAATCTGGTCCTGCGTTTCTTCCAGTAATACGGCGTTTACTTTAACGTTTACCTGAGCAGCCGCGGCCCGTTCTAAGGCTTCCAGGACGACGGACAGCTGGCCGCCTCCGGTCAGCCCGGCATACTGCCCGGCATCGAGACTGTCCAGGCTGATGTTGATACCGTTGATGCCCATACGGACCAAGTCCGGCAGGGCGTCAGACAACAGCAGGCCGTTCGTCGTCAAGGTCACAGAACGGACGCCTTTCATGGCTTTGAGGGATTCCATGAAGGCCACGGCCCCTTTGCGCACCAACGGCTCGCCGCCGGTAATCTTGAAGCGGTCGATGCCCAGGGCCAGAGCAGCCCGGCAGATGAGCTGCATTTCTTCATAGCGCAGGACGGCTTCGTGGCCGACGCTAGTCAGGGCTTCAGGCATACAGTAGCGGCAGCGCAGGTTGCAGCGGTCCGTCAGGGACAGGCGCAGGTAGTCGATCGTCCGTCCCCATTTATCCTTCATGGTGCTCCCCTCCGTCATATTCGAAATGGCCGCTCTTGCCGCCGATTTTTTCGACGAGGTGGATATCCTTGAGACACATGCGCTTATCGACGGCCTTGCACATATCGTAGACCGTCAGCAAAGCCACGGATACGCCCGTCAGGACTTCCATTTCGACGCCGGTCTTGCCGTCGCACTTGACAGTACAGCGGCCTTCGAGTTCACAAGTATCGTCGTGGAAGATGAATTCGACGCCGCATTTGGTCAAATTGAGGATATGGCAGAGCGGGATGAGGTCGCTCGTCCGCTTGGCTCCCATGATGCCGGCAAGGCGGGCCACGCCGAGGACATCGCCTTTTTTCACGGCACCGGCCCTGACGGCTTCATAGCACTCGCGGCTCATGGAAATACGGCCGCAGGCCACAGCTGTCCGGGCCGTCACGACTTTACCGCTGACGTCGACCATGACGGCGTCACCGTTGTTGTCAATGTGTGTAAACGGGTTCACCAGGATCACCTACTTTCCAAAGCCACAGTTCGGGAAGGTACAGACAGGACAGCCCAGGCATAAGCCGCCTTCGCCGAGACCGGCCAGGTCATCGGCCGTCACGGGAACATCGGCCATGAGCGACGGCAGGACGAGGTCAAAGATCGTCCGCTTGGCATACATGACACAGCCCGGCAGACCGACGATGGGGCGATTGTCCCCGCTATAAGCCAGAAGGAACATAGCCCCTGGCAGGACCGGAGCACCATACGATACGATGCGGGCTCCCGTATTCTTGATGGCCAGCGGCGTCTGGTCATCGGGGTCGACACTCATGCCACCCGTACAGAAAACCATATCCATGCCCTTATCCAACATATCCTGGATAGCCGCCGTAATGGCAGCCGGGTCATCGGCCAGGGTCGTATGCATGGCCATAACGGCGCCGTATTCAGCCAGCTTGCTTTCGATGACCGGCGTAAACGTATCTTCGATACGGCCATGGAAGACTTCATTCCCCGTCGTGACGACGCCGGCTTTCTTCTGGCCGAAGGGATGGACGTCGAGGAGCGGTGCCGGACCGGCTGCTTCCTGGGCAGCTGCCATCTTATCCTTCTTGATGACCAAGGGAATGATGCGCGTACCGGCCATTTTATCGCCCTTGCGGACCGGGAAGCCGCCGTGGCGGGTGGCAATCATCATTTCGCCCAGGGAATTGACGGCTTTCAAGCCATCCCGGCGGATAGTCAGGACGCCGTCGCAGTCGGCGATGAGTTCGATTTTCCCTTCTTTCGGCGCACTGCCGTGCATATGGGCTCCCATGCAGAGGTCGCGCAGGATGGCAGCGGCTTCATCTTCATGGAACAGGGTGTCATCTTTTTCCCAAATATAGACGTGGTCCTTGCCGACCGACAAGAGGACCGGAATATCTTCTTGGGTAATGACATGGCCCTTGCGGAAGACCGGGCCTTTGGTGACGCCGCGGATGATCTGCGTAATATCATGGCAGAGGACATGGCCGACAGCGTCTTCAGTTTTCATCATTTTCATACTCATCTATCCTTCCATTTTTTGTAATTTCTGCAGTTCCTCATCATTGAACCATTGCCGGAACTGGCGGTCTGCTACGTCGTGCAGGGCTTCGTTCATCTCTTCGTAACGGGCCAAAATGATGTCGGCCTGCTTGGTCAGGACCGACCGGCCGCCGTCTTTGCCGCCGACATAGCGGCGGATGAGGGGAAATCCCCAGATTTCTTCGGCGTTGCGCATGACCGTCCAGGCTTTGGAGTACGACATGGCCATATCCCGGGCTGCGCCCTGCAGGGAACCGTGGCAGCGGACACCTTCCAGCAGTTCGGCCACACCGGGCCCGAAAGCCCGTTTATCGCCCATGAGGCACAGTGTCACTTTGCAATGTAACTTCCCTTCTGCCATGGATCCACCTCCTTCAAGCGTTATTCGCGCTTACAAATAACGAACCTACTAAGTTCATTATACATGAAAATCTGTTAGCTGGCCATACTTTTTTTGTATCCCACATTGGAATCATCATCACCTCTACAAGTTGTGATATAATACCCTCATAATATACAAAAGGATGTGATAAGATGACAAAAATACTTCGTTCTTTATCGCTGGGACTCATTATCCTGGCCGGCGGCCGCAGTACCCGCATGGGCCGCGATAAAACAGCCCTTCCCTGGCACGACACGGATTTACTGACAGATCTACTCCTGCGCAGCCAGGCTTATCCCTTTACAGAGCGCTTGCTTTCCATCAACCGTCCTTATGAATCGTCCCATTTACCCGCCAAATTAGCCCGCACAGTCCGCCTGGTCATAGACAATTATCCTGACTGCGGCCCCTTGGGCGGGATGGAGGCCGCCCTGTACAGCGGCCAGTGCGACTTCTATCTGGTCTTATCTGTCGACCTTCCCTTCTATGATTTTGCCCCCATCCCGGATTGGGTCAAATTACTCCGGCGCCAGCCCAACCTGCAGGCCATCATACCCAGGACGGAAAACGGCCAGGACCAGCCCCTGGCCGCCTTATACAGCCGTCAGCTCCTGCCAGCCATTACGGACCATCTGCAAAAGGGCAATTACCGCCTGCGCCATCTGTATCAAGACGTGCCGGCAGCCTATGTCGATGAAACCTTCCGTTCGGCCTTATATTTCAATATCAATACGCCTGAAGCCTATGAGGCTGCCAAAGGCCGCGACACCAACAGCCGCCGCCAGGTACCCGTCGTCACCCTGACGGCACCGAAATCAGGCGATGGCAAGACGACAGCCGCTGCGTCAGCCATTACGGAACTGACGCACCGCGGCTATCAGGTCGCCTATATCAAGAGCAGCCATCACACCGTCGCCCGCCGCAAGACCGGCTCCGATACGGACCGGGCCCGCAAAGCCGGTGCCGTTTCCGTCTGTCTCTGCGGTCCGGCAGATTATCCCATGGGAACGCGGAAAGAAGATTACATCCTGGCCCTGTCCCAGCAGCAGCTGGCCGACCTTGTCCTCGTCGAAAGCCGCAGTCACGGTCCCTTTCCACAAATCGACGTGACCCAGGCCGATGACAACCAGCTGGTTAACAATATCTTATTCCTCACTGGCTACCGCTCGTCGGTGATATAAGCAGTTTGTTCTTTTCTGTCTTGCACCCTGCTAAAATAAGTCCTACACTGAGACTAGTAAAGCGTACCCCGTCCGTGGTATACTAAAAATCTCCAGTTTATGTAAAAGTGAGGTGTTACTATGTGTGCCTATAAGAAAATCGACACGGTCTGTCCCTACTGTGGCACAGGCTGCGTCATCACCTGCACGGTCGACACGGAAAAAAACCAGGTCATCGAAGCCAAGGGCTCGCCGCGCGGTGTCAACAATGAAGGCCGGCTCTGTCTGAAAGGGCTGTACGGCTGGGACTATCTGAATGACCCTCAGATCCTGACCAAGCGTATCCGCCAGCCGATGATCCGCAAAAACGGCAAGGACACGCCCCTCGTCGAAGTATCGTGGCAGGAAGCCATCGAATACGCAGCGGCCTGCCTCAAAGCCATCATCAAGGAATACGGCCCGGATGCCGTCATGGGCGCCGGTTCGGCCCGCGGTCCCGGCAATGAGGCCGCTTACATTACGCAAAAATTCATGCGCGCCGTCGTCGGCACGAACAACGTCGACCACTGCGCCCGCATTTGACACGCTCCATCGGTTACCGGACTCGGTGAGTCCGTCGGTGAAGGTGCCATGTCTTTCAGCGTTCCCGAACTCGAAGACGCAGAAGTCATCTTCGATATCGGTTATAACGCGCCGGTCTCGCACCCCCTCGTCGCCCGCCATATCGTCCGGGCCAAGAAGAAGGGCTGCAAGATCATCTGTGTCGATCCGCGCCTGACAGAAACGGGCCGCATCGCCACCATTTACCTGCCTATCAAGGGCGGCACGAACATGCTCTTCCTCAACGCCATGGCCCACGTCATGGTCACGGAGGACCTGGTCGACCACGATTTCATCGAAAAGCATACGACAGGCTTTGCCGACTATGCCAAAGAAGTGGCCCAGAATAAATACGCGCCCGAAGCCGTCGCCGCAGCGACCCACCTCGATCCCGACGATATCCGCCGGGCAGCGCGCCTGTTCGCTTCATCAAAACATACCATGACCCTCTGGGGCATGGGCATCACCCAGTTCTCACAGGGCGTCGAATGTGTCATTGCCTGCTCCAACCTGAGTCTCATGACCGGCAACTACGGCCATTACGCCACCGGCGTCGGCCCGGTCCGCGGCCAGAACAACGTCCAGGGGACCTGTGACATGGGCGTCCTGCCCAACCAGTATCCTGGCTATCAGGACGTCACGGACGATGAAATCCGCCATAAATTTGAAAAGGCCTGGGGCGTTTCCCTGCCATCCCACGTCGGCCTGCCCCTGACCTATGTGCCGGACAAAGTCCTGCGCGAACCGGACCCGAAGAAGCGGATCCACGCCTATTACATCATCGGCGAAGACCCGGCCCAGTCCGATCCGGACCTGCCGGAAATCCGCCGCACCCTGTCGGCTATCGACCTGGTCATCGTCCAGGACATCTTCTTCAACAAGACCTGCGAATATGCCGATGTCATCTTCCCGGCTACGGCCTGGGGCGAACACAATGCCGTATATACTTCCTGCGACCGCCGCTTCCAGCGCGTCCGCAAGCTCATCGAACCCCAGCCGGGCTGCAAGACGGACTGGGAAATCCTCTGCCTCATGGCAACGGCCATGGGCTATCCCATGCATTACGACAATACCGAGCAGATTTGGGATGAAATGCGTTCCCTGTGCCCGAAATTCGCCGGTGCCAGCTATGAAAAGATGGTCGAGAACCACGGCGTCCAATGGCCCTGCACGGAAGACAGCCCGGACGATACGGGGACACAATATCTCCACAAAGGTGCCCATTTCGCTACGGCCGACGGCAAAGGCCATTTCTACTACTATCCCTGGACGCCGGCCAAAGAGCTGGAAAGTCCCGAATATCCCCTGTCCCTGTCGACAGTCCGCGAAGTCGGCCACTACTCCGTCCGCACTATGACCGGCAACTGCCGCCTCCTGGCCGACCTGGCCGATGAACCGGGCTATATCCAGATGAATCCCGAAGACTGCCGGGAACTGGGCATTGCCAATGGCGACCTGGTCCGCGTCGTTTCCAAACGGGGACACACGATTACCCGCTGCCAGGAAACAGACCGCGTATCCAAAGGAGCGACGTACATGACCTATCAGTGGTGGGTCGGCGCCTGCAACGAATTGACGTCGGCCGCCCTGGACCCGAAGAGCCATACGCCGGAATTCAAATACTGTGCCTGCCGCGTCGAAAAAATCGACGACCAGAAACAGGCCGAACGCGATGTAAAAGCCCAATACGCCGCTATCCGCAGCCGCATGGGCATCGAAGTAAAGGAGGTGTAAACGATGTTTAAACACGTCAAGACGGACCCGGAACTGTGCATCGGCTGCAAGACCTGCATGGCCGCCTGTGTGGCCAGCCATACAGGCAAGGCCCTGTTCGCTCTCAAGCCCAAGAGCTTCGACTTCACGCCGCGGGTTCACGTCGTTTACACGTCGAAAGTCACCAAGGCCGTCCAATGCCAGCAGTGCCCGAAGCCGCGCTGTATGGAAGCCTGTCCGTTCCACTGCATTTCCCTGGGGCCCGACTCGGTTGTCATCGATGAAGAGGCCTGCCGGGGCTGCGGGAAATGTTCCCGCGCCTGTCCTTTCCAGGCCATCAACATGACCAAGATCTACCATGGCGATACCAAAGGCCGGCCCTTCCGCATCGTCGCCTACAAATGCGACCTCTGTGCCAATACAGAAACGGGGGAACCAGCCTGTATCCCGGCCTGCCCAACGGAAGCCCTGAGTCTCTTCGACCCGGCCGTCGTCGCGGCTCAGCGGGCTAAACTGAAAGCCCAAAAAGAAGCGGCCAAAACACAGGCAGCTTATGAAAAAGCATTGAAAAAAGGAAAGCCATAACTATGGAAATCGTCACGATTACCGAAGCAAGGCGCCGTCTCGACGGCGCCTTGTCTTCCTATGAAGCGAAAATAGAATATGTCCCGCCAAACCAGGCCCTGGGCCGCATCACAGCCCGGGACATTACGGCGGCCTGCGACTATCCGCCGTACCGTAAATCGCCCTTCGACGGCTATGCTATCCATAGCCATGGCGGAAATGCCTATGAAGTCGTGGCGACCATCGGCGCCGGCATCGTCTATGACGGCCCTGTTGCAGCCAGCCAGGCCGTACGCCTCATGACGGGCTGCGCCGTCCCGGATGATTGCGATACCGTCGTCCCCCAGGAATACGTCGAACGCCAGGGAAATCATATACGAGTTACAGAAAGCATCCCGCCGGGCAGCAACATCATCCCCAAAGGCGAAGAGTGCCGTTCCGGCGCCGTCATCATCCCGGCCGGGGCGAAGCTCACAGCCGGTGCCCTGTCCGTCACCGTCGGCCTGGGAAATGAACGCCTTCCCGTTTACGCCAAAGCGAAGGTCCTCTTCCTGACGTCAGGACGTGAACTAGTCCTGCCCGGAGAAGTGCGGCACCATGGCCAGATTTACAACTCCAACGCCTATCTCTTCCAGCCCTTATTGGAACAGTACGGCGCAGAAGTCACCTTCTACCACGTATCGGACGGGCCAGACCAGCTGGCCGATGAAATGGCAGCCGTCCGCTGCCTGGCCCGGGACAAGGACCTCATCGTCAGCACGGGCGGCGTCTCCGTCGGCCTCTATGACACGATGCCCCAGATTTACCAATCCCTCGGCGCCGTCCAACTTTACGACCGCATCACTATGCGGCCCGGTTCAGCTTCCTATGGCGGCGTCATTAAAACAGACGGCCGCCGGACGCTCATCCTCGGCCTGTCCGGCAATCCTTCGGCGTCGTTCAATGCCTTCCATCTCCTGGCCGTTCCCATCCTGCGCCACCTCAACGGCGAAAGAAACAGCGAATTTCCCGTCGTCACCTGCCATTTAGGCGACGCGATCCATAAGAAAAATCCCGTCGACCGCTTCGTCCAGGGCCGCCTGACCTCCGAACAGGGCCAACCCATATTCACACCCAATACGACACTGACGTCCAGTGCCCTGCTGGGCCTTGCCCACACCAACGCCCTGGCGTATATAAAAAAAGGAACGCCCCCGTTGCCAAAGGGCGCTCCCATTGAAGTAATATTGTTAAAAGCGGTTCCGTAATTTATAAATTTATGATAAACTATTTCCAGAGATAGCTTGATGATTCGGTTTTCCTCGCGAAAGCGGGGTGATCTTTATGAAAGTATACGAAGCATTATCATTGATGATTGCTTTTGCTACGCTTGTCGTATTGATCATTTCAGTTTGCAAATAACATTGTAACCTGAAAAAAACCGCATACCAGCGGTACACGGTTTTCTTCAACCTACAAAATCAACAGGGAAAGCCGATGCACCACCATCCAGCTATCTCTTTTCATATTATAACAAAAAATGAAATCAAAAACTATAGCAAAACCCGTTCTGGATGAGCAAATATTTTGAAAGAGTCAGGCCGCAAGCCGCAGGCCAGGGTAATCTGGCACTGCTCTGCCAGGGACACGCCCAGACTCGTCGGCAAGGCCCGCGATGCCAGGAAGCGAACGCCCAGGCCATGGACCTTTTCGATGACCGATTGGGGAACACGGCCGCTGAAGACCAGGACGGCCTGACTGACGTCGATGTGCTGTAATTCGACGAAGCCCCGCAAGCGGTCGAGGACATTGTGGCGGCCGATATCTTCCGTATAGACGCGGACTTCATCGCCTTGGACCAAGGCCCCTTCGTGGACGCCGTGCGAGCCGTGATGTGCCGTCGATAAGCTGTCCAAGAGACCTCCATAGGAACAGAGCTTCTCTGCCGTAATCGGCACAAAAGGCGGCTTTTCTACTGCCCGTGCCGTCCCAGCTTCCGTCGTGACCCAGGCCGCCCCATCGTGCAGGCAGACACCAGCCAGCTTGCGGCCAGCCGGTATTTTCTCTTCGGCCAGACAGTAACCCACAGCCAGGACATCGATATCTTCCGGCGAAGAAATGAGGCTACTGATACACCGCCCATCGAGATAGAGCGGCGTCATCACTTCGACGGCAATGGACTGCTTCTTAGCTGCTACGCCTTGGTAATAGTCGATATAGGGCAGCTCCCGGCACGACGAAAAATGTAAGTCATTCTGATTCATCTTCACGAAAATTCCCTCTTCCCCATCCAGAGCAGGGCCGTCAGGACGGCGCCGCCGAGGCTGCGGGCCTTGTCGGAAATCGTAAAGCAATTCTCCCGTTCATCATCCCGCGGGTCGATGTCAGCTATCTTGAAGCCTTGCGGCACCTGATAGCCGTCACGGATCAGTCCCCGGACGAATCCCGTCAGCGACGCCAGAATCGGCGTCCCCATACATTCCGTCACAGCCATTCCAAAAGAGATGGGCTCTTCTGTCAGGACAGCCATGGGCTGTCCTTTTTTTACTTTATCGCCGATGTGGACCAATCCGTATACGACCCCGGCCTGCTGACTGTGGATGACGCGCGCCCTGCCGTAGCCGGCAATCAATCCGGGAATCCCCGTATTGGCGATAGCCGTACCCTGCCAAATGATACGCCCCAGCTGGTGGCCCCGCTTGGTTTCAATGACGACATCGACATCGACACCGGCCGTAAATCCCGGCCCCAGGGCCACGGTATGACGTGCCATACGCCGGTTCGTCCCCAAGTTCTTCTTGGCCAGGATGGCATCGACGACGGCCCAGGGCTTCAGCGCCGCAATCGACGCCCCTTCCGGATCCACCAGCAAGGGAATGGCCTCGCCTTCCCAGGCCTTCCGGACCTCGGCCAAAGACCGACAGCGGCAGCAAGTCAGGTTCTCGACGGAAGCCGACCCATCGTAGACGGCTTCACAGAGGGCCACCTGACGCCGAATAGCCGACGGCTTCTCCACTTCCAGCAGCAGCAGGCGGAACCCAGCCTCATACAAAGACTGAGCCACGCCCGTCGCCAGGTCCCCAGCCCCGCGGATAATGACCAATTTATCTTCCATAAGACCACCTTTCCACATCGAAACATCAAACATCCCTATTATAAGAGTGCTTGTCGCAAGACGTCAAGCACTCTTTAGTTGTTAGTGGCTAGCAGACGGCTTTAAATTTAAGGCCCTCTTCTACAAACTACAAACTCCGTACTACAAACTTTTATTTCTTTTTCCGGCTATACGGCGTCCCTTCTAAGGGCAATGTTGTCTGGAACTGGCCGTTCCATTTGTAGTAGGCCCCGGCTACGGCAGGGGCCGTCGGGATGGATGTGATTTCACCGACGCCGATGGCTCCATAGGCTACGTCGACGCCTTCTTTTTCGATGGGAATCGCTTCGACGTCAGGGGCTTTATCGGCCCGGAACAGGCCTAGGATCCCGAATTTGGCCGTCGGTTTACAGTGGTCCAACGGATATTGTTCCGTCAAGGCATAACCGCAGCCCATGACGGTGCCGCCTTCGATCTGGCCTTCCAGGCTCTTGCGGTTGACGACGCGGCCGACGTCGTGGGCGGCGACCATTTTGCGGATGGTACCGTCGTCATTGAGGATGCAGACGTGGGTGGCATAGCCGTAGGCGACGTGTGATACGGGATGAGGGACGTCAGCGCCCATCTTGTCGGTCTTGCCCAGGTATTCGCCGATGTATTCCCGACCGTTGAGGACATCTAAGTCGCTGCGGTTGAAGCGGACGGCGGCCGTAGCGGGCGATTCTTTTTCTACCGTTACGCCTTCCAGGTAGTCGCTGGCATGGCTCGTTTCTTCGTAAGGCAGGCCCTTGGCAGCAAAGAGGTCGCGCCGCAGCTGGACGGCGGCCCGCCGGGCGGCTTCCCCGGTCAACGTCGTCTGCCGCGAACCCGACGTCGTGCCGGCATCGGGTGAGGTCGCCGTATTGGGCATGTGCCATTTGATATCTTCAATGGGGAGGCCCGCTGCCTGGGATACCATCTGGACCAGGACCGTGCCGACGCCCTGGCCGATACAGGATGCCGACGAGTAAATGTGTACCCTGTCGTCTTTGACAACCAGACGGCAGCGGCCATAATCGGGCAGACCGACGCCGACGCCGGAGTTCTTCAGGGCACAGGCGATGCCGACATAAGGCCCGCTGTGATAGTACGCCTCTTTGACGGCATCCAGCGTTTCGGCCAAGCCCGTCGACGGATCGGCAATCTGGCCATTAGGCAGGACGTCACCGGGCCGGATGGCATTGCGATATCGGATTTCCCACGGGTCGATGCCGACCAGTTCAGCCAGTTTATTTAAGTTTAATTCCGTGGCAAAAATGGTCTGAGTGACGCCAAAGCCGCGGAAGGCTCCGGCTGGTGGATTGTTAGTGTAAACGGCTGTCCCGTCGATGTCGATGGTCTGGTAGTTATAAGGCCCTGCCGCATGGGTACAGGCGCGCTGGAGAACGGGTCCGCCCAGGGAGGCATAGGCCCCGTTGTCGGTGACGGCGACGAGCTTCATAGCCGTCAGTTTCCCAGTTTCATCGCAGGCCGTCGTCATGTCCATGCTGAACTGATGGCGCTTGGGATGGATGAGGATGCTTTCCTGGCGCGTCAACTTCACTTTACATATTCGTTTACATACATAGGCGACGAGGGCAGCCAAATGCTGGACCGTCACGTCTTCCCGGCCGCCGAAGCCGCCGCCGACGAAGCAGTTCTCGACGATGACTTTTTCTTCCGGCAGGCCCAGCATGAGTGCCGTTTCCCGGCGCGTATCATAAATGCCCTGGTCCGACGAATAAACGAAGACGCCGTCATCAAAGGGCATGGCGACGGCACATTCCGGTTCCAGGAAGGCGTGTTCCGTCCATGGCGTTTCAAAGTGGTGCGTCACCTTATACTTCGAGGCGGCAATGACGGCATCGGCGTCGCCGCGGACCAGGTGTTCATGGGCCAGGACGTTCGTACCAGCCGACGGGTGTACCAGCGGCGCCCCTTCTTTCAGGGCGTCGGCTGCACAGGTCAGGGGCGGCAGTTCTTCATATTCGATATCGACGAGCTTCTTAGCCTGTTCCAGGATTTCCGGCGTTTCCGCAGCCACCAGGGCGATGGCGTCGCCCAGGAAGTGCGTCGTCGAGCCGACGGGGATGAGCGTATCCCAATCGGTCTTCAAATGGCCGACTTTGACGGAACCGGGGATATCGTCTGCCGTCAGGACGCAGACGACACCGGGCAGGGCCTTGGCCTTTTCCGCATGGATGGCCTTGACGACAGCCCGCGGATAAGCGCTGCGGATGGCACTGCCGTAACACATGCCGGGCAGGTCGACGGCGTCCAAATCATCTGTATATCTGCCGACGCCCAGGACTTTAGCCTTGACGTTGACGCGCTGGCAGGGATCGCCGACGCCGCGGTAGCCGCCGCGGACGGGAAGAGGCTGGTCCGTGCGCAGCAAATCCGCTGCCATAGCGATGGCGTCGATGATTTTCTTATAACCCGTACAACGGCAGATATTATTGCGGATGGCCGCGGCGATTTCCAGCCGCGACGGCGCCGGGTTGGCGTCGATGAGGGCCTTGCCGCACATGACCATGCCGGGGATGCAGAAGCCGCACTGGACGGCGCCGGCTTCGCCAAAGGCGTAGACGAAGACGTCTTTTTCCCGCTTGGACAGCCCTTCGACGGTCAACACGTGTTTACCGGCCATGCGGCTGACCTTTTGGACACATGTCTTGGTCGCCTTGCTGTCGATGACGACCGTACAGGTTCCGCAGGCCCCTTCACTGCAGCCATCCTTGACGGATTTCAGGCGCAGGTCATTGCGCAGGACGTCGATGAGCTTGCGTTCTCCATCGGCTTCTATTTCACGGCCGTTTACCCATAGTTTACATAATTCACTCATAATGCCACCTTCCTATAATCAAGATTATCTTTTATCGCGGAATCGATACAACAAGGTTCCATAGCCGCGTTTTCCACAGAATTGATTGTCTTTGGCGATGATTTCGCCGCGGAGCATGGTCAGGCGAATCGTCGCCTGGACCGTCATGCCTTCATAGGGCGAATAGCCGCAGGTTGTGTGCAGGTTCTCCCTGGCAAAGGTCCGTTTTCCCTGCGGGTCGATGAGGATGATGTCGGCATCGCTGCCGGGCAGCAGCGTCCCTTTGCGCAGATAGAGGCCAAAGATTTTGGCCACATTGGCACTGGTCACCTGGACGAAGCGCTCCAGGGTCAACCGGCCTTTCAGGACGCCTTCACTGAACAGCAGGGGCATCCGTTCTTCGACGCCGGATACGCCGCCGGGACAGTTCCGGAAATCGCTGACATTCTCCTGTTTTTCAGCTATCGTAAAGGGGCAGTGGTCCGTCGCTACGGTCTGGACCGTCCCGTCGGCCAGGGCCTTCCACAGGGCCTGGTTATCTTCGGCTTTCCGCAGCGGCGGCGCCAGCATGTATTTAATGCCTTCCATAGGGCCGCCGTGACGGAATTTCTCTTCTGTCAGCAATAAGTATTGCGGACACGTTTCACTGTAAATATGATACTGGCCTTGGCGCCGGGCCAGGCGCAGCTGGTCCAGGCTCTCATGGGCCGACGTGTGGACGATATAGACCGGCGCATCGCCACAAGCCCGGGCTGCCGCCAGGACACGGTTCACGGCTGCGGCTTCGGCCACGTTGGGCCGCGTCTTCGCCTGGCCGATGGGCTGCAGGTCCTGCAGTCCCAGGGCGTCCCGCAGGGCCTTGGTAATGCCGTCGCTTTCGGCATGGACCGTAAGCAGGCCGCCATGCTTCTTGATGACCGGCAGGAGCTGCATCAGTTCCTTCTCGCCGACGGGATAGCCATACGTCGTATAGGCTTTGAAACTGGGAAAACCTTCGTCGATGAGCTGGCCCAATTCCTGCAGGACCTGGTCGTCGACGTGCTGGATGACACCATGGAAGCTGTAGTCGACCGGGCAGGGCACGGCCAGTTTCCGGTACCGTTCAAAGGGATAGCGCAGGGAACAGCCGGCCGGGCCAAAGGCCATATGATCCAGGATGGTCGTCGTGCCGCCGCAGGCCGCTGCCACGCCACCGCTGTAAAAGTCATCGCACGCGCGGTACTGCGGCGACTGCTGCAGGTCCATATGGGTGTGGGCATCGATGCCGCCAGGGCAGACATAGAGGCCGTCGGCGTCGATGACCGTTTCATGACCATCGTGGACGGCCTTTCCTAGGGCCTGGATTTTTCCCTCCCGGACAGTAACGTCGGCCCGGAAATGTTCCCCTTCCAGGCAGACCGTCCCGTTTTTGATGACGTAATCCATGGCTTTCCCTTCTTTCTCTATTCAATCAGCAGGTAATCGTAATCGCGGCAGACCGTTTCCATGAAGGTCCGCAGGTCTTCCGGGATTGCTTCATCAGCCGTCCCTAAAGTCGTCGTCCGGATTTCTCCATCCAGGCGGACTTTGCAGAAGCCGCTGGCCTTGTCGATGACGGCAAAGCCCGAATTATCGCTGTGTTCCAAGTCCTCTTCGTTGGCAAAGAGGGTGAATTTATCTACATACGGCGCACCGCCCCAGGGACAGAAGGTCCGGCAGTTACCACATTCGTTACACATGTAGTCGATATGCAGGATTTGAGCCTGCATATCGCCCGGTACCTGGATGGCTGCGTTGGCCCGGTTGGGGCAGACTTCCGTACAGACTTCGCAGACGCTGTCACAATGGAGGCAGCGGCCGTCACAACCTGTTTCCGGTGCTGCTTCCAGGATGCCCCGCTTCAAGTAAACGTCGTTTACATCAGCCGGAATCAGGGTATCGACACTGGCCATCTGACCTAAAATGCCTTCTGCCGCCCGCTTGCCGTCGGCAATACATTCGACGACGGATGTCGTCTTGCCGTAATGGCCATCGCCGATGACGGTCAAGCCTTCGATGGCGCCGGCCAGGGTGTCACCGATTTTCCCTTTGACGCCGCAGGCCGCCAGGATGATGTCATAGCCCTGCAATTCGTCGAGCGAGGCGATGGCCCTGCCGACGACGAGATGGACACCCATCTTTTCGATGAGGGCTACATCCTTGTCGATGGCTTCTGGTGAAATCTGTCCTTTCTTTTCACACAAGAAGGTCCGCACCAGGCCGCCAGGTTCGTCGTTCTTATCGAAGACGGTCACATCCAGGCCGCCGCGGGCCAGGAAATAAGCCGCCGACAGTCCGGCCGGACCGGCGCCGATGACAGCCGCTTTTCTCCCATTGGACGGCGCAGCCTGCAAAGTCGTCATGACGCTGGCATAGCCTTTTTCAGCAGCTATCAGCTTATTGCGCCGGATTTCAACAGGGGCATCGCAGAAATTGCGCGTACAGCTGTTCATACAGGTATGGTAGCAGACAGTCCCCGTCGTAAAGGGCAGGGGATTCTTTTCCAGAATGATCTGCAGGGCCTGGTCATATTTCCCGGCGGCGACGAGGTCCATATAGGCCGGGATATCCTGATGGATGGGACAAGTCTGGCTGCACGGTGCCATGAAGCAGTCCATCAAGGGCAGGGCCTGGTCGTTCTTGCGCTGCTGGGCTTTTGGGTCCAGACGGGCATAGTGGGCATCGTCCTGAGCCTTAGCCAGCAAGTCATCCAGGGCCTTGACGTTTACACGAGTAAACGCCTGTCCACGCTGACCTTCAAAACACTGTGCCAGCTGGGCAAAGCGTTCATAGCCGCCGGGCTTGAGCAGCGTCGTCGCCACCGTGACCGGCCAGATGCCGGCCTGGACGATATTCTTGATGTTGTGGGCATCAGCACCGCCACTGTAAGAAATACGCAGGCTGCCGTCAAAGGCTTCACTCAGCTTCTTGGCCACATTCATGGACAGGAAGAAGAGGGGCTTGCCGGACATATACATTTCCGTCCCCGGCAATTCATAGCGCGTAATGTCGACGGGGAAGGTATTGGTCAGTTTGACGCCGAACAACAGGCCTTCCGCTTTACCCGCTTCCTGCAGCCCCTTGAGCATGGGTACGGCATCACGGTACTGTAAATCAGCCTTGAAATGGCTGTCATCGAAGACCATATGGCCATAGCCCAGGTCATCCATGCATTTCCGGACGAAGTCATAGCCCAGTAAGGTCGGGTTGCATTTGACGAAGGTATTGAGGTGTTTTTCTTTCAGTAAATAGCGGGCAATCCGTTCGATTTCATCGGGCGGACAGCCGTGCATGGTCGAGACCGTGACAGAGTTGCAGATTTCTGCCGGAATGGCTTCGACGTCTTCCCGACGGAGTTTCTGGAAGCGGTCCAGATAGGCCAGGAGCCAGGCTTTACACTCGGCAAAGATGGCCGTATGGGATGCGTCTTTCAGATTTTCGATGAACGAATCGATTTTTGCCGTCTGTATCCCTGCCAGGTCGTAGCCGACGGACATGTTGAACTGCATCCCGTCCGGACTTCCTAAGCCGTATTCGACGGCCATGACGTGGACCAGGAACCAGGCCTTGACGTATTCTTCCAGGGCCTTGGGGACGGTCAGTTCCGTCGACCATTCGACATTGTAACATTCATCGTCGGCCTTGATACAGGGCTTGGGAACAGGCAGGTCTTCGCCGTCGATTTTCTGGACCGTCTTCAGTTCAAAGAAGCGCGCTCCCGCCGCATAGCCGGCAGCGATATTCTGGGCCAGCTGGGTATGGGGACCGGCAGCCGGGCCAAAGGGCATTTCCAGCGGTCTGTCAAAGATAGTATACGTCCGATTCGGGTCGGCCTGTAGGCGATGGTGGACGCCAAAGATCGTCCCTGACGGCGCTTCGGTCAGGACCCAGTTCATCAATTTTCCAAAGGGAATGGATGTCATGCGATCACTCATGATAGATTCCTCCTTATAAGTATCCATTAATGCGTCCGGCCAGGGTCGCTGCGCCTTCGCGGATTTTAGCCATCAGGGCTTCTTCATCGACACCGGTGAGCTGGCGGTTTTCCATGAGGACTTTGCCATTGGCAATAGTCGTGACGACATCGTGGCCGCTCATGCCGAATAAGATGTGACTGTTGATGTTTTCTTCATTCATCGGCGTCGGAGCAATGTAATCCATGACGATGACGTCGGCTGCAGCCCCTTCTGCCAATACGCCTAAGGGCTTCTTGAAATAGCGGTTGGCCATGGCTGCGTTGTTATAGAACAGCATCTGCGGTACTTCAGCCCAGGCGGCTGTAGCGTCGCAGAGATGGTGTTTGTGCAGGATATTGGCGACTTTATAGGACTCAATCATATCGTGCGTATAGCCATCGGTCCCCAAGCCGGTCAGGATACCGCGGTGGACCATGTCCATCGTCGGCGGGCAGCCACAGGCATTGCCCATGTTCGATTCCGGATTGTGGACGACCATGGTATCTGTCGCCTTGATGAGGTCCATTTCGTGGGGATTGACGTGGATGCAGTGACCGAGCAGGGTCTTGGGCCCTAAGATATTCCAGTCATAAAGGCGGTCGATAATGCGTTTACCGTGTTTCTTCAGGCAATCCTGCAAGTCTTCGATGCCTTCGGCGACGTGGATGTGGTAACCCACGCCGTCCGGTTTATGTTCGGCAGCCAGGGCCATCGTTTCGTCGCTGATGGTAAATTGGGCATGCATGCCCATCATGCCGGCAATCATGTCCGTCGTGTCGGCCTGAGCGTGGCGGATCCAGGCTTCATTTTCCAGGACTGCCTGGCGGGCTTTGTCCTGACCGTCGCGGTCGGAGACTTCGTAGCACAGACACGAGCGGACGCCCAGTTCCTGCGCTGCCTGGCCGATGGCAAAGAGGCTGTCCTTGATTTCACCAAAACTGGCGTGATGGTCGAAGACCGTCGTCACGCCGTTCTTGATACATTCGACATACGTTTCCATAGCGCTCAAATAAGTCAGGTCGTTGGTCAAATGACGGTCGATATTCCACCACAGGCCGTCGAGGATGTCCAGGAAGCCCTTGGGCGCATAGCCGTCGATATTCATACCCCGGGCCATGGCGCTGTAAATATGCTCGTGAACGTTGATGAAAGCCGGCATGATGACACCGCTTTTGGCATCGATAAAAGCGGCGTCCGGATAGGCCCGGCGGATTTCCGCCGTCTGGCCGACGCGGCAGATTATCGTGCCGTCTATGGCTACGGCGCCATCAGGGAAATATTGATTCTTCGCGTCGCGGGTAACGACGTGACCATTTCCGACGATTAACATAAGTATACCTCCTCTATGCTATACAAATCATAAATCATAAGGTTTCTTGCAGTTAATGCATGTTATTTGTGTCATTCTCGTATCTATCTTAATAGTAACCCGTTCCACCTTACCTGTCAATTTTTTTTTAGTCTAAAAATTTTTTATTATCTTTTTGTTATAGCCTGTAATGGAAAGATGTTTTTTCGACATACTTTTTTCACCAAGGGCGTTGATTTATCCCGAAAATATGCTATAGTAACAGTACCTAAAAAATTTTTAGCAGATAAGCTAATAATCTGTTTTTGATATGAGAAAGAGGTGCCCCTTATGTTAGACGACGTCGTCCTCAACTTCTTGCGTCACTTAGCCAAAGGCCTGGCAGACCAATTCGGCCCGAACTGTGAAATCGTCATCCACGACTTGAGCGATAATTACAAGGAAAATTCCATCGTCGCCATCGAAAATGGCCACGTCACCAACCGCAAAGTAGGCGATGGCCTGTCCATGGCCGTCCTCGACGCCCTGCGCAGCGATCCCGACAAACTCCAGGACCACACGAGTTACCTGACCAAGACCAAAGACGGCCGCATCCTCAAGTCGACGACCATTTACATCCGCAATGAACAGCAAAAAGTCATCGGCATCTTCTCCATCAACTATGACATTACCGAACTGATGATGGTCGAAAATGCCATCAAGCCGCTCATCTCGGTCACGTCCAAGGAAGATAAGGTCAGCCGCATCCCGCAGAATGTCACGGACCTCCTCAACGACCTCATCGACGAATCAACGCGTCAGGTCGGCAAACCTGTCCCCCTCATGACACGGGAAGACAAGATCAAAGCCATCAAATTCCTCAACGACCGCGGGGCCCTGCTGATCACCAAGGCCGGTGACAAAATCTCCAAACACTTCGGCATCTCCAAATACACCCTGTACAGCTACATCGACAGCGGAGAAGAGTGAGATTAGTGGTTCGTGGTTCGTAGTTAGTAGTTCGTGCCCGCCTGAATCATCTTAAAAGGCGCTGTCTTTATGCGACAGCGCCTTTTCCTATGCCCAAATGTAACAGTTCTCTTTCTGTCATTGCAAAAAAAGTGTAGATGCCTAACAAATTTTTAGCTCTTTTCTATTGCAAATCTGTAAGGTCATGTTATACTCTAGGTATACAAAAACTTTTAGATTTGCTAAAATATTTTTTTCAGTTTATCTTTAGGAGGTACGGATATGAAGAAAGATATGAAATGGGCTATGAACCATCTGCCCAAATCAGATGATAAAAATTTGCCGATCATGTCCCTCAGCGAAGTCGCCAAGGCCCGGACATTCCACCAGAGTTTCCCGCAATACAGCGAAACGCCGCTGACCCGGCTCACGCAGATGGCCCGCTACCTGGGCGTCGGTTCGATTTTCGTCAAAGATGAATCGTACCGCTTCGGCCTCAATGCCTTCAAAGTCCTGGGCGGTTCCTATTCCATGGCCAAGTACATCGCCAAGGAAACGCACCGCGATGTATCGGACATGCCTTATGACGTCCTGACGTCAGATGAGCTCCGCCAGGAATTTGGCCAGGCAACCTACTTCACGGCAACCGACGGCAACCACGGCCGCGGCGTCGCCTGGGCCGCCCAGAAGCTGGGCCAGAAAGCCGTCGTCCACATGCCGAAAGGCACGACCCAGACGCGGCTGGAAAACATCAAGAAACTCGGCGCCGACGTCAACATCCTCGACCTCAATTACGACGATTGCGTCCGCCAGGCAGCCAAAGAAGCCGCCGCTACGCCGCACGGCGTCATGGTCCAGGACACGGCCTGGGACGGCTATGAAGAAATCCCGTCGTGGATCATGCAGGGCTACGGCACGATGGCCATGGAAGCTGGCGAACAGCTGAAGGCCTGGGGCGTCGAACGGCCGACGCACATCTTCGTCCAGGCCGGTGTCGGTTCCCTGGCCGGTGCCGTCGTCGGTTACTTCGCCAACCTCTATAAAGACAATCCGCCGAAATTCATCGTCGTCGAAGCATCGGCCGCAGCCTGTCTGTATAAAGGTGCCGCAGCCGGTGACGGCAAGCCCCGCATGGTCGGCGGTGACCTGGATACCATCATGGCCGGCCTGGCCTGCGGCGAACCGAACACGATTTCCTGGGACATCCTCAAGAACCATGTGACGACCTTCATCGCAGCCGATGACCCCATCACGGTCCGCGGTATGCGTATGCTGGCAGCGCCCCTCAAAGGAGATGCGCCCATCGTATCCGGTGAATCCGGTGCCGTCCCCTTCGGCACCCTGGCTACGATCATGTTATCCGATGAATGTAAGGACCTGCGCGCTGAACTCGGCCTCGACGACCATTCACAGGTCCTGGTCTTCTCGACAGAAGGCGACACGGACCCGGAACGCTATAAGAATATCGTCTGGCGCGGTTTGAATAAGTAAAACATTATATAAGATATAGGAGTGATTTTCATGACAGTACCGTACGAAAAAATCAAAGAAGCTGCCAAAGGCTATGAACAGGATATGACCCGTTTCCTGCGGGACATCGTTAAATTCCCCGGTGAAAGCTGCGGCGAAAAGGAACATATCGACCGCATTGCCGAAGAAATACGCAAACTCGATTTCGATAAAGTGGAAATCGACCCCATGGGCAACGTCCTGGGCTACATGGGCACCGGCAAGACCCTCATCGGCTTCGACGCCCACATCGACACCGTCGGCATCGGCAACAAGGCCAACTGGGATTTCGATCCCTACGAAGGCTTTGAATCGGAAACGGAAATCGGCGGCCGCGGCACGTCGGATCAGCTCGGCGGCATCGTTTCTGCCGTCTACGGCGCCCGCATCATGAAGGACCTGGGCCTCCTGTCCGACAAGTACACCGTCCTGGTCACCGGTACGGTCCAGGAAGAAGACTGCGACGGCCTCTGCTGGCAGTACATCATCAACGAAGACAAGGTCCGTCCGGAATTCGTCGTCTCCACGGAACCGACAGACGGCGGCATCTACCGCGGCCAGCGCGGCCGCATGGAAATCCGCATCGACGTCCAGGGTGTATCCTGCCACGGCAGCGCGCCCGAACGCGGTGATAACGCCATTTATAAGATGGCCGATATCCTCCAGGACGTGCGGGCCCTCAACGAAAATGACGCAGCCAACACGACGGAAATCAAAGGCCTGGTCAAGATGCTCGACAAGAAATACAATCCCGAATGGGAAGAAGCCAACTTCCTCGGCCGCGGTACAGTCACGTGCTCCCAGATTTTCTACACCTCGCCGAGCCGCTGCGCCGTCGCCGATTCCTGTGCCGTCTCCCTGGACCGCCGCATGACGGCCGGCGAAACGTGGCAGAGCTGCCTCGATGAAATCCGGGCTCTGCCGAGCGTCCAGAAGTACGGCGACGATGTCAAAGTCAGCATGTATGAATACGCCCGCCCGAGCTACACCGGCCTGACCTATCCCATCGAATGTTACTTCCCGACATGGGTCATCCCGAAAGACCACAAAGTCACCAAAGCCCTGGAAGAAGCCTATACCTCCCTCTTCAGCGACAGCCGCATCGGCACTGCCGAAACGGAAGCCATGCGTAAAGCCCGCCCCCTGACGGATAAATGGACCTTCTCGACTAACGGCGTTTCCATCATGGGCCGCAACGGCATCCCCGTCATCGGCTTTGGCCCCGGCGCAGAAGCTCAGGCCCATGCACCGAACGAAAAGACATGGAAACAGGACCTCGTCACCTGTGCCGCCGTCTATGCCGCTCTGCCTTCTGTATACACTGATAAATAATCACATCCCATAACGATTAAAAGGAGACTGCCCTATGAAAACCTTACAGGACTACATCGATAAATTAAATGCCCTCAATTTCAAAGACATGTATGAAAACGACTTTTTCCTCACCTGGGACAAGACCGATGACGAACTGGAAGCTATCTGGGTCCTGGCCGACGCCCTCCGCTTCATGCGGGAACACAATATTTCCACAAAGATTTTTGAAAGCGGCTTAGGCATTTCCATCTTCCGCGATAATTCGACGCGGACCCGTTTTTCCTTCGCCTCGGCCTGCAATCTCTTAGGCCTGCAGGTCCAGGACCTGGACGAAAAGAAGAGCCAGATTGCCCACGGCGAAACGGTCCGGGAAACAGCCAACATGATCTCCTTCATGGCCGACGTCATCGGCATCCGCGACGACATGTACATCGGCAAAGGTCATGCCTACCAGAAAGAAGTCGTCGATTCCGTCACGCAGGGCTATAAAGACGGCATCCTCGAACAGAAACCGACGCTGGTCAACCTCCAGTGCGACATCGACCATCCGACTCAGTGTATGGCCGACGCGGCCCACATCATCCACGAAATGGGCGGCCTGGAAAACCTGAAGGGCAAAAAAATCGCCATGACCTGGGCTTACTCCCCGTCCTATGGCAAACCCCTCTCGGTCCCGCAGGGCGTCATCGGCCTCATGACCCGTCTGGGCATGGACGTCGTTTTGGCTCATCCCGAAGGCTATGAAGTCATGCCGGACGTCGTCGACGTCGCCAAAAAGAACGCTGAAAAATCGGGCGGTTCCTTCCGCATCACCCATGACATGGCCGCCGCCTTTAAAGACGCCGACGTCGTCTATCCCAAGAGCTGGGCTCCCTTTGCAGCCATGGAAAAGCGGACCAACCTCTATGCCGCTGGCGACCAGGCCGGTATCGACGCCCTGGAACAGGAACTCTTAGCCCAGAACGCGCAGCATAAAGACTGGTGCTGTACAGAAGAATTGATGAAGACCACGAAAGACGGCAAAGCTATGTATCTCCACTGCCTGCCGGCCGACATCAACGGCGTCAGCTGTGAAGACGGCGAAGTCGAAGCCTCTGTCTTTGACCGCTATCGCGATTCCCTCTATAAAGAAGCCAGCTACAAACCCTATGTCATCGCCGCCATGATCATGCTGGCCAAATGCCAGGATCCGGCTCAGACCCTGAAAGCCTTAGAAGAACGCGGCATCCTGCGCAAAATGAAATAATTTGACCGCCAAAGGTGCCGGTCCTCCGGACCGGTGCCTTTTTCATCCCCCGGTCATGCGTTTTACTCATTATTTATAAAACTTTTGCACACATAAAAGGAGATTTATCATGACCGAGAAAAAGAAACGTATCGTCATCGCCCTCGGCGGCAACGCCCTGGGAAATACACTGCACGAACAGATGCTGGCCGTCAAGACGACAGCCAAAGCCATCGTCGACCTCATCCAGGAAGGCTGTGAAGTCATCGTCGCCCACGGCAACGGCCCGCAGGTCGGCATGATCAACCACGCCATGGCCGCTCTGAGCCGGGAAGACCCGAACCAGCCCAACACGCCGCTGTCGGTCTGTGTCGCCATGAGCCAGGCTTACATCGGCTATGACCTGCAGAATGCCCTGCGCGAAGAAATGTACAACCGCGACATCTTCGACATCCCCGTCGCCACCATGGTCACTCAGGTCCGCGTCGACCCGGAAGACCCGGCATTCAAGAACCCGTCGAAGCCCATCGGCCATTTCATGACCAGGGAACAGGCGGAATACGCTGCCAAAGAATACGGCTACATCGTCAAGGAAGATGCCGGCCGGGGCTGGCGCCGCGTCGTCGCCTCGCCGCTGCCCCAGGAAATCATTGAAATCGGCGCCATCCAAACCCTCGTCGATTCCGGCCAGCTGGTCATCGCCTGCGGTGGCGGCGGCATCCCCGTCATGTGCCACGGCAACCACCTCAAAGGGGCCAGCGCCGTCATCGACAAGGATTTCGCCAGCGAACGCCTGGCCGAAGACCTCCATGCCGACTACCTCATCATCCTGACAGCCGTGGAAAAAGTCGCCATCCATTTTGGCCAGGCGGACGAACAGTGGCTGTCGGAAATGACTACCGACCAAGCCCGGCAATATATGGCTCAAAATGAATTTGCCCCTGGTTCGATGCTGCCCAAAGTCCAGGCTGCCGTCAAATTTGCCGAATCCCGTCCCGGCCGGACAGCCTTGATCACACTGCTCCAAAAAGCCAAAGAAGGCATCCTCGGAAAGACGGGGACCCGCATTTACCGGGGCGCAAGGATCTGACTGATTCCCTGTTGCACGTAATGGATGAATTTCTTGACTGCCGGTGATGCCCCATCCCGGCTGGGAATGGCAATGCCAATGGTAATCGTATGGGGCGGATCCATGGGAAGGATAGCCACGCGGCCCTGCCACTGTGCCGTCATGAGGCGATTGTTCATACTGACGCCCAGGCCGGCTTCGACCATGCGATAGGTCGTATAGTTATCGATGGCCGTATATCGCGTTTCATAAGAAATATGTTCTTCCTTGAGGATCCGGACGACATCCGTATCCTGCTGCGGCAGTGGTTCAATAAAAGATTCATGACACAACTGCTTCAACGGGTATACCTCGGCTCGTGCCAAGGGATGATTTTCCGGAAGCCACATGACCATTTCATCTTCACATAAGGGGATCCAGTCTCCGGAAAAAGGGCGCCACGTCGTAATACAACAATCGAAGCGCCCTTCTTCCAATCCATCGTACATCACTTTATTGGCGCATTCCTCGATGTGGACGTGGACTGCCGGATAGGCCTGCTGGAAAGCCTGTATAATCTGCGGCAGCCAGTTGGCGGCTACACTGAAATAAGAGCCAATGTAAATATCCCCGGCCGTCAATCCCCGGATCTGGGCACTGTACTGCAACAAAGCATCTTCATCGCGGATGAGGCGGCGCAGATAAGGGAGCACTGCCTGCCCTTCACGGGTCAGATAAATGCCTTGTGCCGTCCGCCCCAGCAGGGGAAAGCCGATTTCTTTTTCCAGCGATGCAATGGACCGCATGACGCCAGACGGGGTATATCCCAATCGTTCGGCAGCTGAAGAAAAACTGCCTGCCTGGATGACTTGCAGCAAGAGCCTGCATTTTTCCGTATTCATATCTATCACCTTTGCTTTTTTATCAAAACTATATATATTATTTTGCTATTCTCTCCATACTGCTTTTATCGTATCATAAAAGCAAGAAAAAAGTAAGGAGGGACTTTTTCATGAAACAAAGAAATGCAGAAATACTGCTCATCATCGTCATCGCTTCGCGCAGCATTTCCTATCTCCTGTCGAAAATCGGACTGAACGGGATACCGCCTTTAGAATTACTGGCAATCCGCTTCGCCCTGACGACACTTATCCTGCTGCTGCTCTTTCACCGCCGCCTCCCGCTGTTGACGCGCCAGCTATGGGAGGCTGCCGGCCTCTTAGGGACCTTCCTCTTCGCCTGCATGGCCTGTGAACTCATCAGCCTGACGACGATTCCCTCGTCGACAGCGGCCTTCCTGGAAAATACATCCGCCGTCTGGGTCCTGATCCTAATGGCCGTCGTCAGCCACCATTGGCCGGGAAAGCAAGTCCTGACGGCTACGGGCCTGCTCCTTATCGGCATCGCCTGTCTTACCCTGCAAGGCGCCGTTTTCCATCTGGCACCGGGAGAAATCATCTGCCTGACCGGTTCCGTCTTCTACGCCATTTGGATCTGCCTGACCGCCCGCCTGGCCCGGCAGTACGACCCATTGCTGCTGGGAATCTTGCAAATGGGATTCCTCGCCGTGTACAGTACAGTAGGCATGGTCTTATTTGAAAGCCCGGCCGTTCCTGCCGATACGACGACGTGGGGTGCCATCCTGGCCCTGGTCTTCATCTGTTCCGTCTTTGGCTTCACCTTCCAGCCCGTCGCCCAAAAGTATACCAGCGCCGAAAAAGCCGGCCTGTTTACAGCACTGAACCCGCTCATCGCCGCCGTCCTGGGCGTCATTTTCCTGGGCGAAACCTTTACGCCCGTCCAATTAGCCGGAGCCATCTGTATCCTCCTGGGCATCATCATCGTCCAGCTTCCCGAAAAATATCGCTGCAAAACGCATAGCTGTCAAAATGGATGACACCTGCCTTGACAAAACACCTCCGCCCGGCCTATGCTGAATGCGGAGGTGTCTTTATGAAAAAAAATCGTCTTATCGCAGCCGGACTCTTAGGCCTATTGTGGCTTCCCGGCCTGGCACTGGGCCAGGAAGAGGATGTACAACAAGCCAAGCCAGCAACGGTATGGCAGGACCTGTATTACAGTCGCCAAGAAAAAAAAGACCTCATCATCAGTGCTGATAACAAAGTCCCTCATTCTTTCTACGGCCTGCAGATTGGCGACAAAAAAAGCGACGCCCTGAAAAAGCTGCGTCCAGCCTTCAAATTCATGTATGAACTCAAGGCCATCGGTAACGAATACCTCCTGTCCGACGTCGTCTACCCGGACTATTACCTGACCGTCATGTTCGACGAAAAGGGCCGGGTATTCATGATAAGCTATCAAAAAAACCAAAAATACGAATTGCTGTAGAACGGCGTTCAAAGAAAACATTATTCGCAGGCCGCCGGTCGCAGTTAGCAGACGGTCCACCGGACCGCTTTCGTAGGAGACGTCCTGTAAGCCTTTTTGGCCCGTCAGGTGCCGACCAGCAGGAGGCGCAGGACGGCTGCCAAAACGGACAGCTGTGGCTAGGCGTCCCGTTGTGGGAATCCCGTAAAATGCTATGCAGAGAAAACGCCATTCGCAGGCCGCAGTTCGCAAAACCATGCCTCATGAACCTGTTATGTATATCACCATTTATTCGCAGCGGGCCGCCTTAACAGGTCGGCCCCTACGGTGCGGCCATAAGGTCGCAAAAACGAGCCACGAGCCACTAACAACGAACAACAAAAAAAGCACTAGCCTAAGCTAGTGCTTTTTTTCTTAATCAGCGGCTTCCTATCCTCCCAGGGGGCCTCCCCCCAAGTACT
>ERZ1023884.38-NODE-38-length-39792-cov-59.743363_pt1 | contig 39792 bp, 36 predicted proteins | sample MGYA00380394_ERZ1023884 | MGnify/ENA primary metagenome ERZ1023884 (study PRJEB33179, sample SAMN07449001) | human gut metagenome | biome: Human-gut; feature: Human associated habitat; material: Faeces | host: Homo sapiens | place: India: Bhopal | collected... | reverse complement strand
GAACATGCCATGGTTTCAGATACATAGAAGTTGCTGGCATAGCGCTTTTCTATCACCTCGCGGGTGTTTGGCAATACGTCAGGATATTTGAAATGAGTCTTTCCGTCTTCACCCGTATATTCATCGTCGATGTAAATCTTGCTTTGGTGATCCTTGTCATATACGAATTCTACGATGGCATAACGGCCCGTGGCATCTGCCATGTAGAAATGATAGTTGCCGTCATTATCCGGTATCCAGAGGTCATATCCGTCCAGAATCTTGAGAGCTTCATCTACCGTTCTTGCATGATCCAGCATCATGCGTAAGGCCAGGGTTGTTGTCAGTTTCTTGCCCGTGCTTGCCTGCTGGGTTGGCTTGCCGTCAAGATGAAGAACGGAAACGGCAAAGCCTGCCTCGTTCATGCCGTCCATCAGAAGATATGGAAATGCCATGATATAGGAAAGATCTTGCGTCTTATGTTTCTCAAACTGTTCCTTGTTATATAGGATGTAATGCCAGAGATCCTGCCGGTAACCTATCCAGTAGGCATCCACCATGCTGATGGATTTCAGTCCACCTTCTGGAGCCGTGCGAACCAGGGCTGCTGCAATCGGTTCATTATCGTGAGAGTAGTCAAAGTTGCGCCCCATCAGATAATCACCAGTATCTGGTGTCGTAACAGCAAAGGCACTGCAGCCGGCATCCAGCTTGACTCTTGCCTTGAGCCAGGATGGTGTTTTGTCGCAGAGGGTTTTCAATACGGCACCAATCAGTTGGGTGTTGTCGGTAAGATTATAGCCTGATATGGTAGAGAGTTTGTAATCCTCCGTATAGTCAAGATAGAAGAATCTTCCGTCTTTCAAGTCCTGGATGGACCGGACCATCTCCAGTTTCTTGGCATCGGTCAGCAGACTGGCTGGTACGTCCTGATAGTGTGCCTGATTGTTTACTTCTGGGCTGTCATCATCGCTGCATGAAGATAGCAGAAACATACAGAATGTGATGCTGAAACTTAAGCATAAAAACAGAAACCATTGTATGTGCTTACTGTTGAAAGTGATATTCTTTTTCATACGTAATTAGTATTAAATGATTGATAAATGATTTGAATTTTCAAATGCAAAAGTAATGGAAAACCACTCTCGGTAGGGAGAAAAGTACACTGAAAAATGCTGATTTTTCTGGAATTATAAAAAAATATCCCTCAAAATACATCAAAACCAATCTTTTTTATTATTTTTGCAAGAAGAAAAAGCGATTCGTCTGTCTGTGCGAAATGATTCGTCAGTCAGGGCAAACCTGCCTCATCTGTCAATACGAAATGATTTATCTATCCATTATGAATATGAAAGAAAAGAACGCAAAGAAATCTAAGATACATCAGTTAGGCTTCTCTTTCCTGAAGAGAGAATCTAATTACTTGGACCGCCAACGTCAAGCTATCCTTGTGTGTTTCTCCGTGATGCTCTCTTTGGGCATCCTGTCAAATATCCTGGGCTTTTCTGGAGCCTTTGATCCGTTTTTTACCGTGTCTAACATCGTTTTTCTGATAGTCGTGTTATCCTCCTTCATGGCTTATCTCTTCGGGAAAATCCCAATGGTGAGGGCAATCGTTTGTATCGCTATCGCCACCCAGTGCTTTATCGGAGCCGATATCCTCTACAGTGCCTTTATGCCTACGCTGAAAGATAACAGAATGGTGATTCTCATCAATATGCTTATCCTTTCAGGCAACATGTTTTTCTCGCTGGCGGCTTATCAGGCGCGTCTCACACGCTGGCTGGTGGGAATAGCTTTTGGGGTTTATATATTGAGTGTGATTGTAACGGGGGATGAATCGCTCATGGATTATTTCTTCATGATGATGCTCATATTGCTTTTTATCAGCGTGCTGAGTCTGGCTGTTGCCAGAAACGGTGAGTATCTTGTCAATGCGAACAGAACGTTGCAGCGTGATGAGGAAGAACTGCTCCAGGTGCTGAAGATAAACAAAAAGCAGATTAAGGCATACGTGGCTCTGGCGAAGGAAAGGCATGATGTTAAACTTACCGCGCATTTGCTGGATCTTCTGGGTGAGGCTTCGCAGAAGAATGTCATAGACAATGTGATGCAATATCTCAAGACCCGCGAATTGAGCAAACAGAACATAGAACGCGTCTTTCCCGAGTTGAGTGCCTCTGAACAGGAAATCTGTTACCTTATCCTGCAGAACAGAAAGTTGAGTGAGATTTGCACGCTGCTCAACAAGTCGGAATCGAACATCACTACCCAGCGGGCCAACATCAGAAAGAAGTTGGGAATGGGCTCTGCTGATAACCTGAAGAAGGTTTTGGAGAAGCGCATAGCTGAAAGCCTGTAGGCCGATGAGGCTGATACTGAACCATATCCTGTTATTTTCGGAAATTTTGAACATATTGTGATAAGATGTGAATAGTCTTTTATCACCGAAAAGCCGTACCTTTGCACCCAGATAATAAATGAAACGTAAATCAATAGAAATCATTAAGAAGAAATGAAGAAAATAATCATCTTATGTTTCGCGCTCGGAGCTTTCCATACTCTTGGCGCACAGGAGACGCTTACGCTCAGCCAGTGTCTGCAGATGGCAGTGGATAATAACCTGTCGCTCCAGAGCAGCCGAAACGAAATAGCTAAGGGAAAGTACGCTATCAGCGAAAATCAGGCTAAACTCTATCCGCAGATCAATGCGGTGGCACAGCTCAACGATAACTTTACGCCGCCTGTTTCGGTTACCGATGGCTCGGCTTACGGCAAGCCTTATAATGTAACCAAGACGTTGCAGTATAATGCTTCGGCGGGTGTACAATTGCAGATGCCGCTGTATAACCAGATGATTCTTACCGCCATCGACATTACCAAGATTGCCGATAAACTCAACCAACTCTCTTATGAGAAGGCGCGTGAAGACCTTATCGTGCAGACTGCCAAGATGTATTACATGGCGCAGAACACATCTGAGCAGATTCGTCTGACGGATGACAACATCAGGCGACTGGTAGAACTCAGAAACATCACCCAGGCATTCTATGACAACCAGATGAGTCTGGAGGTAGATCTGAAACGTGTGAATCTCAATATCGAGAACCTCACCGTGCAGCGCGATAACGCCATCGCCATGCTCGAACAGCAGTATACCATGCTCAAGTATGTGATAGATTATCCTGCCGAGAAGGAGATGAAGGTGACAGCCGTAGATCCGGGAAAGATAGAGATGGTGAAGGCTGACGGACTGGATACGGGACTCTACGAACTCCAGTTGCTGGAACAGAAGAAACTGCTCACCCAGAAGCAGACCAAACTAGCCAAGGACGGCTATCTGCCATCGCTCTCGCTGACCGGAAACCTGATGTATTCAGCCTTTACCGATAGGATAGATCACTGGATTCATTCGGGCGAGTCGAACCACTGGTATGGTTCCAATGGTCTGGGCATTCAACTGAGAGTGCCTGTATTCGATGGTTTTGAAAAGCGTTCTAAAATCAGAAAGGCGAAGATAGAGGAGGAGAATGCACGCATCGGTTACGAGGACGCCCTGAAGGGACTGCAGGCAAACTATATGAATGCGGTGAGCGAGGTAAATAACAGTCAGCGCAACTACAAGAAGCAGTTTGATAATTATACCATGGCTCAGGATGTTTACAACGTAACAGCCGACCAGTATAAGGAGGGTGTGGCTTCGATGACAGCGGTGCTGCAGGACGAGATGCGCATGAGTGAGGCGATGAACAATTATCTCACAGCCTACTATCGCTACAAGGTTGCCAATCTCTCGCTGCTCAAGTTGACTGGACAGCTCAACCAGATTTCGGTTGCTAAATAACGGGGAAGAATAAATCATTAAAAAATAAAATATAAACAGGAAAACGGGATGTAAAAAAGTTTACTTCATATTCCCTGATTCCAAATTACAATATAACTATGGAACAGAACGAAAATAAAAATGTAGAAACAGCAGAGGCTACACAGGTATCTCACGAAGAAACCAGGAAGAAACTCAAGAAACAGCGCGTAAGACAGATTATCGCCAGTCTGATAGGTGTTGCTATCCTGGCTTTCGGACTCTGGAAAATCGTATGCCTCTTCCTCGATTATAACTCTAACGAAACGAGCAATGATGCTCAGATAGAGCAATATATCTCACCGGTTAATCTCCGTGCATCCGGCTATATCGCCAAGGTATGCTTCAGAGAACATCAGGAAGTACACAAGGGAGATACCCTCCTTGTGCTCGACGACCGTGAGTATCGTATCCGTCTGATGGAGGCTGAAGCAGCCCTCAAGGATGCCAAGGCAGGAGCCAATGTCATCAACGCTACAGAGCAGACCACCGAGACATCAGCTTCTATCTATCAGGCATCCATCGATGAAATAAATGTACGACTTGCCAAACTTGCCAAGGACTGCGAACGCTATCGCAACCTGGTAGAAAAGAAAGCGGCTACTCCTATCCAACTCGAACAGTTGGAGGTGGAATATGCTGCTACCAGGAAGAAACTCGAAGGGGTAAAGAAGCAGCAGGCTGCTGCCTATAAGGGAGTAAACGAGGTAACTACCCGCAAGCAGAATGTGGCTGCCTCCATCGAGCGTGCCGAGGCAGCCGTAGAGATGGCAAAGCTGAATCTCTCTTACTGTGTGGTAGTGGCTCCTTGTGATGGTAAACTGGGTCGCCGCTCTATCGAGGAGGGACAGATGGTGAATGCAGGAACCACCATTACCTACATCATTCCAACCAACAACAAATGGGTGATTGCCAACTATAAGGAAACCCAGATAGAGAATCTCTATGTAGGACAGAAGGTGCGTATGACCGTAGATGCCATCAGTAACAAGGAGTTTGAGGGTACGGTGACCGCCATTTCTGGTGCTACCGGTTCGAAATATTCGCTGGTACCTACAGACAATTCTGCTGGCAACTTTGTCAAGATTCAGCAGCGTGTGCCTGTAAGAATCGATTTCAACAACCTCAGCAAAGAGGATAATGAGCATCTTGCTGCCGGCATGATGGTGGTTGTCAAGGCTGAGAGAAAGTAAAAAACAGCTAGATGGAAAAGAAGTAATATATGGAAGAAGAATATAAGAATTATCCGTTTTATGATTGGGTACCCAAACCGCTCGGCATCATCTTCATGATCATCCTCTTCGTGCCGATGATTACGATGAGTGGCGTCTATTCTGCCAACAGCGGCGAGATGATGAGCGGGCTCGGCATCCAGTCGGAATACATCGCCTTTGCGGGCTTCTGCACCTCGATAGGAATGGCGGCTTTCTCGCCGTTCTTCTATGATCTGGTGTGCATCCGTAGAGAGAAGATGATGTGTATCGTGGGCTTCTCCATTCTCTTTATCCTCAGTTTCGTGTGTGCCCAGACCGACTCGCTGTTCATACTCGGACTGTGCAGTCTGCTGATGGGTTTTGTCCGCCAGACGCTGCTGATGGCGCATCTCTTTGTGCTCATCAGATATGGTTTCGGAATAGAGGCTACGAGGAATATCACGCCGGGATGTGAGCCTACTACCGAGGAAGCATGGGATGCGGTAGATTCGGAGAAGATGGTTTCGCAGCCGGTCATCTATCTCTTCTTCATGATTATCGGACAGTTGGGAACCTGGCTTACGGCATGGCTTGCCTATGCCTATGAGTGGCAGTATGTTTATCATTTCATGATGGCATTCATGCTGGCAGGCATCATCATCGTGTTCTTCACCATGCCTTATCATGAGTATCCGATGCCTAAGTTCCCGATAACGATGTCGAAGTTTGGCAATGTTACGGTGTTCAGTATCATGCTCTGTTCGTTTGCTTATGTCATGGTTTTCGGCAAGACGCTCGACTGGTTTGATGATCCAACCATCCGTTTCTCTTCGGTGGTCTGTCTTATCTTTACCGCTCTGTTCATCTATCTGGAGAAGACGCGGCGTTCTCCTTATTTCATCATGGAGGTGTTCCAGCTCAGAGTCATCAACTACGGCATCCTGCTCTTCTTCCTGCTGATGGTCTGCAATTCGAGTGCCATGTTTGTCAACGTGTTCACCAATGTGAGCATGAAGATAGATAACTGGCAGAACGCCACGCTAGGCAACTGGGTGATGGTGGGCTATACCGTGGGACTGATATTCGCAGTCATCGCCAGAGCCAAGAATGTTCACCTGAAGTGGATGTACTGTCTGGGTTTCCTCTTTATCGGAGCCTATGCGCTGTACATGTATTTCGAGGTACAGAACGACGGCATGTATGAACGTATGAAATGGCCTATCATCATCCGTTCTACGGGAATGATGCTGCTCTATTCGCTCATCTCCACGATAGCCAACCAACGCATGCCTTACCGCTTCATGTCAACCTGGGTGTGCATCATGCTTACCGTTCGTATGGTCATTGCCCCTTGCATCGGCTCTGCGCTCTATACCAATGTGCTTCAGCACAGACAGCAGTATTATGTAACCCGCTTTGCCCAGGATTACGACCGCTCGAGCATCGAGACGGCGAAGACTTACGACCAGACGGTGAGAGGCATGCAATATCAGGGCAAGAGTGTAACCGAGGCGCAGAATATGGCTGCCATGAGTACGAAGGGAAAGGTACAGGTACAGGCCACGCTGGTGAGTATCAAGGAGATGGCAGGCTGGACCTTCTACGGCTGTCTGCTGTGTGCCGGACTGATGCTCGTTCTCCCTTGGCGCAAGCGCAATATCGGGGAACTGACGCGTGAGTATCTGCTGAAGAATGTAGATGTGAAATCCCTGGGAAGAAGGTAGGGGAGTGCTAAAATATCATAAAAGATACAGGCTGCTCATCTGATGAATGGATATTTTTGTTATCTTCGCAGTTAAATCTGAAGATAACAGACCCATATTCATCATGAAAATAACAGATAATATCATCATATACGAGGCTCATGAGTTTCCTCAGCTGTTGATGCAGCCTTTCTACTCCGACTATGTCGGAATCGTAATCTGTCATCAGGGGATGTTCCGTTTCTGTGTAGACGGAACATCCTTTGTTGCATCTGAGGGTGAAACCGTTTTCCTCTCCAAAGGAGTGATGTTTCATGTGCAGGAAACGGGCAAGAACCTTAAATATACCCTTCTTTTTTACCGTGCTGAACAGATTCGTCACATGTTGGGCAATACCGTGGTTACCATGCGTCTTTATGCTACGATTTATCCCAAGCCCTGTCATGTCAGGACGACGGGTTATGAGGATATGCTTACTTCTTATGCCCTGATGCTGAGGAAACTGGAGCTGGAAAAAGAGAAGAGTGGTGAACTGGATGCCTATTGTGTGCATGAGCAGAAACTGTTGCTGATGGCTGTTACGTACCGGTTGTGCAGCATCTTCTCGGCATCGTTCAAGGCTGCCGGCAAGGAGATGGAACGGAAGATTGCCATCTTTGAGTCGCTGGTACTGCTGATAGAGAAGAACTATATGCGTGAGCGCAGTGTGGCTTTCTATGCAGACGAACTCTGTCTTACACCGAAATATCTGTCGGTACTGGTCAAGTCGGTTTGCGGTCAGACGGTCCAGCAGTTGCTTTTCAAGGCGATGATCCGTCGCAGTATCTATCTGATGAAGAACACCACGAAGACGATACAGCAGATAGCCAATGAACTCAGTTTTCCCAATGCTTCAGCCTTCGGAACCTTCTTCAAGAAACATACCGGTCTGTCGCCTAAGCATTACCGTAATTGGGAAGAGGGGAATGAACCGCCTTCTTTCAAATAAAGATTTCATCCTATACCTATAAAATAAAAAAGGGACAGAGGAATTGTGCTGTCCCCTGTCCCGAAACTGTGATATAACTAAAACAACTGAGCGAAAGCTTCGGCTGTCTTTCCTGTATAGGTCTTCATCTCTGTAACCGGCTTGTAACCGAAATCCTTGAAGGCAAGGAGCTGTGTGGCAACAAACTGGTGGTCGTCAGAGATGCAAGCCTGTAACTTCATATTACCCATGCTGATGGCAGAAACAGGGAAGTTGCTGATCGCTGTTTCTACATCCTTTGGGGCTGCGCTGAGGATGTTCTCAAGCTTTCTTCCATCCTCTGCAGAATATTCCTTCTCTTTTATCTTAATCACACTGTTGGTAGGTTGATAGATGAGCTTGACAGTCAAACCCATGAAACCTTTCTTTACCTGTACATCCTGGAGTGCCAAAACATCAGCACCCATCTCTAAATGATTAATCTTTGCCATAATTTTATACTGTTATTTGCTTATTCTTAATTCTTGAAAAATAATATATATTGAACTGTTTTTTGTTTTGAATAGGGGTGTAACCAGTCTTATCGCATATCTTAGAAAAGATGCGATAAACCTATATGAAATTTTAAAAAGAGAAAAGAATAAGCACTAACAGAGCAGATGTCGCAGGCAAATGACATAATACTTGCTGGCGACATCAAAGTGGATTGGGGCAGTTTCCTGTCGGAAAGGCTCCATGCCACCTTCTATAGCTGATAAAAGGGATGATAAATAACGGATTCTATTTGTAAGCAATCTACTGGCAGTCTGACTGTTGTGCATATTGCCACTTGGCAATAAGCGCTGCGGACGGCTGCTACAGATGCGGTAAGCAAGCTGTGAAGCGTTTTCAAGCTGTGCCTCAGGCTGGCTCTTGTCATACTCAACCTTCGCCAAGCCATCTTTCTTATGGTTTGCCTCTTCGGTATAAGAATCCTCGGGAGTAAAAGAAATAGAGGCAGCAGATACCTCTCCATAGCCTGAGAAGACCATGGACACCAGAAAAAGGATGTATAGTATCAACTGCCTCATATTAAATATATTATGGTATCAGGAGAATTTCCTGATACCGGGGATGATTAATAGCTTCTTGCGATGATGACACGGGCTACGGCTGGCTTGCCGCTTACCATATCTACACCTGGAGTCTGCTCGTAAGCGAAAGGCACGCAGCGGATGGTAGCCTGAGTCTCTTCCTTAATCTTAGCCTCGGTCTCGGCTGTACCGTCCCAATGGCAGAGGAAGAAACCACCGTTCTTCACACGCTCCTTGAATTCCTCGTAGTTGTCGCACTCATAAACGTGAGCATCACGGTAAGCACGAGCCTTCTCGAAGATATTCTTCTGGATGTCTTCCAACATATTCTTTACGCGCTCAACGATACCGTCGAAGCTTACGTTCTCCTTCTCCAAGGTATCACGGCGCATAATCTCGATGGTGTTGTTCTCCAAGTCACGGCCACCCATAGCCAGACGTACAGGAACACCCTTCAACTCATAGTCAGCGAACTTGAAGCCAGGACGCTTGGCAGGGTTATCATCATACTTCACGGTGATGCCCAACTCGCGGAGCTGGTCGATGACAGGCTGCAACTTAGCAGTAATCTGAGCCAACTGCTCGTCGCCCTTGTTGATAGGAACGATAACCACCTGGATAGGAGCCAGCTTTGGAGGCAATACGAGACCGTTGTCATCGCTGTGAACCATGATGAGGGCACCCATCAGTCGGGTAGAAACACCCCATGAAGTAGCCCATACGTACTCAGGCTTGTTCTCCTTGTTCAAGTATGTTACATCGAAACTCTTTGCGAAGTTCTGACCCAGGAAGTGAGAAGTACCGCTCTGGAGAGCCTTGCCATCCTGCATCATTGCCTCGATGGTATAAGTGTTCAGGGCACCGGCGAAACGCTCAGTCTCACTCTTCACACCCTGCAATACAGGAACGCCCATGTAGTTCTCTGCAAAATCAGCGTAAACCTTGAGCATCTCCTGAGCCTTTGCCTCAGCCTCTTCCTTGGTAGCATGAGCGGTATGACCCTCCTGCCAGAGGAACTCAGAAGTACGGAGGAACGGACGGGTACGCATCTCCCAACGCATTACGTTACACCACTGGTTGCAGAGGATAGGGAGATCACGCCATGAATGAATCCAGTTCTTATAGGTGTTCCAGATGATGGTCTCAGAAGTAGGACGGATGATGAGCTCCTCATCGAGCTTTGCGTTAGGATCCACCTCAACCTCTTTGCCATCCTCTGTAGAACGGAGGCGGTAGTGGGTAACTACCGCACACTCCTTGGCGAAACCTGCCACGTGCTCAGCCTCACGAGAGAAGAAACTCTTCGGGATGAGGAGAGGGAAGTATGCGTTCTGTACACCTGTCTGCTTAAACATCTTGTCGAGCTGCTGCTGCATCTTCTCCCAGATAGCGTAACCGTATGGTTTGATAATCATACAACCACGAACTGGTGACAACTCAGCGAGATCAGCCTTTACTACCAAATCATTGTACCACTGACTGTAGTTGTCAGCGCGCTTGGTTAAATTCTTGAGTTCTTTAGCCATATTGCTTTATTCTATTTATTTTGTTTTTATTTCTTCTGTTACTTATATATTAAGGTATAAGCATGAGCCTTCATCATCTGCTGCCGGCAGTTCATCTGTCTGCAGGTGTCTGAAATCCTACTTTTAGGGATTTTCCACCCCCAAATAGGTGATTTCCTAGCTCTATTTCGACAAATACCCTTAAATTTGCATGCAAAAATACAAAAAAATATTAGAAAACTCTCCATTATGGAGAAAAAAGAGTTATCTTTGCAATTAAATAACATAAATATAGGAGATTTTAAAATGAAAAAGACTAATTTTGCAGTTGCAGGCCTCTCTTTGTGCTTGCTTTTCTCAAGTTGTGGAACCAATCAGAAGACTGGTACAGCAGTAGGTGCCGGTTCTGGTGCAGCTCTGGGTGCTCTCGTTGGTGGATTGCTCAACAATAGCCATCGTGGTACAGGTGCACTTGTTGGTGCTGCTATCGGTGCAGCTGTTGGTGGCGGTGCTGGTAACCTCATCGGAAAGCACATGGATAAGGTGAAGGCTGAGGCTGAACGGGTGAAGAATGCACAGGTTGAGACTGTAACAGATGCCAATGGCTTGTCTGCCGTTAAGGTAACATTTGCTTCTGGTATCCTCTTCCCAACTAACGGTTCTACTCTCAGCAGCAGCGCAAAGACTGATTTGGCTCAGTTTGCCGGTGTATTGAAGAACAATACTGACTGCGAGGTTTCTATCCAGGGTTATACTGATGCTACAGGTAATGATGGTATCAACTTGCCATTGAGCCAGAAGCGTGCTGAGGCAGTTTACAACTATCTCGCTTCTTGCGGTGTTACCAGCCGTCAGGTAAAGAATGTTCAGGGTTTTGGTTCTGCTAACCCTGTAGTGAATACTACTGCTGCTTGTGCCCAGAACCGTCGTGTAGAGGTTTACATGTATGCTAGCCAGGCTATGGTTAACGCAGCCAACAACGGTACATTGAAGTAATAACTTTCATGCTCCCGGAAGGGAAAAAATAAATAGATGATTTTGAATAAAATCAAGAATATAGTAAAATGGGTGGTGGTGCTGTTTTTCAGTACCACCATTCTTGCTGTAGTGGCATATAGGTTCATTCCTGTATATGTCACTCCTCTGATGTTTATCCGATGCTTCCAGCAAGTAGCTGATGGAGAGAGTATTACCCTGCATCATCATTGGGTTCCGATGGATAAGATTTCGCCTCACATGCCAGTGGCGGTGATGGCGAGCGAAGATGCGAGATTCCTGAAGCATCACGGTTTCGACTTCAATGCCATCGAGAGTGCGGCGAAGAATAATGCCCGTGGTGGAAAGGTGCATGGAGCCAGTACCATCAGTCAGCAGACTGCTAAGAATGTCTTCCTGTGGCCTGGCCGTTCATGGACCCGCAAGGGATTTGAAGTCTACTTTACCTTCCTCATCGAAATGATGTGGAGCAAGCAGCGCATCATGGAGGTTTATCTCAACAGTATTGAGATGGGACCGGGTATCTATGGTGTGGATGCGGTTGCAGAATATCATTTCGACAAGAAAGCGAAAGATCTGTTTCGTGGCGAGTGTGCGCTGATAGCAGCTACACTTCCTAATCCGCGCAAATTCAGTTCGCTGCATCCTAGCGCTTATATGAAGAAGCGCCAGCGACAGATAGAACATCAGATGAGATTTATCCCTACCTTCCCTCGTGAGGGCGAAGATTTCGACCCGGGCACGGCTGTGGGAGGATATAGGGGAAAGTGAAGAATGAAGAGTGAAAAATCTGGTAAATATTGATTAATGGATTTACAGAACGACTTGAACGAAGCGCAGCGTGCTGCGGTAGAATATATTGACGGACCTTCGCTGGTGATAGCCGGTGCAGGTTCGGGTAAAACGCGTGTGCTTACTTATAAGATAGCTTATCTCCTGGACCAGGGCAAAAATCTTTATTCCTTATTAGTGCTTACTTTTACTAATAAGGCTGCTAGAGAAATGGTTGAACGTATACGTAAAATGTTTGGTGAGACATTTTATATCAGACAGAAATATATCGGTACTTTTCATAGTGTCTTTGCTAGAATATTGCGTGTTGAGTCTGATAAAATAGGCTTTTCTTCAGATTTTACAATTTATGATGAAGCAGACTCTCGTTCATTATTAAAATCTATTATTAAGGAGATGGGTTTGAGTGAAAAAACTTACAAGCCTGCAGTTGTTCATGCAAGGATTTCTATGGCAAAAAATCAACTGATTGGAATTGATTCATATGAAAGCGATTCTGATATCTTAAGCCAAAATAAACGAGCTGGTATGCCCGAAATTGCTAAGATATATCGAGAATATGTACAACGCTGTAAGTTGGCGAATGCAATGGATTTTGATGATTTGTTAGTTTATACTTATCGGCTTTTTGTAGAAAGAAATGATGTATTGAAAAAGTATGGTAAAATTTTTAAGTACATAATGGTAGATGAGTATCAAGATACAAATTATGTTCAGAAAAAAATACTTACTTTGCTCTATAATGTAATGGAAGAGAAAGCCATATGTGCTGTAGGAGATGATTCTCAAAGTATTTATAGTTTTAGAGGAGCTAATATCGATAATATATTGTCTTTCACTAGAGATTTTCCTGCTGAAAATGGTAACTATGCGCGTCTCTTCAAACTGGAACAGAACTACCGCTCTACCCAGACCATCGTTGAGGCGGCTAACAGTCTGATCAAGCATAACCGCAACCAGATTCCTAAGGATGTGTTCAGCGAGAATGCGAAGGGCGAGAAGATTCAGTATAAGCCTGCTTACAGCGACAAGGAAGAGGCGGCGATTGTGGCGAAGGACGTGAAGCGTATCCGGCGCGAGGATGGCTGCCAGTATAGTGATTTTGCCATTCTCTACCGCACCAATGCCCAGAGCCGCAGCTTCGAGGAGGAGTTCAGAAAGCAGGGTATTCCTTATCGCATTTATGGCGGACAGAGTTTCTACCAGCGTAAGGAAATTAAGGATATTATTGCTTATTTCCGTCTGGTGGCAAATCCGGATGATGAAGAGGCTATCAAGCGTATCATCAACTATCCGGCACGAGGAATAGGGGCTACTACGGTGCTGAAGATTGCTGACTGTGCCCATCAGAACCAGGTGAGTTTCTGGGAGGTAATCGGTGCCCCTGAGCGATATGGACTGGCGGTTACCAAGGGTACGATAAACAAGCTGGAAACCTTCAGATTGCTGATTTCTTCGTTTATCGACCGGGCTCAAACTACGGATGTCTATGAATTGGGTGATGCCATTATCAAGGAGAGTGGTATCAGTCAGGATATCATGTCGGGCAAGGATGCCGATGATCTGGCACGTCAGGAGAACCTGGAGGAATTCTTGAGCGGTATGTCGGCTTTTGTGGAGGAACGCCGTGAAGAGGGTAGGTTTGATGAACTCTTCCTGCAGGATTATCTGCAGGATGTGGCGCTGCTTACCGATGCTGACAGCGATGGTGATAAGGATGAACCTCGTGTTTCTCTGATGACGGTTCATGCTGCCAAGGGTCTGGAGTTTCCTACGGTCTTCGTGGTTGGTTTGGAAGAGAATATCTTCCCAAGTCCTCTTTCTGCTGCTTCGCTCCGAGAACTGGAGGAGGAACGGAGATTGCTTTACGTTGCTATTACTCGAGCTGAGAAACATTGTATCCTGACGAACGCCAAGAACCGCTGGCGATATGGCAAGATGGAGTTTGATAATCCGAGTCGGTTTATCGATGAGATTGACGGCAAGTTGATTGATTGCCTGGATGAGGCTGGTGGAAGCTTGTTTGGCTCTATGTCTGAATCAAGGCTTGGTTCAAGGTCTGGTTCGATGTTTGGCTCCAGAGCTGATTTGATGTCTGACCAGCCGGAGTGGGCGAGAGCGCAACGTCCTCGCAGACCGTGGGAGGATGCTGAGCAGCCTAGATACAGTAGCAGGTATCAGAATTCTAAACCGGTAGCATCGCAGTTTGTAGCAGATCCTAAGCCTTCACTCTTTGATGATGAACCGGAGACTTCACGTACTTCTGGACGCTCGTCTGTTTCCGGACGCTCATCTCTCTCTGAAGGCAATTTCAAGTCTGTTAGAGCGCTGAATGCAGCTAAGCGTTACATGGAGACGCATTCTTCTCATCCTGCTTCTCGCGGTACTGGATCTTCTGCAGTATCAGTTTCTTCTTCTACAGCTTCAGGCAGTTCTTCTTGTGGTTTGCAGGAGGGAATGAAGATTGAACATCAGCGTTTTGGACGGGGAACGGTATTGAAGATTGAAGGTACTGGTGAGAATACGAAGGCTACGGTTGAGTTCGTTCATTCTGGCACCAAACAGCTTCTGCTGAAATATGCCAAGTTTACGGTAGTAGATTAAGTTCAGTAGTCTGATGTTTATATTTATAGGTTTATCCTGTTTTGAAGTTCTCTCTTACAGGTAGAATCTTATAATATAGATAAAGAGTTATAAAAATAGATTGGGCAAGGCCGTCTCTGGTCTTGCCCTTTTTGTTTCTATATACTATAAATTGAAAAAGCGTCCCCGCAGTAGCCTCACGGTCACTACGGGGACTTATAATTACTAACATCTAACTTTAGCATTTTTGTTTAAACTTAAAAACAAATTCTTTATGAGAGTAATTTCTCCATTATCTATAAACATAAACCAAGTATCTCATATATTGCAAGTAACTTGTATCCTGCAAATATCTTGTATCCTTAAATGCAAGTTCTTAGAAAAGTTAAACCCATAGATCAGTATATCTACTAATATCTTGATTATTTTTATTTTATTGCTTTTTGTCTGTTTAATATAAAATCCTTTTAATTTGCAATGCAAAGATATAAAAAAAATGGGTAAACTCCAAATTAATTTTGCTTTATTTTGTATTAAGTGGCTTTTATTGTACTTATGCGGCGATTTTTAAGGATTAACCGGCAAAGGTTAAGAGGGCGTATCATAAACATCCAAATGCTTTATGATACACCCTCTTTCTCAGGATTCTGAATATTTTTTCGTGTTTATAACGCTTCGTCTTCAGGACGTGGCATCTGTGTCTGGGACTTCTGTTTCTTGCCTGACTTCATGAATAGTTTCTTCTTCTTGAGCCATGCAGCCTTGCGTATCTCGTATTCTTCGCGATGACGCTCCAAAAAATTATCTGCCATGTTTCGTTTCCTTTTTTACTTTGCGTTATGAATGCTTATTCTTTTTCTTTAAACTTACTGTAAATCACCTTTATCTGTATAGGACTTGTCTCCTTGCCGTTGCTGTCGGTGGTTATTACACCTCTTTTCAGTCGGGTAGAAGCGAGCGCCATATCGTGATTTATCTTGGTGATGACAGTAGTATGGCCCTGTGTAACCGTGATGATGCTTACTGGAACCAGTACAACCTTATCCCAGTTTTCGCTCTTGCCCTTGTTCTTATACATGGCAGAAACCAGGTTGGCGATATTCTGGAATGTATAGGCATTCTTATAAGTACCTGTACTGCTGTAGCTTGTGGTATAAGAAGTACGGCTATCTGCCAACTTACTCTTTTCGAAGAACGACTGCAAACTGTCTTTCTGAACCATCAGGATGGTGCTTGGTGTAGCAAAGTTGTATGGGTTGTCTTCGTCTCTATTGTTGAGTCGTGGGAAAGAGATGGTAGCTGTGTTGAGCGTATCCTTCTCATGTCCCTTCATGATATCTTCGATAGGGAGGGTAACCTCGGTGAAGATACCTGCCGGTGACTTGAGATAAGTACAGTTCTCCTGATTTGCCAACTTCTTCATGTTCTCGGTATCGTTCTCAATCTTGTTGAGCTGCAATACCTCTTCTGTACCATCGAAACGGTTGGAGACTACTATGATACTATCTTTACCATCTTTTGCCTTGGTTTGGCGTTTGTATTGGAAGATGAGCTCTGTATTCCAGATCTTAGCCATGTTACCTGTACCACCTACATTCTTGATATAGAAGCCAGGACAAACATTGTGCAGGAACTTGTAGTTGGTCTTGAAGTACTCTGGATGCTTTGCGTATGTCTGCAGAATGTATGAGCCGTAGTTATTATAAGTCTTACCATCTTTGGTATATGGCTTGTTCAAACTAATCTGGAAGTTCTTTACATCTGATGTGTTGCTCAAATTGTAATTGCTGCTCCAATGCGGATTGCTTTCGCTTACCCAGCCGTTTTTGAATGCATCATAATTAGAGTAATACTCTTGATCTTCTGCCATTGGCTTGGTCATCTCGTAGGCTGTGACCTTCATTGGGGCGATAGTATCACCATAGTTGGCAATATATGAAATCAACAAGTAGCAACCATAAGCTTCAATAGAGTCGTTGTTGGCTTGCTTGATGGCAACTGTATCTACAGAGAAAGTAGGCAGTACGCCCAACTGGGTCATGTAGTCGCCCTTTACATAGTTGCCGGTTTCCGGGTCTTTCATCTTTCCGATGAGCCCCGTGTTGTTGCGGCTCAATACGGAATCTGCTACCATAGACTTTGTAGCTACAGGAAATACTGCGCTAGTGATGTTAATGTTGTCTATCTTATTAGTGATGCTACCACCGATTCCCTCGGTGGTATCATCACATGCAGCGAAAGTAAGCGCTGCTATTACTAATACTGTTAAGAATCTTAAAATTTTCATTATCCTTGTATGTATGTGTCTCTGTTGTCGGAATTTTATTCTGCGTCAGGACAAACCTTGTTGATGAAGTCTGCGTATGGCTTCTGGATATCTTCTCCCGGATAAGCCAGTACAGGCTTGTTCTTCTCCTTCGCATAATCAAAGAGAATCTGGTTAGCTTCTTCTTCACCTTCTACCACACCGTCGCTATAGTCGATGGCAAGTTTGCCGAGCTCAATGAAGTTGAAGTCGTCCTGATAACTGTCGAGCAGTTCAGACTTGGCATCGCGGAAGGCAACGCAACGTTTGAAGTTGGTACCCAGTTCACCCTTGAGTTCGTTGGTATAGAGAGCGGTAATTACCTTTGATTCTGCAAATGAAGGCTCTTCGCTGTAGGCTGTCTTTACATAGAAAGGCACTACTGCGCTAGCCCAACCCTGGCAGACGATTACGTCAGGCTGCCAGCGGAGCTTCTTTACGGTTTCCAATACACCACGTGCAAAGAAGATAGCTCTTTCTCCGTTGTCGGCATATTCCTTTCCGTTTTCATCGGTACCCATCTGGCGGCTCTTGAAATAGTCGTCATTATCGATGAAATAAATCTGCTGTCGTGTTGTTGGTATAGATGCAACCTTGATGATCAGCGGATGATCTGTATCATCTATGATAAGGTTCATACCAGACAGGCGAATGACCTCGTGCAATTGTCCGCGACGCTCGTTGATGGTGCCCCACTTAGGCATGAAGGTGCGGATCTCAAAACCTGCTTCCTGCATCTTCTGAGGCAGTTCGCGTCCCATGATTGACATGTGAGACTCGGCTACGTATGGGTCGATCTCCTGATTGATAAATAATACTTTTTTTGCCATAAAATTTAAATTTTATTCTTACGAATTACGTGCAAAGGTACAAAAAAAACTTCAAATAGGGGCATTTTTTCTCCGAAATTCATTATTTTCGGCAATAATTCGCATATTTTTAGGTTTTTTCTTTCTCATTTGAGAAAAAAGTTGTTATTTTGCACCCGAAAACAGATTATGACGATGAAAGTATTCAATAAGATTGTTGACCTCCAGAACGAACTCTTCATGTGTCGTAAGGAGGGAAAGGAAATCGGCCTTGTGCCAACTATGGGTGCGCTGCATGAGGGTCACGCCTCTCTTGTTAAGCGCAGTGTGAAGGAAAATGGCGTGACTGTGGTTTCTGTGTTCCTGAATCCTACACAGTTTAATGATCAGGGTGACTTGGATCGCTATCCTCGTACCCTCGATGCTGACTGCAAGCTCTTGGAGGCTTGTGGTGCTGACTATGTGTTTGCACCATCGGTGAAGGAGATGTATCCTACACCAGATACACGCCACTTTGAGTTTCCACCTGTTTCTACCGTGATGGAGGGTGCCAAGCGCCCGGGTCATTTCAATGGTGTATGTCAGGTAGTGAGCCGTCTTTTCTATATCGTTCGACCAACCCGTGCTTATTTCGGTGAGAAGGATTGGCAGCAGATTGCTGTCATCAAGCAGCTCGTGAAGTACATCAACAGCAATGTGCAGATTGTGGAGTGTCCTATCATCCGTGATGAGGATGGTTTGGCTAAGAGCAGCCGTAATACTTTGCTGGCTCCTGATGAGCGTGCCATTGCGCCAAACATCTATAAGGCTCTGAAGGAGAGTGTGGAGTATGCCAAGACTCATACCGTACAGGAAACTCACGATAAGGTGGTTGCCGACATCAATGCTGTAGAGGGTCTGGAGGTAGAGTATTTCCAGATTGTGGATGGCGACAGCCTGCAGGATGTTTCTTCATGGGAGGATAGTGCCTATGTGGTAGGTTGCATCACCGTTTATTGCGGTAAGACTCCTATCCGTCTCATCGACCATATCAAGTATAAGGAATAATTCCTCGATAGATTTCTTTATTAAGTTTAATCCGTAACAGATCAAGTAATAACAGAACAATGCAGATAGAAGTATTGAAGAGTAAGCTCCATTGTGTAACCGTAACTGAGGCTAACCTGAATTATATGGGTAGCATCACCATCGATGAGGACTTGATGGACGCTGCTAATCTGATAGCAGGCGAGAAGGTTCAGATTGTAGACAACAACAATGGTGAGCGCTTGGAGACCTATATTATCAAGGGTGAGCGTGGCAGCGGTTGTATCTGCCTGAACGGTGCTGCAGCCCGCAAGGTGCAGGTGGGCGATACCGTCATCATCATCGCTTATGCCCTGATGGACTTTGAGGAGGCTAAGACCTTCAAGCCAACTGTGGTTTTCCCAAAAGAGGGAAATAAGGTTTAAAAATCAAAGGAAATAGAAAAGGAGAGGGTGTGTCATAGACAAATGACACACCCTCTTCTGTTTTATATTTTATTCTTCGAGAAATGACTCATGATGAACCTGCCTCCGAAACTCAACACCAATACGATGATGGTGAGTACCACAGCAGCGGCGTAGGCTCTGTTCTGAACATCCTCCTGCGGGGCGCTCAACTGGAAGAACACGCTCAATGGGAGGGTGGCTGCCTGCTGGTTCAGTCCATGAGGAATATGATCGGAGAATCCTGCCGTGAACATCACTCCGGCACAATCGCCGATGGCTCTACCGATACTTAATAAGGTGGCAGTGGCGATGGCTGGGGCTATCTGTCTCAGTACCACACCGATGGTTTCTATCCTCGTGGCTCCCAGACTGTAGGAGGAATCGAGTATCTCCTGCGGAATCGTCTTCGCCACTTCGTCCATCGAACGGATGAGTATCGGAACGATGAGCAGGGTGGTGACGAGAATACCTCCGCCCAGCGATGCCCTGATGCCCAGCCAAACCATCACCGTAAAGGCAAAGGAGCCATATACGATGCTCGGAATTCCGAAGAGGGTATCATAAGCCAGACGGGCGATGTATCCGAATTTTGAGTTGGGTTTGAGATATACATTCATATAGAACACTACGGGCAGCGAGATAAGCAGACCGAGCAAGGTAGAGCCGCCCACGATATAAAGGCTGCCCACGATGGCATTGAGGAATCCGCCCTTGCCGCCCAGATAGAAACCGCCGCTAGGCAACTGGCTCACCATCTCCCAGGAGAGCACAGGAAAGCCTCGCCTGAAGATGGTCCAGAGAACGCTCAGTACGAAGAAGCCCACAATGCCTATCGACCCGAGCATCAGTAATTTCACAATTCTTTCTTCCAAGTATTTCATAAGCCTTTTTTTACTCTTTTACCCTTTTTACTCTTTTACCTTTAATAGCACGATTCTCGACCCGAGATTCAAAATAACGACCACGAAAAACAGCAGGAAGGCGGCAAACATCAGGGCGCTGTCATAAAGCGGAACTGAAAGCATTTCACCATAATTGTTAGCGATGAGTGCCGGTATCGGATAGCAGGCATCGAGCACGTTTCCCGGAACGATGGCGAGGTTTCCGCACACCATCAGTACAGCTATCGTTTCTCCCAGCGTTCGGCTCAGCGCCAAGACTACAGCGGCAATCATTCCCGGTCGTGCCTTTCTCAGCACAACATGCTTGATGGTTTGCCATTGCGTAGCGCCCAGCGAGAGCGAAGCTTCTCTCAAATCTGTTGATATGTTATCGAATATCTCCATAAACAGGCTCACCAGAAGCGGGATGATCATCACGCTCAATACGATGCCGCCCGCCAGAACCGTGTATCCCGAAGAAAATTCCACGAAGAGGGGAGCAACATGTTTCGAAACCCAAGGCACGATGAGCAGGCTCCCCCATACGCCATAGATGACGGAAGGAAGTCCGGCTAGAATATCGAGCAGCGGATATACGTATTTCCGGATGTTGCGGTGGGCGTATTCCGTGAGATAGATGGCCATGAGCAGGGAGATGGGGAGGGCGATGAGAATGGCGAGTGCCGTGCACCAGAAGGTGCCGGCGAGGAAGGGCAGGAATCCGAACTTGCCTTCCATCGGTCGCCAGTTGCTCTCCGTGAGGAGTTCCCACAGATTATACTGGCTCAATATCGGTTCCGACTTGATAAACAGTCCCACCGCCATGATGATTACCAGAAATATGGAGGCGATGGTCAAGAGAAACATCACCTGTCCTGCTATCTTATCCTTTGCTATTCTATAATCCATACTTGTATTTTATTATCCAAGCAGGCTAACGCCCAAGCCCAGCAGCAGAAAGGCTGCTGCTTCCAATATATTGATGATTAAATTCTTCATGCTTATCTTTGATGTAGTCCACATTCTCGATGCTCCGGCGATTCCCACCACCATCTTCCGGCTCGGATATCCTCGCCTGGCTTGATGGCCCTTGTACAAGGTTGGCAACCGATGCTCGGATATCCCTTGTCCTGCAGCTTGTTATAAGGCACATGGTGCTTCTTTACATACTGCTCCACATCCTCTTCGCTCCAGTTGATGAGCGGGTTCACCTTAATCAGGTTATGAATGTCGTCCCATTCCACTACCTGCATATCCTTGCGGGTTACGCTCTGCTGCTTTCTCAATCCGCAGATCCATACATCCAGTCCCTGCATCGCCCGCTTCAGCGGTTCCAGTTTTCTTACCTGGCAGCAGCGGTGTCGGCTTTCTATCGAATTATAGAAGAGGTTGATGCCCTCTTCCTTCACCATCTGCTGTACCGCCTCATAGTTTGGGAAGAATACTTCCAGGTTGATGCCGTAGGTCATGTTTGTCTTGTCAATCAACTGGTAGGTCTCCGGGAAGAGTCTGCCTGTATCGAGTGTGAAGATGCGGGCAGATTTATCTATCTTCACGATGATGTCGGTAAGCGTCTGGTCCTCGATGCTGAGGGAAGAAGAAAGAGCGATGCGCCCTTTGAATGCCTGAAGGAAATAACCGACAATATCCTCGGCAGGCGCATCGCTGAATTTCTTATTGAGTTCCGGAACCAAATCCTTTATATTACTTTGAACTTTGATCATTGAACTTTGAACTTTATGATTACTCTATATTACTTTGAACATTCAACATTCAACATTTAACATTCAACATTATTTAATAAGTCCTGCTCCCACGGTTTCATTCGTATCCGGGTCGATGAAGATGAGGCTGCCTGTTACCTTATTCTCCGTATATTTATCGAATACCAATGGGTTGGCGGTGTGGATGGTGATCTCGGCGATATCGTTCATCTTCAATTCCGATACACCTTCTTCCTTCTCCAAGGTGTTGATGTTGCGGCGATAGTTGATGCTGCGTATCAAGCCCTGGGTTTCGAAGGTTGCCTGACGGATTACGTATTTGTTTCTTACGGCAGCAGGGCGCTCATTGAACCAGCATACATCCAGCGTGATATCCTGTTCGATGCTAGGCTGCTTCTCATCTGCCTTTACGAGGGTGTCGCCACGCGAAATGTCGATGTCGTCGTTCAGCGTCAGAGTAATGCTCATAGGGGCATAAGCCTCCTCCAAGTGCTCCTCTACGAAGTCGATGCTCTTCACGGTGCTCTCCGTGCCCGATGGCAATACTCTTATCTTGTCGCCCGGACGGATGATGCCGCCGCTTACTCTGCCCGCATAACCGCGGTAGTCAGGGAACTGGCTGCTGATAGGACGAATCACATACTGTACAGGGAAACGGAAGAAATCGCTCACCGTCTTATGACCTACCGGAACGGTCTCCAGATAGTTCAGCAGGGTAGGTCCCTCATACCAAGGAGTCTTATTGCTCTTGTTCACCACGTTGTCGCCATCCTTGGCGCTGATAGGGATAAACACCACGTTCTTGATATCCAATGCCTCCGACATTTTCTTGTAGTCGGCAACAATCTTGTCGTATACATCTTTACTGAAATCAACCAGGTCCATCTTGTTGATAGCCACCAGGATATGTGGTATGCCGAGCAGCGAAGAAATATAGCTGTGGCGAACGGTCTGCTCCAGTACGCCATGACGTGCATCAATCAGAATGATGCTCAGGTCAGCAGTACTAGCACCCGTTACCATGTTGCGGGTATACTGAATATGTCCCGGAGTATCTGCGATGATAAACTTGCGTTTCGGTGTGGCGAAATAGCGGTAAGCCACATCGATGGTGATGCCCTGTTCGCGCTCAGCACGGAGACCATCCGTGAGCAAAGCCAAGTTCACTTCCTCATTACCGCGGCTCTTACTAGCAGCCTCCACCGCCTCCAACTGGTCTTCAAAAATCGACTTGCTATCATAAAGCAGTCTTCCTATCAAAGTACTCTTTCCGTCGTCCACGCTGCCCGCAGTAGAGAAGCGGAGCAGCTCCATATCTAAATAACCTCTATCCATGTTTCTTTTAATGTTAAGTGTTAAGTGTTAAATGGGCTAGCGCCCTTACCTTCACCTTGATTTAAATGTTAAGTGTTAAATGTTAAGTGTTAAGTTGTTTGCTGTATATGACTGCTATGCTAATTCAACATTCAACATTCAACATTTAACATTCAACATTGAAAATTAGAAGTATCCCGCCTTCTTGCGGTCTTCCATTGCCGTTTCGCTTCGCTTGTCATCGGCTCTTCCTCCACGTTCAGTAACGCGTGTAGAAGCAATCTCGTCGATGATATCCGCTACGGTTGTCGCCTTCGATTCCGTGAGTCCGGTGCAGGTAATGTCACCGATGGTGCGGCAGCGAACCAGCTTCTTTACCACTTCTTCTGTAGGCTTGCGCTTGATGCAAGGCAGGGCTGCGAGCCATTGTCCGTCACGGTTGAATACCTCTCTTTTGTGGGTGAAGTAGAGCGAAGGCATCGGGATGTTCTCCAGGAAGATATACTGCCATACATCCATCTCGGTCCAGTTGGAGATAGGGAACACACGGAAGTGTTCGCCCATGTTCTTTCTGCCGTTGAAGATGTTCCAGAGCTCTGGGCGCTGGTTCTTCGGATTCCATTGTCCGAACTCGTCACGATGACTGAAGAAGCGTTCCTTAGCACGGGCTTTTTCCTCATCTCTTCGGGCACCACCGATGGCTGCATCGAATTTATATTCCTCCAGAGTGTCGAGCAGGGTAGTGGTCTGCAACTTGTTGCGGGATGCATAATAACCCGTTTCCTCCTTCACTCGTCCCTTGTCGATGCTTTCCTGCACGCTGCCCACGATGAGTTCGGCTCCGAGTTTCTTCGCCAGTTCATCACGATACTGGATGGTTTCCTCGAAGTTATGTCCCGTGTCGATGTGCAACAGCGGGAATGGAATCTTCGCCGGATAGAATGCCTTGTAGGCGAGATATGTTATCACGATAGAATCCTTGCCACCCGAAAAGAGGATGACTGGACGTTCGAACTGGGCAGCTACTTCGCGGAGCACGTAGATAGATTCTGCCTCCAGTTCCTTGAGATGTTTGATAGTCTTATTGTCCATAATCTATGTCTTTTTTTATTGTTATTTTCTGGGTGCAAAGGTACTGCGATTTCCCCACTTGGGCAATACCACATGGGGTGTAAAAAGACTACCATACAGGGAGTAAAGAACATACCATACATTTGGTATAAGGCTGCCAAACGTATGGTATGTATGATGGATAAGGATATGTATCCTATATATAATAAGGTGTAATTGGTATAGACCAATTAAAATAGTATCTTCATTTTATTGCTAAATAATTATAAAGAAGTTGTTAGTATCAAATAAAAAGAGTATATTTGTACGATATAAAATTAATAAATCATGGCATTACCGATAAATATAGAAAGCCTTCTTAGTGGAAGTGCAGTAGAAAGCAACCAGCTTGAATACAAGGAAGGTTGGAATCCAGATACAATATATCGTAGCATCTGTGCCTTTGCCAATGATTTTGAAGACACTGGTGGTGGGTATATCATTGTTGGTGTAAAGGAAGAACGCGGTCATGCTGTTCGTCCTGTTTTAGGTGTTAATCCTAATTTGATAGAACAGATAGAGAAGGATATGGTTGGTTACAATAATCTTATCCGTCCATACTATCAACCTCGTCTTTTCATTGAAGAGGTTGATGGCAAGACTATTCTTGTAATCAAAGTGACGGCAGGAGAACGCCGTCCATATAAGGTGCCTGATCGTATTACTGCAAAGCAGAAGGACTTCAACTATTATATCCGCTATAATAGTAGTAGCATTGTGCCGAAAGATGAGTATGAACGTGAGCTGATAAATTTGGCTAATCGTACTCCTTTTGACGACCGTGGCAATGATCAGATAAGTCTTAGGGATATTTCGGCTACTTTGTTGAGAGACTTTCTTGTTGAAGTAGGTAGTGATTTGGCTGATCAAGATCTATCGGGTGAAAACTTGAAAATAGTTCTTGACCAAATGGACTTGTTGGAAACTACACCAGAAGGCTTCAAGGTCAAGAATGTTGCTGCGATGATGTTCTGTGAGCATCCTGAGAAATTCTTCAAAATGACCCAGGTTGAAATCGTGATATTCCCTAAGGGGAGATTACAAGATCCTGATAATATGATAGAGGTTGCACCGATAAGGGGTTGTGTGCCTAAGATGATTCGTGATACGATGAATTATCTCAAGACAAATATTATTCAGAAGACAATTCATAAGCCAGAGGATACAGAACGTTCCGTTGTTGCATATAATTATCCTTATCAAGCTTTGGAAGAAGCTGTCGTAAACAGCCTTTATCATCGCAGTTATATTGAAAGAGAACCTGTTGAGATAACTATCGAACCAGATAAGATTAGTATTCTCAATTTTGGAGGACCTAATCACACAATATCTATGCAGGCTATAAAAGAAGCTCGTATGCTTCGTTCGCGTCGATACACAAACCGCCGATTGGGAGAGTTCTTAAAGGAATTGAATTTGACAGAGGGTAGAGCTACGGGGATTCCTACTATTCAGCAGAAGTTGCAGGAAAACGGTTCGCCTCGTGCAATAATTGAGACCGATGAGGAACGTACATATTTCTTAATAGATATACCATGTAATTTAGACTATATCGGTGTGCCTATTGGTAAAGAATGCAAGAAAGAATGCAAGAAAGAATGCAAGAAAGAACTGTCTGAATTACAGATGCTTATCATGGGGGCGTTGTCTGAGAATGCTAAGTTAACAATACCAGAATTAGCAAGAAAGATGGGCATATCTGCAAGAAAGATTTCTCAGGAACTAAAGTCTTTACAGGAAGAATTTCAGGTCTTGAAACGTGAAGGAGGTCGCAAGAATGGTTATTGGGTAGTATTGAATGAATGACGTATAAAACGTATTATAATATACATATATTTCTGTACGATAGCAAGTGCTTTCTAAAGTAACTCGAATGGTTTGGAGTTATTCAGAGCATAACTTGCTATCGTCAGATATTTCGTTCTGTTACGGATAGATCTCGATATGGCTACTGCCGGAGTTGCCATTCTTGATAATCCTTATCTGGGTGGTGATGCGCTCGCTCATCGTGTCGGTATGACTGATGACGCCCACCTTCTTGCCTTGCGAACTTTGCAGCATGGCGAGGGAGTCGATGACGGTGGCTAGGGTGTCAGGGTCGAGGGTTCCGAAGCCTTCGTCGATGAACAGGTTCTCGAAGGAGATGTTGCGGGAGGACAATGCCGACAAGCCCAGGGCGAGACCGAGACTCACGATGAAGGTTTCGCCACCTGATAGGGAGGTGGTGTCTCGGATATCGTCGGCACGGTCGTGGTCGATGACTCGGATGCCCAGCGAATGCTTTACCTGCTGCAGTTCGTAACGGCTGTTGAACTTTCTGATTTCCTGGTTGGCGTGAGCAATCAGGAAACTGAGCGTATAGCATTGGGCTATCTTGCGCAGCGTTTTTCCGTCTGCTCCGATAGCATCCGTAATGGCTGTCCAGTCATCCTTTTCCTGTGTCACGAGATTCAGAGCCTCAGCCTTGTCACCCAACTGCTTCACGGCTTCCTGATGGTTCTGCATCCTGGCGTTGGCAGCAATCAGTTCGTTGCGCTGGCTTCTTTCCTGATACTCCTGCTGAATGGCTAAGAGAGCATCCCGGCTTTGGGTAGGCTGATGTTCCAAGTGCTGCTGCTGCGCCTTTTCTGCGCTTTGGTAAAGGGCGGTAGTTGAAGCCACGGCTTTCTCCTTTTCGTCCTTTTCCCGTCGGATAGCATTCCAATCTTCGGCGGAGTGAAGCATCTCCCGGATGGTATTTTGGTCGATAAATCTTGGCTCGATACTTCTTTCCTCGATGCCTTCCTCTTCGGAGTCTTTTCCTTCGATGCTCTTTTCTTCAAGCTGCTTGTTATATTCCTCAATCCAAAGGTCGAGTTCCTTTTCCTTCGCTTGCAGATTCTCTTTCATCGTCTTGTTCTGAGACAGCATGGTTTGATGCGAACCTTTACTGTTGGCGAGTTCTGCCTTCAGTTTGTTGATGTTCTCGTTCTGAGTATCAGCTGCTTTCGTAGCCTCATCCTTTGCTGCTGTCAGTCTTTGTTCTGCCGCATCGGGCTCTTCTCCATTCAGAATCAGCTTGTATTTCTCCTGCCATTCCTCCATTTCCTTCTTGGTACTATTCCATGCCTGAAGGGCTTTCCCGTAAGCCTCCTCCTTGCTCTTCTGCTGTGAAATGAGGTTGGTGGTAAGTGCTTTCTGCTCAGCTAGTTTTGTGGTGCAGGTTGATGTGTTTTCTTGGGCTTTATTCTGTATAGTAGAAGCCTTGCTTTCATACGCAGCTTCATCCTTTACAGCCTTATCCTTGAGTTGGGTCAGCCGTTCTATCTCTTTCTGAATCTTGTTAAAGAGGCTCAGTTTGCTGCTCGCATCCTTCGCCTTGTTCTCATAGATAGGCAAGAGCGATTTCAGTTCTACCTCAGCCTTCGGAATCTTTGGATACTGGGCGATGAGCGCCTTCCAATCCTCTTCGTAAGTTGCGATTTCTCCCGAGAGCTTTTCCTGTTGTTTCTGGAGCGTCTGTACTTCGCCGTCGTTCTGTTTTCTTTCGCCGGAAAGATCCTTCTCCTCTTTCTGCTGCTGTTTCAGCAGATCCTCCTTGACTTTCAGAAGTTGCGAGAGTTCCGTGGTGGCTTCCACAAACTGTCTGTTGTCGGTATGATAAGGATGGGTCGTGCTGCCACAGAGCGGACAAGGTTTGCCTTCGGTCAGGTTGGCACGATGAATCTCCCATTTCTCACTCACCATTAGGGTGTAGGCATTTCTCAGCGTCAGGGTCTCTTGGGTCAGCGCCTCGATGGTTAACTTGCCCAGCGCTTCATCTATCTCTGCGTTTCTCTTGCCCAAGACCAGGATGCGCTCCTCATTCTTCTGCTTTTCTGTTGTGGCGGCATCGAGATGAGCCACAACCTTGATGGCTTGCTGGACATCCTGCAGTTTCCTGTCGGCTACAGTCTTGCTGTTCTGCAGTTCCTCTATATTCTGTCCGGCAGTCTTATTTCTTTCCGTCTCCCAAGCCTGTTCTGCGGCTTGCGTCGCTTCGTGCAGAACCTGTTTCTGCTTGGCAATCTCTTCCTTTGTCGTTTTGAGGGCAAGGTTCGCTTTCTCCGTTTCGGCTTCCCATTTTTTGATGTCTCGGGCGTTTTCCTCCACGTCTTTCTGGGCAGTTAGATTCTCTTTCTGCGCCAACTCCAATGCCTCTTTCTTTTCTTTCAGATTCGGCATTGCCGCTTCCATTTTTGTTTTCAGCGCCCTTGCTTCTGCGATGACCGGCAGCGCCTTTTCCAGCTGTTCCTGTGTCTTGCTGACTGCTTCCTTCAGACTGGCGAGAGTTTTCTCGCTTTCGTCGATGGCAGACTCTTGACTTTTGATGTTTGCTTCCGCTTTCAGAATGTTTTCTTCCTGCTCTTGGATGCTTTGCGTCTGTCGCTCTACTTCCTGCAGTAGGTTGACGGCTGGCTGTACTTCATCGTGCAACTGCAGACGGAGAATCTGGGCTTGCATCGCTTTAATGGCATCTGCTGCTTGCTCCATATCTGTCTGGTAGATATTGATTTGCTTGATTTGCTTATCGTTTTCCTCAAACCATTGCAGGTCTTTCGAAATGGCTTGCAACTGGCTGTCGAGTTCCTTCTCAGCCTTTTCCAGGCGGTCGATTTCCTCCTTCAGTTGGGCAAGTTCTTCATCGTTCAGCAGGTTCTGTTTAACGGCTTCCACCGATGCTGCCATCTGGTTGTAGGCATCCGTCGCCTGGTCTTTCGCCTTCTTGATTTCAGTAGCGATGTTCGTATAAGTTTCCTCGCATCCGATGAGTTTTTCCAGGAGTTCGTACCGCTCGTTTTCCTTCGCCGTCAGGAAGTTGGCAAACGAGCCTTGGGCGATGAGTACGGTACGGAGAAACTGGTCGTAGTCGAGTCCGATGATGTTCGGCAACTCGTTCCAGTCGGCAGTTTCCTCCGTTATTTCTTCTCCGTTTCTCGTGATTTTATAAAGCGCAGTCTTGGCGTTCTCGTAGCGCACTCTCTGGAATCTGACGTGCCATTCTGCGCGGTAGATGCTACCGTTGTTGGCAAGGAAGGTGAGTTTGCTGTAGCCCTCTTTCTTGCCACGTGTCAGGATGTTTCTACTGTCGGTAGGTGCCAGACGGTTACTTTCGCTGGCATCGGCAGCTCCGAAAATCTCGATGTTCTGGTTCTTGTCGCCTTTCTTCCTGGGATAGCGAGGGGCGCGGTTGTAGAGGGCAAGGCAGATAGCGTCGAGTAGGGTAGACTTGCCACTTCCCGTCGGACCTACGATGCTGAAGATGGTGCTCTCGCCTAAGGCACCTTCTTCAAAGTTGATGACCTCGCCTCCCTGTTTGTCAAGCGAAGCGAGGTTGAGTATTTCGAGTTGTAGGAATTTCATAATGATGATGTCGTTAATAAATCGGATAACATTTTCTCCTGTCTTTCGTTCATCGGAGCGTTGTGCCTGATGGCGAAGGCTTCCTTCAGCGTGTCGAGCGGAGGACGGTTGATGATGTCTTCTATGCTGGTGATGTGCTGGGAACCCTGGATGGTGGAGAGGTCCAGTTGCGGGATGATGCGCTGGATTTTGCAGAGCACGGCATCCTTTTCGTTGACGAGTTTCTCCAGTTCCTTGATGTCATCGCTGGTCAGTTTCTCCTGTTTCACCTTCAGCATCACGTAGTCGAAATGGTCGCTCAGTTCGCCGTCAGTTCTCTCCTTGAGTTCAGAATTGATGAGCTTCTGCCATTTCTTGAAGGTCAGTTCTTCCTCATCTTCGGGCAGATTGCGGAGGGCGTGCTGAGGCTTGTATTCCAGGAAATCTACTTTCCATTCCTTGTTCTTGCTGGTTTCCTTTCCTTCCTCCTCTTCTCCATGTTCTATGGTGATGAGGTCGATGCCGTGGGTGTAGTCTTTCTCAGCAAACGACATCGGGAGGATACTTCCCGTATATCTTGCCCAGTCGGTGTTCCAGATATGTTGCCGCTTGTGGATGTGTCCGCAAGTCATATAGTCGGGATGGTCGTTCCATCCTTCCAGGTCCACTTCCTCCTGTCCACCGATGATGATTTTCTCGCTCGCATCCTTCTTGGCGATATCCGAACCCTTGGCGTACATGTGTGCCATCATGATGCACTTCCTGCCCGGGTATTTCTTTCGAGCCTCAGCCGTCAGTTCTCTCAGAAAGTCGTTGACTCCCTGCGAGTAGCTGGCGTTCTGCACCACATCGCTTCTTAGGAAAGGTACGGCGAGAATGATGACTTCTTCTCCTTCCTCGTTGGTTACGGGGATGATGAGGTCATCGAAGGAATAGATCCAATGTCCGCCGGTCTTATCATCGTCCTCGCTTTCTCCCTGCTGCCAGATTTTCCTTACGTTTCCTCTTATTTCCACGTGGTATCGGGTGAGCAGCGGACGGGGAGCCTCCAGTCGGCTGGCGGAATCGTGGTTGCCGGCGGTAATGATGACCTGCATGTTCGGGCACAGTTGGGTAGCATCGGCAAGAAACTCGTAATAAACGGTCTGTGCCGCTGCCGATGGATTTCCGTTATCAAAGATGTCTCCTGCGATGAGGAGAGCATCGGGCTTTTGTCCAGCTATCTGCTCCAGGAGCCATTTCAGGAAATGCTTGTGTTCCGGCAGACGGTCGTTGCCGTGAAACAGGTTGCCCAGGTGCCAGTCGCTGGTTGCTAATATCTTCATACTCATAAGAATGTCTAATCTTAGTCTTTTTCTTTGTCTTTGGCTTGCAATCCTTTGACCTTTGGTTTGCAATCCTTTGACCTTTGGCTTACAATCTGACTACAAAGTTAACACAATTATTTGGGATACGCAAAGAAATAAGCTCAAAAAACGAAGAATTATGGCCGGAAAAGTAAAGATATTCAGGAAAAGTCTTGTTTTATATCTGATAAAGTTGTATCTTTGCAAGGTAGAAATCTTCGTTCATAAACATTGAATGTCCGTTCAGTGTCTTTGAACGGCGGTTCATAGACTTTGAATGTCGGTTCAGTGTCTATGAATGGAGATTTCTCCTAGGATTAAATACTTTTCTTCCTAGGTTTGTGGTCTTTTCTTCTTAAGTATAACAATAAATACTATAGGATGTAAAGGCTGTTGCAATTAGAAATACTAATAAACTAAAGTAGGAAAGGAAACTGATATGGCTAAGTACAAATTGCAGGAAATGGGGGATATGCGCTATGATGGCAAGCGCAGAGTTTATCCCAAGATGGTGACCAACCGTACGCTATCCCGAAAAGAGTTCGTCAAGATGATGCAGAACTACCATCGCGGTATTTCGGAAAGTACCACGGAGGCTGTATTGACTGATGTGGTTGATATGCTGACAGACATGCTCTCCATGGGGTACAACGTGAATCTGGAAGGTTTCGGCACCTTCTCCCTCTCCCTCGCTTTCGAGGATGAGAAGCCTAGGGAAATTCTGAATCCAGATGATAAGATGACGTACCGAAAGGTGGGCGTGAAAGACATCAACTTCAAGGCGTCTCCTGAGTTTATCAAGGATGTGAAGCGTGAAACCGACCGTGACCTGGAGCGTGATATGGGTGGTGTAAAGGTTATCCGTAAGCAGCTGTATTCCAAGGAAGAGCGCATCGCCCGAGCCCTGGAGGTGATAGAGAAGAACGGAGTCCTCACCCTAGGCGATTATGCCTCCATCAACAACCTGAGCCGTACTGCTGCCTCTATGGAACTGAAGGAGCTGACAAATGACAAGACTTCGCCGATAGATTCACTAGGCCGCGGCAGCCATAAGGTTTGGGTGAAGCGGAAAGAATAAAAAACAGGAGTGTGGCAATAGGTGATAATAAAAAATGCCCTTATTGCCACGCTTAAAACGCTAAATACCAGAGCGTTATCAGAAAGTGTGACCATAGTGACATTAGGCTAGAGAAAAAAGATTTTTCTTTATATAAAAAATGACTCGCTTGCAGTTCTAATGGGATGCAAACGAGTTCTGTTGCTGCAAAGATACAAAGATTCTTTGATAAAACAAACTTTTTGAAAAGAAAAATCACAAAAAGTAGCTTCATTTTATATAATTGAAGGGCATTTGCCGAAGGTGAGTCAAGTTTCGCATGTGGTTCAAGCACGGGCTGAAGGCCCAAAAGCTCCTAGCCCAGGGCACCACCCTGGGTGTTAAGGCGTTGTCCCCCTGCGCCCTGTAAGGGCAAAAGCCTTGAATATATGCTGCTTTATAACCGATTTTATTGTGATTTGCAAGAAACTATTTCTCTTTTAAATCATTTGCCGACTTTTCGAAATCAGCTTTGATTTCATCTAATAGTGGATTTCTGTTTTATCATAAATGTCAATGCCATCATATTGTTTTGCTCTTTCGAGCATCTCCTCTTTATGTTTTAGGAGTTGTTTAAACTTTCTGATGGTTTCCTCCTTTGTATTGTTCTTTGTTGCTTGCATAATAACCTCCTTTTTTATGTTATTGTTATTAATTTGGTGGCAAAGATAAGAAAAGTAAATGAGATATGCAAGAAAACAGACCCAAAATTTTGTGAACCCAATTCTTTTTCGTACTTTTGCAGTTGTCTTGCTGTGGATGGCTGGCGATGAGTCGCTGGCTAGGTAAAAATCCATGGCTTGGCCTATTTTAAATTGAAGACGTTTGCTTGACGTTTCTTCTGACCTTTCGAAACCTCGGAAATTTCATAAGCGTTCAGATGGAGACTGCGGTGGGCGTCTACCCACTGTGTATATACACATGGCATAGGTGTGCCCCTTCGACTGAGGGGGTACACCCTATGCTATCATATATATACCTGCTTGGCGTAGGCTTCTGTTGCTTCTTATCCTTGACGCTGTGGTCCATTCCGAGGTACCTGAAAGGCAAGGATGAGGCTAAGGGTAATAAGATTCCTACGCCATCATTTTATAATAGCAATCCTGTTTCTAACAATCTTCTCTGCTTAGGGAATCGGTGGAGCATATTTATAGGGCTAAGAGACACCGATATGGCAAAGAAAATAGATTTGGAAGCTTTGCACCAGCAGATAAATGAACTTCAGATTGATAAAGATTTGAACAGGGGAAAGCTGCACCCTCTTTCGGAGAAATTCACTATATTTGCAACATGAAGGAAATATAGAAACTATACCAAGGATAGAGTTAGCCCTGATTATCATCGGGGGGGTGCATCCATATTTATCTTCTTAATAAACCTCTTGTATTTTCTGGAGTGAACTTAACAATAAGCAGACAAATTTAAATAACAATTATAATATTAATTTATGAAAAAATTTACCAATCAATTCAATGGGTCGCATGCCGACCGTATTAACAATGGGGGAGGTAGGTTCCGAAGGATCGCTCTGTTCCCATTGATGTTGTTCATGTTGTTGCTTGTGCCTACCAGTATGATGGCGCAGACAGATTACGACAACACAGTAACCTTCACAGCCTTAGCAGGTAATCCCCAAGGCTTCCCTAATGAGACTTATGCGGAACTCTTTGATGGCAAAAAGACAAAAGACAAATTCTCCAAGTGGTGCTGCAAATTCTCACGTAGTGCCAATGTCATCTTCGCAGCCAGCAAAGCAGGAGTCCCTGTGGGCTACACCATCACAACGGGTAACGACAACTTCACTAGTAAAGGTCGCAACCCTATGTCGTGGAAGCTCTATGGAAACAACGTGGGCAAAGATGGAGAATGGACGCTCATTCAGGAGGTAAACAACGATACGAAACTTCAGGATGTGAACTATACTTCTTACGACTTCACCTGCGGGGGAGGTAAATCTTACAAATATTTCAAATGGGAAATATCGGCTATTCATAGCGGAGACGTGTTGCAGGTAGGCGAATTTGAACTCAAACTCCAAACTTGTACGCACACAAATGCCGATGGCTCGTCTGCCCTTGGCAATGCAATAAAAACTGTGGAAACTACTTGCACCGAGCATGGCTATACCACATACAAATGCTCTATTTGCCACTCAACAGTAAAAAAATATAAGACTGATGAGCAAAGTAGCACACACTCACTTACCATGAAGCTAAAGATGGAGTTAAAGAACACTGGCAGTGTGATGTATGCCACAAATACTTTAGCGATGCAGATGCCACTCAAGAGGTTAGCTATGCCAGCCTTTTATATCCGGCTTATGCAGTGTTTGAAGGAAGCACAGGAACGCTTACATTCAAATGCAGTCCTTCCAAGCCCGAAAGAGCTTATGACCTTAATCGTGAATGGTCTGCTATAAATGAAAATATCAAGAAGGTGGTTTTCGATGCTTCGTTTGCCAATGCAAGACCAACGAGCTGTTATAAGTGGTTCTATGGATGCGAGAATCTGACCACAATAGAAGGCTTTGAGTATTACAACACCGAGAATGTGACGAATATGCGCTATATGTTCGGTTACTGCTTGTCTCTCAAATCTCTCGATCTCACAAACTTCAACACCGAGAATGTGACAGATATGTACTATATGTTCTATAACTGCACCTCTCTCGAATCTCTCGACCTCACCAACTTCAACACAGCGAAGGTGACGAATATGACAGATATGTTCCGTAAATGCTCCGCTCTCAAAACCATCTACGCCAGCGATAAGTTTGTTACGGATCAGGTTACTGAAGGTTCTGATATGTTCTATCATTGCTTCAACCTCAAAGACTATACCGATAGCAAGGAAGACCACACCTATGCCAACTGCGGCCCGACTGGTTACTTTACTTATGGCCGTGGGTATGCCATGTTTGACAATGCTACAGAAACTCTTACATTCAGCTACAAGGGATTCAAGCCCGAAGGAGCTTATGAGCTTAATGAGGGGGAAAATATTCCTGAATGGATTTCTAAAAACTCTTATGTCAAAAAAGTGGTCTTCGATGCTTCGTTTGCCAATGCAAGACCAACGAGCTGTTATATGTGGTTCTATGGCTGCTCTAATCTGACCACAATAGAAGGCATTGAGTATTTTAACACCGAGAACGTGACGAATATGCGCAATATGTTCGGTCACTGCGAGTCTCTCAAATCTCTCGATCTCACAAACTTCAACACCGAGAATGTAGAAAACATGTCATTTATGTTCAGGGACTGCTACGCTCTCGAATCTCTCGACCTCTCTAGCTTCAACACAGCGAAAGTGACAAGTATGAGCCGTATGTTCTATATCTGCAAAGCCCTCACAACCATCTACGCCAGCGATAAGTTTGTTACGAACAAGGTTACTAATGGTAATGATATGTTCTATGGTTGCGAAAAACTCAACGGCTATGACGGTAGCAAGACCAACTACAAATATGCCAACTACAAGACTGGCTACTTCAGCAAGCTGGTAGGTAAGAATGGTAATGAAAAGATTGGGGCATCAGGAGAAACTCTTACAGCAGCGAGTCTTGCTCTTGACGATGAAAAGGACTTCGTGGCTTACGAACCATTTACAGCTACAACAGCTACTTATAACCGCGAAATGAAGGAAGGCACCACATGGGCTACGCTCTGTCTGCCTTTCGAGGTATCGCTTGCAGATAAGAACTTCCGTGCCTTCAAGCTTCTTTCAGCTGACGAGACAACTAATACGGTAGAACTCAAAGAGATTGAGACAAGCATCGCAGCTGGCACTCCTGTTATCATCAAGATGAAAGAGGGACAAACCGCTCTCAACTTCTCTGTTGCCAACAAAGAGATTGCAAATAACGTAAAGACAGCAGCAACTGTTGATGGCAGCTATCAGCTCCAGGGTCTCTATACAAAGAAGGTGTTCGACAAGTCTGCTGACGACAACTGCTACATCGTGAAAGGCAACCAACTGATGAACCCTACCAAACTGTTGGAGTATACAAGCACAACACAGGTGGGCAGCAAGCCTTTCCGTGCTTACATGGTTGACAACACTTCATCATCTGCTGGTGCTAAGATGTTCAGCATCGCCATCGGTGACAACACAACAGCCATCGACAGCCTCAACACCATTGCAGACGATAAGGCTGTATATTATGACCTGCAGGGCAATCGCCTCAGCGCTCCTCAGAAGGGCATCAACATCGTGAAGCGTGGCAGCAAGACAATGAAAGTTATCATCAAATAAAAAGAACTGAGAATTATGAAAAAGAAAGAATATATAAAGCCAGAACTGAATGTCTACCAAATGGAGACTACATCTATCCTCGCTGGCTCTGAAATAGTGAAAGCAAAGGAAGAGGATTATAGCGAAAAATCGGTTAGTGACTATCGCGATTCAAGTGGCAGCATTTGGGCTGATTAAAAAGCCTCACCCCCAATAATAATGATACCCCATGGCATGAGTGTCATGGGGTATTCTCCTTCATAAGCTCTTTCCTTTATAGTTTTCTTTTGAATTGTCTAATCAGATATCTGGGGCTTCTTCTCATATCCCATAAATCTACGAAAATGACGAGGTCGTTGGCTTCGTCGTAGCGATAGATAATCTTCCAATTCTCCTTGATAATCGCACTATGGTAAGGGCGGTGGAATCGCTTAAGCAATGGCTCTTTGGGTGAAGAAAGAGGATGTTTGCAAAGTCTGTTTATTATTGCTTGCAAGCTTTCGTCAAATCTTTGAACGCAAAGTCGACCAAAGTTTTGATAACTATAGTCGGTTGTTTCTTTATAAATTTGAAGAAAGCTATTGCGTAGTGTTACTTTAGCCATGTTCGTTCTTCGTTTAGTTTATTAAAAAACTCTTCTACACTATAGCTAATGCCTGTCCTTTCATACTCTTCCTCAATAGCTTCAATCCTAGCCACGGCTTCTTCTTCATTAGCCGGATGCCAGCCAACAGGAATCTTATTCCAGTCAATATCTTCTTCTGCACATTCATCCTCGGGAAGTGCTATGGCGGCATTTCCGTGATAGGCTGGTGCAGGCTCTGCTGCGAATGCTGCATCTTTCTGCTCTTCTGGCAATGTATATCTTTTCTCTTTCATAAGCTTGCGTATTTTATCTGCTGCAAATTTACGATTATTATCTGAATCATGCAAGGAAAATGGGAGAAATGTTTTATAAAGTATCTTATAATCAAGGTTTTTGTTCTTTGTTGGGCTTGGGGACGGTTCTGAAAAAAAAAGTCACAATACCTAGCTGATAGAGCTGGGTATTGTGACTTTGCTTTTTGTTATATGTGTTTATTCGAAAATAATCACTAAATCTTAGTGGTGTTTCAAATCACACGCAGCCTGCTCATAGTCGATGAGATGATCGATGGTAGGGTGGTCGCCGCAGATTTCGCAGGATGCACGCTTCTTTACCTTGATGGTGCGGAAGTTCATCGTCTTGGCATCGAAGGTGAGCAATCGGTCGGTGAGCAGTTCGCCCACACCGAGGAAGTACTTCAACGCCTCGGCAGCCTGGATTGTTCCGAGCATACCAGCGATGGCACCAAGGACTCCTGCCTGGCTACTGGTAGGAACAGCGCCTGCTGGAGGTGGCTCCTTGAAGAAACAACGGTAACAAGCCGTGCCTGGAAGATGGGTGAAGGTCTGCCCCTGGAATCTCAGGATGCCGCCATGCGAGAAGGCTTTGCCCAGACGTACGCAGGCATCATTGATAAGGAACTTTACCGGGAAGTTGTCGGTGCAATCAATGACGAAATCCCATGGCTTGATGATTTCCTCGGCATTGTCTGAGGCGAGGAAGGTATGGTAGGTTGTTACCTCCACATCAGGATTGATGGCAATCATCTTCTCCTTGGCGCTTTCCACCTTAGGGGTGTTCAAGTCCTTGGTCTGGTGGATGACTTGTCGTTGCAGGTTGCTGAGGTCAACCACATCGGCATCCACGATACCGATATGTCCCACGCCAGCCGCAGCGAGGTAGAGGGCAACTGGGGAACCCAATCCTCCGGCACCAATGATGAGCACCTTGGCATTGAGGAGCTTTTCCTGCCCCTCGAGGCCTACATCCTGAAGGAGGATGTGGCGGCTGTATCTTTCTATCTGTTCTTCTGTTAAATCTATCATTTTATAGTACTTTATGTCTTTTTTCTTTAGTAAAAAATTACTTTGTATAGCAGTTTATGCTCATACAGCAGTATAGAAAAAGGTCGCAAACAATTAACAGCTTGCGACCTTTGATATTCTTTATAAATTCCCGAATCAGGAAGTATAATTCTCAAATTCTTGATTTACTCGATAACCACGAGTGCATCCTCTTCGAGCACAGCCTGACCAGGCTTAACGCAGATAGCTGTAACCTTGCCATCCTTCTCAGCCTCGATGTTGTTCTGCATCTTCATAGCCTCAAGAACGACAACAGTATCACCTGCCTTTACCTCCTGACCAACAGCTACCTCGATGCTGGTGATAGTACCAGGGAGAGGAGCCTTTACAGCATTGGCTGTATTTACGTTGGCAGCTGGAGTAGCCTCAGCATCATCAGATGCAGCAGCTGGCTGACCGAGCACAACCTTCTTCTTCTCTGGCTCTGCCTCCTGTTCCATCTCAACCTTGTAAGCTTCGCCATTTACGTTCACGCTTGCGATGTTACCCTCAACAGCGTCAATCTGAACCTTGTATTCTTTTCCGTCAATTGTATATTTAAACTCTTTCATTTCTATTACATTATGGTTTAGCTGTTAAACTCAAGAACTTGGCGTTCCACATCGTCTGACGTGGCTTGATAGTGATGATGCCAGGCTCCTTGTCGTGTACGTTATTGCCCTGATACTCATAGAGTGCCATGGCAATCGCAGCATAAATATTCTTATCCATTCGTTTTTACTTTAATTTTGAGTGTTGATTGTTGAATTAGGCTTGCGCCCTTCTGTTATGTTGAGTCTGTATATAACTCAACATTCTACACTCAACATTCAACATTTCTATATTACATAGGCATACAGCCATGCTTCTTAGCTGGCAAGCTCTGACGCTTGGTAGCGAGCTGAGCCAAACCACGGCAGATGCGGAAACGGGTGTTACGTGGCTCGATGACATCATCGATGTAACCATACTGAGCTGCCTGATATGGATTAGCAAACTTGTCAGTATACTCCTGCTCCTTCTCAGCCAGGAATGCCTTTACATCCTCGCCAGCTTCCTTCTTAGCCTTAGCTTCCTTACCACAGAGAACGGCAACGGCACCGCTGGCACCCATTACGGCAATCTCTGAAGATGGCCAAGCGAAGTTCAAGTCGGCACGCAACTGCTTGCAACCCATCACGATGTGGCTACCACCATAGCTCTTACGCAATGTGATAGTAATCTTTGGCACGGTAGCCTCGCCGTAAGCGTAGAGCAACTGTGCACCGTGGAGGATGACAGCGTTGTACTCCTGACCTGTACCTGGCAAGAATCCTGGTACGTCTACGAGAGATACGATAGGAATATTGAAGGCATCGCAGAAACGGACGAAGCGGGCTGCCTTGCGGCTAGCGTTTACATCGAGTACGCCTGCGTAAGCTGCTGGCTGGTTGGCTACGATACCAACGCTCTGACCATTGAAGCGGGCGAAACCTGTGATGATGTTCTTGGCGAACTTAGGCTGAACCTCGAAGAACTCTCCGTTATCGGTTACGGCGCCGATTACCTTATACATATCG
>ERZ1023884.33-NODE-33-length-44072-cov-13.610105_pt1 | contig 44072 bp, 49 predicted proteins | sample MGYA00380394_ERZ1023884 | MGnify/ENA primary metagenome ERZ1023884 (study PRJEB33179, sample SAMN07449001) | human gut metagenome | biome: Human-gut; feature: Human associated habitat; material: Faeces | host: Homo sapiens | place: India: Bhopal | collected... | reverse complement strand
AGTCAATAAATTGCCCTACCCCCCAGTCAATAAATTGCCCTACCCTATGTCAAGATATTGCCAGTAATATAACAAATATAGATAACAAATCTTTTATAGATAATAAAAGAGAAGGGGCGGACAAGCCCGCCCCACCCCCTACGAAAACCAAACGGTTTGTAAAGCCTACTTTGGATGACGTTCGGGCGTACTGCATGGAACGACAGAACAGCGTAGACCCGGAAAGCTTTATCGACTTCTACGAAAGCAATGGTTGGAAAGTTGGTAAGAACCCCATGAAGGACTGGAAGGCAGCTGTACGTACCTGGGAACGTAGGGATAATAACCGCCCACGGTATAAGACCCGTGACGAACGGCTGCGGGAAGATGACGCGCGGAGAGAAAGGATGTGCAAAGAATATGACGAGCAACACAGCCAATCAAGTTTTGAAGATATTAAGAGGCTCTTATCCAAATGACGCCTGGAAGCTGAGTGGCCAGAATGGCGATGAATTTATTGGCGCGATGATGCTCCAACTTGAACGCTACAGCGACGGTGACGTCCTGCGGGCCGTTGGCCGTGTGATTGACAGCGCCGACACTATGCCGAGCGTGACGATGATCAAGAAAGAAGTTAAGCGGAAAATCAACGCCGTGCCGGACTACCAGGCACTACCGGAAGCGCCGGTCAATGAAGCCGGGCGTAAGCGCATCCACGACATGATAAGCGGCCTCATAAGCCAGTGGACGAAGCGGCCGAACAAGGAAAAGAAGCCGCCGTCGCTGGACGACGTGCCGAAAGAAATCATCGAATTCGCCCGCCGGGCCGTTCCCGGAATCCCGGACGAACTAATCGTAAAGAACCGCGCCACCTTCAAAGAAGGGATGGCCTGCAACATGCGAATGGGTAACGAATACATGAGGTTCTGGTTGGACCAGAACACGGGGCTTGTGAGCATGACCGTCGTCATGAAGAGAGGAGTAGCAAGATGAATACGTGTATGATGTGCAGCAAGGAATTCAACCAGGACTATAGATCACAGAAATTGTGCAAGGAATGTCTGGACAAATTCACGAAGCGCCACTGGGACTGGAACGAATACCGAAAGCAGGGCCATACACGGCGACCGACCTGTATCGTGTGCGATAAGCCGTTGACAAGCGGATTCAGCGTATGCCCGGATTGCCGGGAAGCATGGAAACATATTTACTACGAAATCACGCGTCCCAAAACATTGATACAAGCAAGAAAACGGATGGCACGCAACCGGCATCAACAGCCTGGGCTTGAAACTCAGTTACAACCAACAAAGTTGGATGACGATATCACGGCCGCCCGCAAAGCGGGAATGTCGTACGGCATTTACATGGCAAGAAAGAAGGGACTGGTACGATGAACGCTATCAGCCGGGCGCTGGCAAGGCGTGACAGGGCGCGTACAGAGTTACGACGTGAAGCCGGGGCCGAAAGCGGTACGGACTGGGCAACGACATTGCTGTTTAGCTGCCTTCACGACAAGTACGGGTTCGGCCGCAACAGGTTCGCCACGATGAACGACATGTGGGCGCACCTCGACGAATTTCAAGAAGGTTTCATTTACGACTGGCGCGATGAATTGTGTGAACACGGATTCGACCGGTTCCTCAACGAGCGTATCGCCGAAAGGATGCAGAAGATGATAACCGGCCGGACGCGCGATCTGAAACTCATGGCAAAGACACGCGACATGATCGCCGGGGTAGCTATCGTCATATTCTGGACGCTGTACACGAAGTATAAATGGCGTGATAAGCGGATAAAAGATTTGCAGTTGTACTACAAAGACAAAGTCTACGTACTGACCCACGGAGAAGTGCCAATTTGGGAATTTATGAAATGCCTCAATGTAGAGTGCAACATAGATTACCCGGCACTGAAAGCGTATGAGAAACAGAACGGACCAGTCGATATATACCACGGCAACCGTGGAGAAAGGAATAAATAACATGAATATTGACAAGAAATCAACGCTTTGTGCGCTATTGGTGGAACAGAAAAAAGAATTATGTGAATATTATTGCCACCATGAAAAGCTCGACGACTGTTGCATAATGCGTCGCCCGTGTGGCAGCTCCAACATTGCCCCGGACGATATAGACTGGTGCCCGGCTACCTGGAATCATGGAGACGCCTGCATGATAGAACAGCTGGTTATTGAATTGTTTGGTTGCTAAATACGAGAGGGATAACAGGAGGAAATCAAAATGAAGAAATTACAGGTAACTATCGAACTCATCGAAGAAATGTTGGGGACAGCGAACAGCGACCCGAAGATTCATGAAGAATTCATCGCGTCGAAAGCGCCGGACGCCGCCAGCCGGGAAGAAGAAGTCGAAGCGCTGGGAGTGGAAGCCGTCGTCGAAAAGGGCAAGACGATTTTCCCGAAGGAAGACGGCAAACCGTTTGTCTACTCGTATCAAATCCGCGGGTTCTTCAAAGCGGCCGCCGGATTCTTGCAGCGTTGCAAAGGCGAAAAATTCGCCGCCCACACGAATAAAATCAAGGCTTACAAGAAAGTCATCGACGGCTGTATATTTGTCGAACCGCGGAAAATCATGATTGAAATGCCGAAAGGCGCTGAAATCGGTGACTGCCAGCGGCCGTTGAGAGCGCAGACCGCACAGGGCGAACGCGTGGCACTGGCAAACAGTGAAAGCGTACCGGAAGGCAGCCGAATGACATTTACAATCGAAATCGACAACGAAGCCTATACGGACGCCGTCCTGGAATGGCTGGCCCATGGTAGTAAAAACGGGCTGGGACAGTGGCGGAACTCCGGCAAAGGACGGTTCAAGATTGTTGACATCAAAGAAATCAAGGATGCGGAAAGCGAAGTCGACCGTATCAAGAAAATGCTGAAAGGCTAAGGCCGACAGCAAGCGAAGAGAAGCAAAGGCACAGTTTTGTGTGGTTGTGTGATGCAAAGGCACGGTACTGTTCCGCGGTGTGACGTGGCGTAACGGCAAAGCTCTGTATAGTTGAGTGAAGGCATGGCACGGTGCTGCGAAGGCGAGGCCTCGAATAGTATCGTAACAGCAGCGCAATGTGGCGCAACGCAAAGGCAAAGTAGCGTCGCGCAGGGTGCAGTAGCGCCCAGCAAGGCAAAGGCCGTGTATAGCCAAGAAATGTGACGGCAGAGCAAGGCCTGGTTGAGTACAGCAGCGGCATAGCATCGTAGCATTGAGCAAGGGCAAAGTAAGGTTACGCGGTGGTATGGCAATACATAGCGCTGTGAGGGCGATGAAAGGCAACACCACGTAATGGAAAAGCAGGGTATAGTCACGTAAAGGAAAAGTAAAGTTAAGTAAAGTTTGGCGAGGCGGAGGCATAGCATTGTAACGTTTGGCATAGCACAGCCAGGGCAATGCATGGCAATGACTTGTCATGAACGTGTTGCAATGGAATGGCAATGCATAGTGGTGTTTCGCAGGGTAAAGGCGTGGTAGCGTGACGCAATGGCTAGGTACAGCCTTGTGCCGTCCGGCCATGGATACGCATAGTAGTGCAGTGTGGTGTAAAGGCATTGTTAAGCAGTGCTGATTATAGCCATGGTATGGCGACGCAACGTTTGGCCTGGTAACGGCCAACATCATAAAAAAAGGAGTGACAGACAATGAACACAATCACAGTAATCGGCAACATTGGCAAGGACCCGGAAAGCCGGGTCACTGCCAAAGGGACGCCCGTCGTGACGTTTTCGGTAGCGGATAACAAGAAGCTGCCGGGGACGAGCGGCAAGAGCAAGGAAGACTGGACAAGTCAATGGTGGTACTGCACCGCATTTAAGGAGCTGGCGGAAGCCATTGTCCAGGATGTCAAGCGCGGCGATCGCGTAGAAGTGACAGGCAAAATAGATATGCATGAATACACCGCTAAGGACGGTACACAGAAAGTAGCATATAACTTGCTTGTCAATCGCATTGCGAAGGTTGTACGGCCAATGAGGACCAATAACGGCGGTTTTAACAGCATGGGTAGCGAAGTCGCCGATGAAGAAATCCCATTCTAGAGAGGAGCAATCAAAATGAAAAACATCACAAAAAAACAGTTTATCGACACGGTAGCACAGCGTAGCGGCAAGACAAAAGGCACTTGCGCCCGTATCGTGGACGAAATGTTGGGGACTATCGCAGACCTCGTAGCGCAGGACTGCAAGATTACCTTTGTCGGGTTCGGTTCATTTGAAAAGAAATACGTAGCGCCCCGCACAACACGCAACCCCCAGACCGGGGAAATGATGGAAACGACTGGCCATAACAGCATGAAATTCAAGGCCGGAAGTATCTTGAAAGAACGGCTTAATCAGTAAGCGGTGATGCAATGTGACACGCTGCTATTACTGTCATAAGAAACTCACGGGCTACCGGCACTATGTGGTGACGGTAGACGGGAAACTCATGCCGGTATGTGCAGATGATCGGGAATGTCGGGCACGGGCGATAAAGTGCCACGGGCCGCGACCCGGCGTCGCACACCAGGCAAGGAACAAAGTGTTAGAAAGGAACAAGCATAAATGATGGACATTAAAATCAAGAAAATCCTCGACAATTACAGCAAAGACGACGTGAAACTGCCGCTCATCACGGAAGGAAACGCTTGCTATGACTTTTACGCGCCCGCGAAATTCGTCATCTATCCCGGCGAACACGGCGTCAAGATTCCGTCGGGGCTGGCGTTTGAAATCCCGGAAGGCTACTGCATGATGCTCTTCATGCGCTCCAGCTACGGCGCAAAGCGGGAACTGCTTTAGGAAATATAAAGAAGCGCAAGCGAATGCAGGCATAATGATGAAACGGCTGATAAGAGCCAGGAATCTATTGAGGAAGTTGCGTGATGAATAACAGGATCTCTTGGGAGGAAATAAAATGAAAAAAGAAGATATTTTAGTTGGTAATGATGTTTACTTTATCGCTGGCGACGGTAAATTATATCCATGTCGTGTAATTGCGTATGATTCAGAAGACACAGATATACCTTTTCTAGTGTCTTTCGGCAGCAACTTGGACAGTGCCCCAGACGATGTTGGGTGGAGAATATCGAAAAGCGACATAAGCGAAGAAGATGGTGTGGGAGAAGATGTCGTACATAAGCATCATGGCGAGTTAGCGAAATGGGCTAGATTAGATGAGTTACTATGGCCACGGCTCGTCAAACTGGAAGATTGCAGTATGAAAACTAAGGATGCATATCCGGAAACGTACTGGTTGGAAGAAAATGCACATGATGCCGTCAATCATCCGTCACACTACTGCCGAGACGGTATAGAATGCATTGATGTAATTAAGGCTACAACTAAAGGCCTGAGTGCATTTGATGCCTTCTGTCAGGGCAATGCAATGAAATATTTATTCAGATGGCAGTTTAAAAACGGTGCGGAAGATTTAAAAAAAGCACGGTGGTATATAGATAAATTATTAGAACAATGGGACGGGCAAGTAAACAACAAAGGAGATTAGACATGTGTTTCAAGTATACACTAGGCAGTTTATTCGATGGATTAGGCGGTTGGCAAATAGCTGCAATGCGAGCAGGAATACAGCCGACATGGTCAAACGAAATAGAAAAATTTACGTGTGCTTTAACTAAAGTTAGATTTCCGGATACGGAACAGCTCGGAGATATTACTAAAATCGACGGCGGAACAATTCCGCCAGTCGATATAGTAACAATGGGAAGCCCGTGCCAGGATTTAAGCATATCAGGAAGGAGAGAGGGACTTGCAGGAAAAAGAAGTGGGTTGTTTTTACGAGCAACAGAATTTATTCGACAAATGCGAGAAAGATACCACGAATGGTATCCAAAAATCGTTATTTGGGAAAACGTGCCGGGAGCATTTTCAACCAATCGAGGGGCTGATTTTCAAGCCGTGCTCGAATCGTTCACAGAAACCCATATTCCAATGCCTCGATGTGGGAGATGGGCAAGTGCAGGAATGGTTAGAAGCAGCAAGTGTAACGTCGTGTGGCGAGCACTGGATTCCCAGTTTTGGGGAGTCGCCCAACGTCGCCGTAGAATCTTCCTTGTCGTCGATTATACAAAAGGACGCACCGAAGAAATACTATTTAAGCCCGAAAGCGTGCCAGGGGATATTGAACAGAGCCAAGAAAAAAAATGTAACACTAGATATGCGATTAATGCAAGCATTGACGAAAATGTGTTCGATATAACGCATCCGTGCGATGTGATTCGACAGAATAAAAATGTAGTACAAACCTTGACTCACAGAATGGGGACGGGCGGTAATAATGTACCGCTTATATATACAAGACCGTCGTTTTATGATTTCAAGTTAAGTGCCGTTGGATTGACTTTAAAAGCGAGTGGCGGTTGTAATGGCGGCGGGAGTGAAAACATAGTTTGTGATGAGCTGTTAAGAAAATTAACCCCGCTTGAATGCGAGCGATTGCAAGGATTGCCTGATAATTGGACTCTAATAGATGATAAATTGTGCAGTGATAGCGCAAGATATAAAGCGATTGGAAACGGAATGGCTCAGCCATGTGCGGATTTTGTAATGGAGAGAGTGTACGAATTTTTACAGAATAGCGAGAAAGAGGTGAGCAAATGAATTATAAATTTATCATACAGGGACGACCGATGACTAAGAAAAACAGCATGACCAAGACCCGTTATGGCCTCATCCAGTCCAAGCAGTACCGAGATTATGAAAAAATGGCCCTGTGCCAGCTGATGATCCAGAAGCCGAGAAGCTTCCGTACGATTGCTTGCGCGGTCCGGATGAACGTCGAATACTACATGCCGAACCGCAAGGGCTGGCCCGACCTTTTCGGGCTGGTCCAGGCGACGGCCGACATTTTAGAGAAAGCCGGCATCCTAGAGGACGACGGCTATATCGCCGATGTGGCCTACAGCTGCATCGCAGGCGTCGATTCGGAATGGCCGCGCGCCGAAATCAAAGTCATTCCCCTGCCGGACGACAAGCTCAACGAACTGCATCCCAAACTCAGAAAGAAGGTCAAGAAATGATAGATGACAAGACGGCCCAAATGGCCATAAATACGATTTCTAAAACCGCGGCGAAGTCCAGGGCCTTTTCGACAATATCGGCGATAAACCAGAAATCATCGAAAAGGGCGAACGATTCATGCAGGGCAAGTTGGTACAGAATATCCCGATTCGCTGGAAAGAAGTGCAGACGCTGACAGATACACAGCGCGGTCAAGGCGGATTCGTCAGCACGGGAAGATAGGAGGGAACGGACATGAAACAAAGCGTCAGAAAATACTATAAATACTATGGTTTAGGGGACCTTATATCTTTTCGACGTGTCACGTGGAAGCGTTGGTTAAGATGCGCGGCACGTGCGCTCGTTAAACAGCGGCTGAGAAAGCCTAAAACCAGAGGCATTGCATGGCAAAGAGCTGATTTGTTGTACGCTCGCAAACGTTACTATACTCACGGAGAGTATTAGGAGGGAACAGGAATGATTAGTAATTTTAAAGCCAAAGATGCGATAAATAAGCTGAGCGAATATTGTAATACTCATGCTTGCCGGACAGAATGTGCAATTTATGACGCATGCCTAAAGTTGGGCAACTGTAAACCTATATTTTTTGGCCAGTTAGCTAACGGAACAAAGAATTTGTCAAAAAAGTTGACGAAGTTAGACACAGAGCTTTGTAATAGCCTTCTTTTTCAAGATTACCTGAATAATATTTTTGCAAAAGAAGCTAATGAAGCAGGACTTCTTATGGCCGGATTAGATAAGGTTAAATGCTATCCCAACGGAACCATCAAAGCGTGGTATACGGACGAAGACGGCGAAACAGTTTATAAGGGAAAGGCGAAATGCCACCCGAGGGACGCTTTCAACCCGGAAATCGGGATAAAACTGGCGGTGCAAAGAATAGCTGAAAAGATAAACAAGCCGTTCGTTCCGGAAGAAAACGAAGCTTATTATTATGCTGATGATGAGAACCGCATCTATAGCACCATCAATCACCATACAAACACAGATATTTTGAATATCGCAGTCGGTAACTGCTTCAGGAAACGTAAAGAGGCGCATGCCAATAAAGAATCCATCAGGAAACGTATTGAAAGAGCTACAGAACTTTTGAGGAAATGTAGGGATGATAATGCTGAAGATTCTTGAATTATTTGGCGGAATTGGCAGCCCTCGGTGCGCACTGAGAAACTTAGGGATTCCGGTTAAATCAATCGACTATGTCGAAATCGATGAAAAGGCTGTCAGGTCGTACAATGCGATCTTTCGCGGCGACCTATCGTATAAAACACAAGACGTTAGGGGATGGAACTTGAAGCCAGATATCTTGATCCACGGAAGCCCTTGCCAGGATTTCAGTATTGCAGGCAGGCAGCGCGGCGCGGATCCGAATAGCGGAACCCGCTCATCTCTCATGTGGGAAACCATTAGCATCGTTCGACCTGGAAATGCTTATTGACGACGCCGGGCGTATCAAAGTCATTGGCAATGCCTACGAAAACCCGGAATTACTGGAAAAGAAAGAGGTGTAACCATGGATAAAGAAAAGATGATCAGCGACATAAGGAAAGTCCTGCTGGACTACTGCATCACTGACTTACGGAGCAATGAAGCTGCCAGGAACGGACATAAAGACGACTACACCGTACTGGACTACGGGAAATATGTCGGCGCGAAAACACTAGCTATCACGGTGATGGAACACATTCCGGAATACTGCCAGGACGACAAGAAGAAAATGAAGGAACTTTTCTTTGGCGTATATGAAGAAGCGATGAGCAAAGCCAGCCAGCGAATACTTACCGCCGAAGATGAGCGACGTTTAGCAGTGTTAGCACTCCAAATGACTGGCCCGCTAAAAGAAGAACTTTGTACACAATATGACGAAGACGACCCTGTGTGGGGGCATTGCCGGACGCATCGTTCGTCCGACGGGGCGAAACGGGTTGGCGTATGCCCGGCATGGGATGACAAAACCATGTCATGCATGTTGGATAAGCAAGAAGTTCTGTTTAAAAAAAAGAGGTGAGAATAACGGATATTAGCACGAAACACATAGACGAAGTCATTGAGTACGCATATCTCAGCGGCAAAAACTACGTCACACTGGCTTTAACGGGCGATAGCAACGTAGACAAGGCATTGACCCGAAAGCTCGACGAAGACGGCTATAAAGTGGCGCTTAACGACGACAATATCATGGTAAGCTGGGGATTCTAGGAGGTATACAGATGCAAGAAAAAGCAAGAAAGATTGTCATGGATTATTTCAACGCTCATGTCGACAAGACCGACCGGAAGCAAATCACGATGGATGACGTCTTTGTCGTGTGGTTCTGCAAAACACTGCAAAATTGGAAGTGCTTAGCTAGTACGACCGTATCGGACGGCATGTACTACGAAGTCACACACAACGGCGACAAGGGCGAAACTTATGTTGACGTCTACAAGAAGTGGGAAAACTTTTGTGTAAAAGACTAAGAGGTGTACAGGATGACCGACGAAGAAAACGCAAAGCTAGTAGAGCTGCTAAGGAAGAAGCAGAAAGAATGGTGCAGTGAATACTATCAAGACGGCATGGGGAATAAATGCTATGCAGAAAGGACGTATGGCAATATGTATTGCCCGGCCTGTGACAGCGACGCCGGTTGCAGTATCTGCCTACTGATTAGTGGTATCAATCGAAGAAGATAAAACGCGTGTAAATCGACACGGTTAAAACTAGAGTATGAATGGAAAAGGAGAGATAAAACATGGCTAAATACGTAAAGAAACCGGTAGCTATCGAAGCTTATCAGACAGATAAAGAAATGATTATCCGTACGCTGGAAGGTGATATGAAGGCCAGCGTCGGCGATTATATCATCACAGGTGTACACGGCGAACTGTATCCGTGCAAGCCGGATATTTTCGAGGAAACATATCAGCCACTCGCAGATAAAATCCAATATACCCACGAATTAGTTGATGGAGAAATGCCAACTTTAAAAGAATGCTTAATGAAAGGTGGCACACATGAACCTGTATGGGCGCGCGAAACTGATTTAGATTTTGGTGGAGCATTAGAATACTTACGACAAGGCCTGAGATTATCTCGGAGTGGATGGAATGGCAAGGGACAGTACATCTATATGACAAACGGAAGTAATGTGACATATCGCCACTTAAAAGAAAATAAGCGCAAAATGATTAGAAACTCTTTTGATGAAGACGATTTAGTGGAAACCATGCCACACATCGACATGAAGAACGCTCAAAATCAGATCATCATTGGCTGGGCACCAACTCAAACGGATATGTTAAGCAATGATTGGTACATAGTGTATTGATGACGGGCGGCGCCGGAACATGGCTGGCCCGGCGCCTTCCTGGAAAGGAAGGAGAATGACATGGAATATATCATAAACCCGTGGTGGTTCTATCTAGCAAGCGCGTTAGATTCATTGCATATTATAGCTGTTTTGGTCGCGATTTTTGTTGCGTTGTCGTTCGTGATATTGGTGATTTTCTATTTTGAACATGAAGACGATTACGGCTATGACAAAACATATACAAGCAGAATGCTAAGAACAGCGAAAAAGATAGTCATTGCGTTCGGTGTATGCGTAACGCTGATTGTCATCGTCCCATCAGAAACCACGTCAACAAAAATGATGATTGCCAACACATTAACAATGGAAAATATCAAAGGTGGTGCATCCTTTACGCAAGACCAAATAGGGCAAATCATCGATAAAATAGCAGACGCGGCCATTAAAGTAAAACAGGCGGAAAATAGTAATAAAACATAAGCATAAAAGGATGGGTGATAAACACGGAAAATTGGTATGCACCTGGCGAAGTAAAAGTAAGCCATTTATCAAATGAAGAAATAGAAGCATATAAAGAGCGGAAAGCAAAACGGCAGAAAGAAAAGTTAAAGGAAGAGCTGGCTAAACAAAAGATTATGAAGCTTGATTTGTATGATTATGAAAATAAGCGTGCTAAAAAGACTATGAAAAGGATAAAAAGGTGGTAGATTATGGAAATAAAAGGGCATCGTACAAGCTTGTCGGATAAGACAAAGCGATATTTCGAAAGGATGTTTTACAGAGAAAAACAGATAGAAATGGCAGTAAATGAAGTGCGAAATGACAACGGTGGCGGACATACAGGCGGTAGCAATGCGCATGCATTAGTATCAGACCCAACGGCAGTGCAGGGCATTAGAGCGGCGTCGGAAGTCAAGACCGTAGTGCTGGATGATGGTATTGTAGTACGCAAGCCGGAACGCTGGCTGCGTATCATTAAGAACACGTACATTAAGACGGATGGCATTACACGCATGATTCTTGAAAAAAGATTTCGAGAATCTAAGAAAATGGATATAATTGCTGATGAAATCGGTATTAGCCAGCGGCGGGCTTATGAAATAAAAGATGATGTATTCGGCGGTTTTGTGCTGGCAGCAGCGGTGCAAGAGGGAATCGTCAAAGTATATTAAACTAAAAAAAGACGTGCAGATTAATTTCTGTACGTCTTTTTTTATTCATGATTTATTGTCTTTTGCTGCGATTCTTTCTAACTCAGCCACAATGAGCTGTTCTGCCCATTCGGGGCATTTTCTTTGCCCGCCTTCCCAGTTTTCTATGGTGCGGACAGGGATCCCAAGAATCCGATGCATTTGCTGGCGGTTCAGTCCAGCAATAAAGAGTTAAAACTATCATATTGCCGCAACAAGAACGGCGGCGATATGATATAATAATAGTGTGAAAAATTAAAGAACTCCAAAGGCACCTGCAAAAGGGTGTCTTTTTGCTATCAAAGAAAGGGACGCATCTATGGTTATTGTACAAGTATTGACAGATAGCAGCTTAACACGTGGTATATATGATGATGCATGTGCTATATATGTGTGCAATCGGGCGTCTAACAGTCTGGGGAAAGCGGCTGTAGACGGTATCGTATATATGCTAAATCACGGCTTGACTACTAACGGCATTAGATACGCACGTGATGGACGGGATATCACACACATGATAGTAAGCAATATCAACGCAACAAGCAATCTATTGATAGAGTCAGCAGTAAAAAGTATAGAGCTTGTATGCAAAAAGTATCAATGCAAGTACAAGATACAATACATAGATAAAGACGACAAAACAAACGTTCTTTTCTGATTAGAAATAAATCGTAGGTATAATTACATGCGATGGCGAAATAAAACGGCTTAAAACGGCAAATATGATGAGAATAAATGTTCGATAGGTGGTGATACTCATGGGAAGACCGTCAATGGCAGACAAGTGGATAAAAGGCGATGGATTGATAAAAGTCCGTGGATGGGCTAGGGACGGACTGACCAATGAACAAATCGCACACAATATCGGAATAAATGTCAAAACGCTGTATGATTGGCAAAATAAATATAGTGATTTTTGTAACGCCTTAAAAGACACGAAAGACATAGTGGATAGGCAGGTCGAAAACGCTTTATATAATAGCGCATGCGGATTTATAGGCGATGATGGCAAGTATTATCCGCCGAGCACGACAGCACAGATATTTTGGCTAAAGAATCGTAAGCGGCTTGAATGGCGTGACAAGATAGAGCAGGAAATAACTGGGGCTGACGGTGGCGCAATCAAGGTGCAGAGTATGACTGATGAGCAGATAGATAAGCGTATTGCAGAGTTGAAAAGCAAGTTGAAAGAATAAATATGCAGTAATGTATCGTAAAATACGGGGCTGATAGCATGAAATCGACAAAAACAATGAATAAAACCGAAAAAGAAGAGTTGATAGCGTTGTTGGAGTGGAAATTATGGAAAGAAAATCCAACGGCATGGATACAAGATTGCTGCTACACGGTCAATGAAGCGAAGCACGGAGCAGTAGAGAGATTCCCGAAGCTAGACTATCTTGCAAGAGTTGATGAGATTATACAGCATGCACAAGTAGCGGCATTCCCGAAAAGCCGACGCATGATGATGACCTGGCGGTGTTTGGCGAACCTTTTATACTATGCAATGTTCGGGAAAAACTTATCTATATTTGTGCAGTCAAAGAAGTATGATGATAGCGCGTACCTACTAGGCGATAGCCGATTGTTGTTTTTATACGAGCATTTGCCGAAAAATCATGCATGGCCGCAAATTGAGCGTAAAACACGGTCTAAAATGGGCTATGATTACGTTAAATTCGACAATGGCGTAGAATTTAGAGCTGTTGCCGAGGGGGCTGACCAGCTGCGACAATATACAGCATCTATTGTGTATTGTACGGAAATGGCGTTTTGGGATTTTGCACAAGCAACTTGGAACTCATTGCGACCGACGATTGAAGGCGGCGGGAAGATATTTATTGACTCATCAGCGAATCCAGGCTTTTTCTGTCAGTTGGTTACTGGACAGCTAAACGAAGATGAACCGGAAGAAGAACAGGAGCCACACGACCCACTGATAGGTGTACATGAATACAAGCGGAATGGCGTACATGTAGCACGGATACACTATACTGCCGACCCGTCAAAACGCTCGGAAGAATGGAAAGAACGGGAAAAGAAAGGGACCACAACGGAAGGCTGGGAACGAGAATATGAAATCAACTGGACTGTATCAGCTGATCCGAAATATTACCCGGAATTCAATTATAATCTCAATGTAGCGCACGAGCAGCTTAAGCCGATTGAAGGACGACCACTGATATTGGGATTTGACTACGGATTAACGCCGGCAACAGTTGTCGCACAGACGACTGCTAAAGGACAATTACTGATACTCAAAGAATTGCAGTCATGGGATTGCGGAATGTTGGCACATGGACGAGTTGTTACTAATGAGCTATCGACGTTTTACAGCGGCTATGACTACACATGCATTGGCGACCCGGCGGGCAATCAGCGTGCACAATCAGACGAAAGCACGGCTAATCAGATACTCTATAGAGAGTATGGATTGTCAGTTGAACCGGGTGAATTATCGCAAACAGGAAGAAGCGAAGCAATCAGGTATTTTTTAACGACGCTCACCCCGGACGGCAACCCACTCTTACTACTAGACCCACGGTGTCAAATGCTGATAGAAGCGTTTACCGGTGGGTATCATCGTAAAGTAGTCGGCAGTCGCACACTTGATGAGCCGGATAAAAACGAATACTCACATCTTATGGACTGCCTGGCATATATATGCGCCAAGTTGTACCGGGAAAAGGATATGAGTGCAAAGATTTGGAAACAGCGTACCGCTGGCAAAATGCGGAAGTACGCTCATATGTAGATAATAAGCACATTGGCGGCGTTAGTTACATGAGTTTTTCTCATATTGTATGTAAATTCCGACGCGTTGAGTACAACGCCATCGTGCTTACTATACCATTCCGGGTATGTACGAGTGCCCGGAACACCTCCTTTCTAATATATACTTAAAAACTTGGGTAACGGTTCCGTATCGGATGCGGTTTTACGTGCCCGGTTCATGGCGAGTTAATTTAACGGTCAAAATGCACGACTTATAATCGTGTCTTGCCGGTTCGAATCCAGCACTTGCCACCACATAGACGTACCAATAAAACGGTCGTCTTTTTTTATTTTACGAAAAATAGAGGATGCTATGGACGATAACATGACGAGTAGTCTTGCACAACAAGCCGGCTTATTTGGCAGAGCGGAACCGCAGATTGATATATCCAATTGGCTGATGCAGCAGGCAGAGCCGGAAGAAGAGCCGGTATCACTCGATAATCTCAAGCAAGATGAGATTGATAAGATTATGACAGCGGTCAAGAACGGTCGTGAGATAGCCAAAACATACTACGAAGGTACCGTGGAACCGGAATTAATAGAGCGCCAAAAGCTACGCAGAGCAGATAAATTGCTATACAAGAAGAAATTCCCGAATCTTACGGAATATAGTAAATTCGTATCCATGGATTTCAATAATACGGTCGAGTGGATAAAGCCGTCGCTTGTAGAGGTTTTTATCGGTACAGAATCGCCGGTAACGATTGCCGGTGCGAATATACAGAACGATGATACAGCGACTAAGATGCAGCAGCTTGTAGAGTATCAGCTCACACGGAAAAATAGCTATACATCTATGGTGCATGACGTGATAGATGATGCATTAAGCGTCAATATCGGCGTGTGCAAGGCATGGTGGAAACGTGAAGAAAAGCGTGATAGATACAAGATGATGTTTGACGTGGCGGATATGCAAACAGCTATGATGCTTACTCAAGCGTCAATGAGCGGCGAGATAGAAATACAGTCTATTAAGCCGCTAAAGGATGCGACGGATTTATACGAAGTGCAGTTTGATAGAGTGCAAGTCACAGCTAATTATCCGGTAGTTGAGTATGTGCCGCCGTCTGAGTTGAGATATACACCGGAAGGGAGCAGTTTACAAGAATGCAAGTTCGTTGCTCATCGCAAGATTGTAAAAGGCGATTATCTCAAGCGTAAAGAGCAGGAAGGAATATATCAGAATGTCGATGAAGCGTTGGAGCATACAGGCGATGCTAATTACACTGATGACGATGTATATCACAACGAAACGCTGAATAAAGGAAAGATGAAGACGGATGACGGCGACGACGCAAGTAAAGACATAGAGCTGTATGAATGCTATGTAGATGTCGATTACAACAACGACGGCATATACGAGCATTTGATTGTGCATTGCGTTGGCGATACGGCATTATCGATACAGACTAATGAGTTTAATATCGCACCGTTCTTCTCAATTCCAGGTATTCGTGACAGCCGAAAGATATTCTCTGATAGGTCACTGGCAGAAGAAATAGAAGGGCTACAAGATATAAAGACAGCTCTTGTAAAGCAGCTGATTATAAATGTGGCTAAAACCAACGACCAGCAGAAGTTTATCGACTACGAAAAAATTGCGGATGCAGACGCAATGTTATCCGGCGATGAATACGTAGCATGTAAGGGCGACCCAAACGCAGCTATATTCATACCGCCGCAGGCACCGGTATCGCCACTCACTATGGATTTAATCAACTATGCTGAAACAGAAATCCAAAATCGCAGCGGCTCGACAAAGTATAATCAAGGGCTTGATGCGGACTCGTTAAACAAGACGGCAACGGGGATTACAGCAATCATGGGGGCTGCGGATAAGCGTATTAAGCTAATGGCGCGGCTCATAGCGGAAAACTGGACGATACCAATGGTCCGCTTTATTATCCTGCTCAATAAAAAATACGGCGAACCAATACAGACGTTTAGATATAAAGGCACAGAGGTATCAATCAATAACAATGACCTTGACATAGACTATGACTTTGTTATCAACGTCGGCAATGGAGCAGGCACGAAAGAAGCACGTATTCAGTCTTATATGCTGCTATTGTCTAATGTATACCCGATATTAGCACAGGTTGGAGTAGCAACTCCCAAATCATATTATGCAGCAGGTACCGCTTTACTGGAAGAAATGGGATTGAAGAATACACAGGAAATCCTGCTTGACCCGGATAGCAAAGAAGCCAAGGCACAACAGGCACAACAGGCACAACAGGCACAACAACAGGCAATGGCTGTACAGCAAGCAGCACAGCAGGCACAAATGGCACTTAAACAGGCTGATATACAAGGCAAGATAGCTGTTAAAGCAACTCCGTCTATTAGTGCTGATATTAAAGACTTGCCGGTTGACGCACAGACTGAAATTATCAATAAGGCTACGGCAGGGAATACTAAGCAACAGGATGTAGCTATGAAAGAGGTATTAAACCATGCATGAGGTAGAGCGATTAAGAGAAGAATACGAAAAAGACAGCAAGAATCAGAAGAAAAGGCAGCGGTATTTAGCAGCTATTATCAGCCGTGGTGATAGAGCTAAAGATCTGCTGTTTTTTATGTCCGAATTATTGCGTAGTGAAGAAAGAAGTACACTGAAAAAAATGCTTGATAATGATGATGCATACAAAGCACAGCTAGATTATCAAGCCACAGTAAAGCTATACAACTACATCAACACTATTGTAAACATAGCAAGTATGAAAAAGAAGAAAGCAGAAGGGAGTAACACGGATGAGTGATTTTAAACTTGATTTACAGCTATTTGCTGATAGCGAACCTGGCTCGACCGCCACCGAAATGACGGCGGCACCAACAGATACAACACCGACTACTACGCAGGAACCGACAACAACGACGGAACCGGCAAGCGAGCCGACACATACAGAACCTGCTAATGAGCCAAAAGACGGCGATATAATGCTTGTCACTGACCCAAGAACAGGGCGTAAAACGATTGTCACTAAAGAGCCCGAGGAACCACAGCGGGAAGAGCCACCTGCTACACAGCCTACAGCACAGCAGCCGGAAGGGCAACAGGAACCCCCGCAGGAAGAACCACCAAAACCACAGGAACCTCTTATTCAGACTGGTGCATATACGCTTGATGAATTGAATGACGCTATTCGGCAGAACACGGTAAACGAAAGCCGTATTCCTGACGAATATAAATTCCAGTATCAGCAGTATAGACAGCAGCAAACACAGCGGCAGGCACAATATCGAGCACAGCAGCAACAGATGCAGGAACAAGCACAAAAAACGGCGATTGAACAGCAGCGGAAACTGTATGCAGATATTGATGAAGCAGCAAAGAAAAAGGCCATGCAGGATTTAGGTATTACAGCTGATGACCTGAGTTTGTCTGAATATTCCGATGATGAGGAAACTAAGAAAAAAGTACAGGAATATACAACCGCTGTTGCGTGGAATAGACAGACGCTTATTAATGCGATGCAGCAACAGCAGATGCAGAAGCAGATGCAGCAAAGCCAGCAGCAGGCTATTTATAAGAGCATTACAGACTTTGCAGCAGACAAGCAGCTGAATGAACCACATTTCGCTGAAATTAATCAGCTATTGAGCATCCATTATCAAGAATTGCCGTACAAAGAAGCGGCAACTATTGCAAGTGCTATCAATGCATTAAACCAAGGTAACATCACTGAGCAGCAATGCAAAGTGTTGGAACAATATTATAACGACACACGCACTTATTTTTATGGAAAGCAAAACGACTTGACGAAACAGCCAAAGAAAATTCCAGTCCCGAATGTAGAAAAGCCAGGTATGGGGGCACAGACTAAACCGAAAGCCGTTGACTTTACCAAGATGCGGGGTATGGGCGACCGTGAACGCAGAGCGTTTATGAGTCGCTATTTTAGTAATTAGCACAAAGGAGATTTAATACATGGCAGATGTAACACGTAATCTTGGCCCGTCCAAGAATCAATCTTATACTTATGACGCTGTCGGGCATGCAGAAGATATTAGCCCGATTCTTACGAATATCGACCCGGAAGAAACGCTTTTCTATTCTAAATTCGGCAATACCAAACCAGCTACAGAGTTACATTTTTCTTGGATGACAAAAGGATTATCGCCAGCACAGGATAACGCATATAAAGAAATGGAAACCTACACGTTTAAGCCGTCCGGTTCCATTCAAGGCATGTCTAACAATATCCAGTTCTTTAAAAAGAGCGGTATGATTACAGACGCACAGCAGAAAGTAGCTAAGGTGTATAAAAACGAACACGGTAGTGAAATTGCTGATATGAAATATGATGCTTATGTAGGTTTGGCCAAAGATATTGAATACATGCTTGTCAACAGCGAAAAGAAAGTAGATGGCAGTTCTACAGTAGCACCTCGTAGCGGCGGTGTACCGTTTTTTATGAAACGAGATTTAATTGATGTAACAGTGAGTGGCACAGACGGTACAGTTACAACAACCACAGAATCAAACCTGAAAACTGGCGATATTGCATATTTCATTGCTGATACCATCCCCACAGGCATGAAAGAAGGTCTATATTACTATGTACGCGTGGATGATAGCAATACGAAGAAACTCACATTGTTTGATACACAGAAAGGCGCAGTTGAAAACATTGCGTCTTTACAGGTTAAAGCTACTACGGCAGGCACTAATGTAAAATTAGTTACTAACAATGTTGTATCGCTGGCTGGTAAAAATACCTTTACACTGGACGACATTAACACTGTTATGGAAATGGCGTTCAAACGTGGCGGGAAACCAACGGAAGCATACATGTCTAGCGGTAAATTCAAAGAATTTAGCAAAATGGTACTGGCAACCATGACAGCCACACGCAAAGGCACGGATAAAAACGCTAAAGTGTACGAAGTGGCTACATCGTATCAAGGTGCTTTTGGCTTAGTAAATGCGAATATCCATCGTTTGTATCCCGATACTCGTGTAGATATTCTTGATTTGCAGTACTGGGATATGCGGTATTTCACTAAACCGCATGAAGTAACTGGCTTGGATAAAGACGGTTCGTATCAGAAATTCATGCTCGAAGCAGAACTTGGCTTGCAGGGTACACAACCTAAAGCTTCTTGTTCCATTGTAGATATTAAACGGTAGCAATTTTTATGAGAGGGGTACCGTAGGGGATCCCTCTTTTCTGTTAAGGAAGTGATGCGATGATTACTCAACAGAAACTATATCAAGACGGCGATAAGATATGCCTTAGAAATACTATTAACGTAAAGCCGTACATTGATGCGGCACGGCAGGTCAATGAAATAGATAACGGCGGCTGGTTTGGCGATAAGAACGAACGAATGCAGCTGATGGGCTATATACCTCCTGAATTATGGACAGTTGACCCATGGCTTATCAGTGCAAGAAATGCACAGCGTGAGGGCGATATGCTTCATTATCAGCATTATATAAAGAAATTCTTTGATGTATGGACGCAGTTTAAAGTCAATCACAAGCGCACCACATGGAATGGATATTCGGCGGTGCTGCTATGATACAAGTCAAAGAATTAATCAATCTTATACGCTACAAGCTTAAAGACAACAACGCCATTACATACAGTGACTACGATATTATGCAAGGCATTAACGAATGTATTCGGTACATTAACCAGTACTATTTGAATACTGATTTCCTCGAAAAGATTAAGCACTATAGACAGGATGATATAAATGCTGCTATTGATGAAGCTAATAAGACGAACGATACCGCCGTAGAGCATGTGCATTTTAGAGATACAGGCGTAGACCTTCCCGACGATTTCATTTCACTAGTGCGTATAGTACGGCAGTGGGACGGTGAGGATTTAGCCCCATGCCCTGCTATTAAACCGCCTAGATTTGATGAATATAAAGTACTGGGCAATAAGATATACGCAGGCGTAAAAGACTTTGACATGCTTTATGTAGCAGCCATAGCAAGCGTTACGGATGCGGACGGCAGTATAGAGCTGCCAGTTACATTCAAGGATGCTCTTGTTAAAATCACAAACATGATATTGGCCAACAATCCCGATACAGATACTATGAGCAGTGCTGTACAGGATATATTATCGTCTATCGTACCGTTGCGCCGATACAGCAACGCCAAAAAGCGCATGCCGTTTATTTGTTAAGGTGGTGATCCCCCATGAAAGCAGAAAAAGCAATCGCAAGAATCAAGCAAGAAACTCATGATATTAGCGATGAGTACTCAACAGAGCGATGCATACAGTTTTTAAATACGGCTATTCAGCAGGTATCTTCATTACTAATAGCGGCTAAATATCCCGTATTGGTAAAGGAAATGACGATGCGAAACGGCGATAGCATACCAAAAAACTACATGAATTTATGCGGCACGTATCCTATCAAGATGACAGATGGCAAAGCTATTATTACAGATGATGCCTATAAATCAATTACCATTCGTTACTTTGCTACGCCTGACTTGATAGAGTACGAAACGGACGATATGCCGTACACTCATGACGCAATTAATGATATTATCGTGAAAACAGCGGTATTACTAGCACTTAACGAAAACGAATACGATATTACGCAGGACAGTAATATAGTGGAAGCCTTGAAACAGGCCGTATCTTCAGGAATGAGCTGATAGTATGGCGGACGAAAAGAACAATAAGCAAATACTGTATATGCCTGAGTTGCCGACGACGGTAAAAGGTGATGGACGGTATGTATTATCACTTTTGCGTAAATATCTTAAATCAGTCAATGAGCAGGTAAACATAGCTAACGGATTTACCCAAGATGACATAGAAGAAAATAAAAAAGGCGACTTTCCAAGACCTAAAAACTTTACGCTTACATTTGATAGAATGGGCGGCGTTCTGAATTGGGATGCAGTAGACGACGATAAGCTTGCATATTATGAATTGCGCACGAATGACGCCATTGACACGGTAACAGGTTTACTGGAAAAGACAACGGCAATATCGTCTATAAAGCTGCCACCCACAGCAAGTGGCAAAATATACCTATATGCAGTAAGCACAGAAGGTAAGGTATCAAATCCAAATACGCTGACATACAATAAGCGTCGTCCTGAAGCTCCTGGCGACATATCACTAACCAAGAATAATGAAGGCACGCTGATTACATTTCTTGAAATACCGACAAACTGTATAGGGGCAAATATCTATGTAGATAAAACCAAGTATATATCTCTTGATAATGTATACTTGTATCCAGATAAAAGTATTACAGATGTTGAGATTGCATACTACGACCAATTCGGTGAAGGCGAACGTGCTAAATTCTCTTGCGTTGTACCTAACGTTACAGGATTTTGGGTAGAAAAGAATGGTGCCAACTTATATTTCTACTGGGATTCCGTACCAGTCTATAACGTAACTTATGTGGTTAAGGTGGGAGAAACAAACCGGTGGGAAGAAGGAATAGAAATATTCCGCTCTAAAACAAACAAGCACCGTTATATACGACCAAATCAGAGCGCAAGTTATTTCATGATAAAGGCAATGGATGACCATAATAACTATTCTAACGAATGTGCATGGTACCTAATTGACACAACACTTGAGATTAATAAGAACATTATTCTTAATTTTGACCAAGATAAAGTTGGGTATAACGGCGTAAAAATTAATCTCTATTATGACAGCACTAAACACGGTCTTGTATTAGAAGACAACACATTTATTGGCGAATATCTTATACGCATACAGCTTCCACAAAAGATAAAAGCACGCAACTGGATAGATGATAAAATAAGCGGCTTAACAGAAAATACACTACGTGTTATGGATTTAACATTCCCGCTAAACAGTAAAGAAGCGGAACGGTTTCTATTAAATGGGATTATTGGCGATTTGAATAATGTTTCATTAAAAAAACAAATCGCACGCTATACGGGTAAAAACACGGACTATTTCAATGCATTGACTGATGGAACGACAGCCGCAAAAAACGGAACAGTACTAGATGAGCATAACGTTACATTTGATTATGCACGGTTCGATAAAGGGGCACTGATTACTGATATTACACGGCTTGAATATTCGTGTGATATTCCTGAAACATATTCAATGTGCTTTTGGATGAAGAAAAGCACGCCCTTTGATGACTGCATTATTATAACGTTAAAATCAACCAAAACGGGCAACACACTGTATATTGGCTACGATAAACACTATAAACGCTTCTATGTTAAGGACAACGTTCAAGACAAGATGTTATTTCTAGAGATTGATACGACTGAAAGAGATTGGGTGTTTATTGGTATATCACAATCAGTAAATACACGAATGCTTTTTGTAAAAGAGATAAATTATAATCAAACAAAATATATAAAAGATTCTATTCCGGCATGCGGAACCTTTGATAATTTGTGTTTAAGCCAAAAGGGGGATATAAATGCAGACAAAAGATGATGTAAAAATAAAAGGCGCAATTATTTTAACGGTAAAACATAAAAATGGCAGCGTAGAAACCCGTCGTAAAGACAACCTTATTTTAACTGCTGGGTTCAATTTTATTTGCGACGCTATTGCAAATCCGCAACGACCAGCATTAATGGGATTTACGGCGGTTGGCACGGGAACCACAGCAGTAGCGGCATCGCAAACGGGGTTGGTTTCAGAACTATTAAGAAAGAAAGCTACATATACTCATAGCACAAATAGTAAGGTATTTACATTAACAACAACATTTAACGCCGGAGAAGCAACTGGTGCTATTACAGAAGCTGGCATTTGCAATGCCGAGAGTGGAGGAACATTCTTAGACAGAGTTAATTTTGCGGTAATTAATAAGGCAGAAGACGATACAATGACAACAACATTCCAGTTTGCATTATCGTAAAATGGAACTACATAAAACGTTCAAGCCATATATACTTAGTGATTTAAACTTCCCATTGTCTGATAATAGGAACAAGAAATTATTAAAAGACTATGGCATATATACGTATAACGCTATAATATCAGAAAACTTGTTTTTTAATGAATTGTATCGTTCGTTGTACCGCCTTTCTAAATTTGAACATATATTTTTTAACGACAAAAAAACAACATATATAGAGAAACATGTGTTTGATTATTTGCTTGCACGGGAAATATACCACAAAACCTTTTATAGCTCATTAAGTTTTTTTGAAAACATGCAAATCTCAGACAAGTCAATAAAAGAATATTCTCGCATTGATAAAGAAAATATTGATATACATGAATTTGCAAAAAAGTGGCTAGGTGTTAATAAACAAGAGTTGATCCATGTAGTTGAAACATATTGGGATAACATACTTTTCTTTTTACATGTTATTGAAAATATAAAAGCTAGAGACTCAATAGTAAATGCAATACACATAAATAAAACAGAAAATCCTGTATTGTTTAGCGATTCATCTAAAAAAAATATACAGGAATTAAAGAAAGAAAATATTTATTTTGTTGAAAGATATATAAAAAGATGGGATACATCAAAGGCGTTTAGAGAATTTATAAGTATAGATGATAAAGTAAAAAACAATACAAATAAAAAAAGCTTTGAACAAATTGGTATTGTTAGCAAAGAAATGAATCACGCCATACCAACGTTTAACGACCATATTCTAGCCAAAGATACATTTTATCGCAGGGCATCTTTTATTCTTCATTTGAATGATATGTTACACATTCAAGAATTAGTGAAAAAAGATACTAGGAAAAGTATTAAAGAATCCAATATCAGTATATATGACCGATATGTACGTGCAAGCAATGCATGCATAGAAGCATTGAGAATGGTTGATGAAGCACAAGACGAAAAATGGTTTAAATCTATGCTCGAATCAATGCCGTACTACGAAGAATTTACAGACTTTTACGTTGGTGATTATGAGTATAAAAAAGCTTGTATACGATTGGTTTTGCAAACAGAAACAACGGATTCTAAGCCGACATTATATGATGTGGCAGCAAATGTGGATATAGATGACACAGATGATAGAGGAACTGCAAATATAACTGATACTACAATGCCAACTAAAATATACTTTAACAAACACTATTATAATGCTCCTGAAGTACAAGTCACTGTAAACAGCGGCGTTGGTAATGAAACAGTAACGCCGTATATAGTTAATACAGATGGTATAGACGGTAGTAAACGGTACTTTGAAGTGGAATTGCGTAACGATTCTAACGAACGAGTTAAAGGGGCAATTTCGTGGATTTCTAAAGGGTGGTGATATAATGCAAGAATTTTCAGCATTAAATATGACAGAAAATGCCGTTACTGCCATACAAAAAATGCAGAAAAGTATAGAAAGCACAGCGTCTAACTTTAGTGGCGTAGCGTTTCCAACTGAAAACTTGCAAATAGGCATGCTATGTATGCGTACTGATTTAAACAATAATATATACAAATTAACCTCTCTTGATCCTGCCACATGGGAGCAAGTTGGTGTTGCATCTGAAACAGCAAGTAAACTGGAAAGTAAAAGAACAATCAAGCTTACTGGAAAAGCGGTGGGAAGCACAACAACAGATTTATCGGGAGATGTATCAATCGAAGTAAAAGCAGTAACTGCTGATACGGCAAAAACTGCCGATAGTGCAACCAATGCCACTAATGCGACTAATGCGACTAATGCTGATAACGCAAAAAAAGCAGTGAGTGCAAAAAACGCTACAAACACTACAAAACTAGACCACGATGTCAATATTAACTTAACTGGTGCGGTAACAGGGAGTGCAACAACTAATTTAGCGGATGGCACACTTAACCTGCAAATGGCGGGAGATGCCAATCAATTTAAAAACATTACGGTCAGTGGTTCACAACAAGGACTTAGATATATAGATGTAGAAACAGAACGTGCAGGAGCTGACATTGATTCAAGCTGGACTGAGGGGAGCGGTAATATATCAACACAATACAGACGGTACGAGTGTGTAGCGAATGAATTCCCGGCAGGAACATATAGCTTGCAAGATATATTACAACGGCTTGTTAATGCGTGTCATAGACACTACGTAAGAGGGATAACGGTAAAAAGTAACTGTTATTGTAAGTGTGACTGTGATTGTTCCAATAACGATGAAGAATAGTATAAAACTAGGAAGAATATGCATACCACTTGGCATAAGGTGTAATTTATCATGTAGATATTGCTATCGAGATATATGCCGAAAAGATATACCTAATAAAGTAAGTAATAAATTTTTATCCTATTTAAAATCACTAGATACTGATAGTTATGCTGTTATATTTAGTGGTGGAGAGCCATTACTTTACATGGATACAATAAAAAAAATCACCAGTATTCTTCCTAAACATATACACAAAAAAGTAATGACAAACGGCTTGCTTCTTACTAAAGAATTGGTGGATTATTTCAATGATAATAATTTCGAGGTACATATATCGCATGATGGGGAACACACAAAAGAATTACGTGGACAAGATGTGTTAGAAAAGAAATTGCATCTTATAAGAGAAATACGATATTTGCGAATTGTATCGGTTATCAGTAATCACAACACGGATATCATGAAGGTATATAAATATATACAAAACAAGCTGAATAGACCGTTTTATTTCGAAGCAAGCCCAATTATCCCAACTGGTTATAATGATGATTTAATTAATGGATTTGATTACGATACATTTGAAAGAACATTAGCGGAAGTTTTGAGTATACGAAACGAATCACCTTTTGAATGGTATCACAACAAGTCTAGTGGCATGGGATTAAACGTATTATTGGATGGTAGTATTGTTGGAATGAGTACACTTAATAAATATGGTACGGTATGGGATACAGAGAAAACTATTCGCAGTAACTTCTTAGATAAAGAACACAACCATATTAAATATTGTCAGCAGTCTGCGTGTTCCTTAAAAACATGCTATATGAATAAAAGCCTTGCTTGTCAGCACATGTGCAAGATAAATCGTATACGGTACGATATAAAGAATGAGGTGTAAATATGATAAACAGAGTTAACTTGATGATGGGTAACAAATGCAATTTCCATTGCCGTCATTGCATACAAAATGATTCAGTAAAAGACCAACCCTTAACACTGCCTAATAATGAGGTAATAAAGTACATAAAGCGATTAGCAAACATTCGCCCTAAAAATAAAGGGAAGTTAGATGTGCACTTTTGGGGCGGGGAGCCGTTAATGTACATGGAAGTGATACAATGCGTCGTGGAAAAAGTAAATAATGCCGAATACACGATCGTCACTAACGGATTGTTACTGGATGCCCCCATAGTTAACTATTGTAATGAACATGACATAACCGTAGTGCTTAGTAATGACGGCATACATACATCTAAAGTTAGAGGAAAAAACATGCTTGAAAACAAACGGTTTATACAGCTGTTTAAACGCCTAAAAAACAAAGCGGTTGATTCCTGTATTACGTCATATAATCAAGATTATTATGCATTGTGGAATTATATAGAAGCAAAGCTTGGCAAAGATATACCAATATTTCATGAGATGCTTGAATGCACGTGGGATATGCCGAAAGATCTGTATGAGTTTAATTTAGAAAATTATAAAAAGACAATGGATATGATTGTTGATAATGCATATAAAAAGCTTATACATGGAGAAATAGGCAGAGAGTACATGCTAATTTCAGATACGGCAAACCGCATGTGTAAAATTGTTGATAACAAACAAGTAGAAGAATATAAATGTTCTCAGATGCGGAATATGGTAAGTATTGATTTAAAAGGCAATGTGTATGCGTGCCATAATGCATGTAATGTATTGGGAACTGTAAAAGATGATTGGGAAGTATTAAAAGAACGATATAGCAAATACCTTCAAGATAAAACTCTAGATGATTGCAAGTATTGTGAATGGCGTTCGGTGTGTGGTAATGGATGCCCCAATTCATACAATATTTTCCCTGGAAAAGCCATGTCTTGCGAGGTAAAAAAAATATTTATGTCAGCTTGCATGAGCTTTTTAAAGAAACTACAGGATTCGTTAGAAGACGTGGATATGGAGGATAGTTATGATTGTAATTAGGCGACCATTACAAGAAGGAGAAAAAAACAAGGTAGAATACAACGTTGATTTAAACAACGATGGCATTATATTTTCTTTTAGCACCACATATATGGGGCAAGATGTAAAAGACAGTGTATCAATCCCCTTCAACACGTATAAAGATGTAATCCTGCACTTGTCCTTGCAATGGACACATAAAATAGAAACAAGGTTATATCCATTATACGAATTACAATCACGCTACAATGTAATTAGTGAAACCAATAACGACGCTTTAGTTCTTGCACGCATATCCATTAATGAAACTTGTGATGACATAGTAATTTTTTTAAACAGCCCGACGAACTATACTTGTAAAGTAGCTAAAACGATAGACTGCGAACCCAATACATCCAAGTCAAAAATGATGATGATGTATTCGCCGTATTATACAAAAAGAGCGGAACATATTCGCAAAAAATGGGATATGATGGCAAATCTTGATATATACGACACAGTTACATATCTTGAATCACAAGTGGACGCATTAACCAAAATTGCGCTAGGCAATAATAGTGATGACGTTAAAGCGGTATTAACGGCGGCTAATGAACATAGCGTGTTTAATATCAAAAGCAAAGAAAAAATGATTGACGAAATGCATAAAGATAAAGCGAAAATACGTTCGTTGCAAAAGGAGTATTATGACAAAGCGTAAAAAAATTGTACTAAAACTAGGCGGCATGTGTAACTTGCATTGCAAAAATTGTCATTGTATGCCTCTTAAATTTAAGTATAATCCGGACATTATAGACTGGATAAACAATAATAAAATAGAAGTAATTCACCTTGGCGGTGGTGAACCGTTTTTGTATTTTGATTTAATTCAAAAAATAGTGCCTAAATTACATGTAAAACAAATAAACGTAACAACAAACGGAACGCTGCTAACTGATGAAATGATTAAATTTTGCAACAAGTACAATATACGTGTTGCTTTTTCTTATGACGGACAGAACAGCAAACGTGATCCTGTTTTACCTGATTACGAAAGAATAAAGAAGTTAAAAAATATTGGTACATCATCTGTTTTTTACCACGGCAATACCAATATACGGCAGATGGAAAACGACTTACATCGGCTTGGTGAAATTTACGATATAGATTCATGTAAAAGAACCATCACTTTTTTACCTGCTTTTGTTCATCAAACTAAAAATGCACCCAATAGCGATACCACAAAAGAAGATGCTAAAAGTTACATTTTGCAGGTGGGACGTTTATTAGAATTTGGTTTAATGCAGTATGATAAAGAGCAAAAATACTCACTAGGGGCGGCGTTTAATTTTATTCGCCACTATTTAAATCATAAGCCATATACAATGGGATGCAGGTGTTGTAATCCCAATAATTTGTCATTGGCGATTGATGGACGCTTTATACTTTGCCCATATGGAAATGATTTTGTGGGCGATATATATAAGGGCGTAAACTGGGCGGCAGTAGAGGAACATATACCCGACAAGTGTAAAAAATGTGCATTGCGTCAATATTGTGGCACCTCTTGCGTAGCTCAAATTACGGATAACGAATGTTACATTTTCAGATGTTTGTACAGGCATTATAAAAAGCTATTGAAAAAGTACAGCATAGATGAAAATGACATTCTTAGTTTAGACTTTGATTCATAAAGGAGAAGATTATTATGGAAAAAAAACATGTAAACGTATTCAGTGAAAATGGCGAAGTAACAGCAGTACCTGCATTTGACAGTGCAGAAGAAGAATTGAAACACTATGAAGAAGAACAGAAACGTAAGGAACAGGAAAACAAACATAAAGCACCCGTATTTAGTGAAAACGGCGAATTAGAATAGGTGATTCTATGGACTTAACTAAAAACGTTAATGAAATTATTACTGATATGGCAGCTGCTATTGACAACCTCAAGGAGCAGATTCTTCAAGCCGTGTACCCCGTCGGCTCCGTCTACGTGAGCATCACAGACAGCCGAAATCCGACAGACATTTTAGGCTTTGGCACCTGGGAAGCCCTCCCGGCAGGCTACGGACTTGTAGCGCAAGGTACGGCCACAGCAGAAGACGGAAGTACGCTGACCTTCACGGCAGGGGAAAAATCGGGCGAGTTCAAACACCAACTCACTGTCGGAGAGTTGGCAAAGCATACGCACGCACAATACGTTACAGCAAATCCTGGACTAGGTATTTATGACACACGACTTGACTACAACAGTGACGAGAAACAACTGGGTAAATACTATCAATTAGAAACAGGAGAAGCTGGCGAAAATCAATATCACAACAATATAGTTCCATGTGTTGCCAGCTACCTCTGGTATAGGACTGCATAGCTGTCGGGGAGTTGCCGAAGATTGAAGGCACCTTTGGTTGCTCTGTTCCTGATTATCACAACACCTTTGTAAACGGGGTTTTCTCTGCTATAAAATTCGGCGATAAATCAGGGATTGTTGCTGGCGCTTCAGGCAGCCAAAGAGATGTTTTTGGCTATCACATTGAGTTTGGCAATAACCAATATCACAACAACGTTTCTCCTTGTATATCTGCTTACATGTTTAAGCGTGTCGACTGATTCTATTATAAAAATAAAAAATATAGGAGCGTGATAACATGGGAGTATTAAAAGTATTTATTAGTCAACCTATGATTGACAAAACAGATGAACAAATTCTTAATGAACGCAAACGTGCGATTAACATTATTAAAAAGGAATATGGGAAAGATGTTGAGATTTTGGACAGCTTCTTTAAAGGTGCACCACATGAAGCCACTCCCATATGGTTTTTGGGAAAATCAATAGAAATATTATCCAAAGCAAACCTTGCATATTTCATTGGTGAATGGAGAAAATATCGTGGCTGTAAAATTGAAAATCTTATAGCACATGAATATGGAATGGACACAATAGAAGAATAGGGGAGAACATCAAATGATAAAACTAGATTCTTTATTATGTGGTGCAATACTACTATCCTTTTGCACCATTTTTATTTTGTATGTTTGGTAATATTTTTGATGTATTTTCAGAAATAACAAGGGATAGATTAGAAATAGTAGTTTTATGTGCATTGTGTGTATACGGCTTAAGTGGTGTATTATATTGTGTGTATTACTTTAATTGAGAGGAGTTGTGATAACTATGAAATTTAGAAAGAAACCGGTTGTAATTGAAGCATATCAGACGAAAGAAGAAAAAATTATTCACACACTTGAAGGTGATATGAAAGCCAGTGTTGGTGATTATATTATCACTGGTGTAAATGGAGAACAGTACCCATGTAAACCGGATATTTTTGAAAAAACGTATGAAAAAGTATGAGAAGGACAAATAAACACCAAATAAACAGAGTGTCTTTTATCGGCATGACAGGCGGAGTGAATATATCACAGGCACCTGAACAAATAGCCGATACAGAGATGCAACAAGCACAAAATTTTATATATGCGATAGACAGCAAACGACTAAAAGGGCGTGGCGGACTAGGATTACTAAACACGACGGACGAAACAATTCGGGACATGTGGTATGACGTAGACACCAACGTCCTTTTATTATTCACAACGACATTCAAGGTATATCGGTATGTTATGGGGCAGACACCCATATATATAGGTAAGCTAAACGGAAGTTATTCGCCAATGTGTGCAAAATTCATGGATAAGATATGGATAGCAAGTGGTGGAAAATTGCAGTATTACGACTATACGCAGAATGCAGAACTACAAACGGTTGGTGATTCGCCGACCTGTTCCATGGTATTTCAGCGATTTTCACGCATAGCGGTATCACAAGACGGCACAAACGGTTTTTATTTGTCGTCTGTTGGTGATGGCACGGAATGGGCAGAGGATACCAATAGGGCAGATAAGGAACAATGGTTAGATGTTGGATATGGTGACAGTGGTACAATTACGGCTATTGTTCCGCTTGCGACTGATATTATCTTTATCAAGTCAAATGGCAAGATATATCAGCTGAGCGGCGATGCAGACCCGAACGACTGGCAAGTAACAGAAATAGCCAATGGCACCGACCCTGCTGGAACGAATTGTGCTGTAAACATCGGTAATTCCGTCGTATTCTTGTCTATACGTGGCTTGAAGTCACTAGCAGCAGTTATGGAGTATGGCAATATTGCAACCGCTGATATAGGCGATAAATTCAACGGTTTAATTACAGAGAACATGTATGAACCAAGATTTTATCACTTGCAACGGCATAGTTTATTGCTGATACGACCAACTAGCGATTATAGCTATTTTGTAGCGTATAACTATCAGCTAGGGAGTGCAACAACGCTTAAATTCAATATGGATATAGACGCTATATGTGAAACGAACGATGACATATTGGTATCGAGTGAAAATAAGATATATCAGTGGGATGATAGATACACAGATGATGACGGCAAAAAGATAGAGTATGTGTTACAGCCCAAAGCGACCATGGGTATGGAACAGATGCTCATGAAGGCAATAGATACTAAATTTTCGTCAGACTATTCCGGCAAGGCAACTGTTCAAGAAGGTACCTTGAAAGTATCTGTACCAACTGATACAAGAAACAAAATCAAGTGTAATCACTCAACGGACTATATGGATATAACAATTACATCCAATGATAGGTTTATCGTAGACCACATTATGGTAGAGGTGGCAGATTTATGAGAAAAGAATTGTTAGGATGGATACATGAATACGAAGAAAAGACGAAAGAGAAATTCTATGTATTACCCGAATTTACATTATGGTATATCCCTGAGAGAGGATTTTGCCAATGGCGGGCAATGGATAAAGAAAAGACTATTCTTTGCTGGAACCTTTGCCATGATGCCAAGTTTTGGCGTGATGCGTTAGAGTGTGTGGCATTGCAGTGGGGATATGACCGTATTATGACAACCTGCATATTACCCATTAAGGCATATATACGTTATTGGGGATGGGAAATTATGCAGACATTTAAAAAAGACGGAATGTACCGGTATATATGTAAAGATAAGCAAGACAGGGAAGTAGTTATCACACCGAAAAGCGTAAACGAAGACGGTACCGTAAATTATTTTGTTACAAATGAATTACGGCGAAAATACAAGCCGTGGAAAAATTACGATGAAAGGGCGTGATTAAATGGGTAAAAAGTTTGTAGACCATGGGAAATACATAGAATTAATATTAACAGGAATTTGTTTACGTGATAAGTTATACGCCACATTAGAAAAAAATATAAACCAAATAGCCGCGATAGAAAAATCTATAAAAACGGGGGTGATTTGATGTCAAAAAAAGGTGGTGGCAGCCACACAACAACTTACACACCAAGCCCAGAAGAGAGAGCGTTACAAAACGAAGAATTACAATATATACGTCAAATCAAACCAAATGCGTTTAAATTAAATGATGTAGCAGGTAACCTGCTATATAATTCATTAGGCGATACGAAAGTAGACTATAATCAGCTAATGAATGATGCAATTAATCAAGTTAAATGGGGACAACAGGGAATACGCAACTTAGTTGCCGGCAACATTCCATCCAACTATCAAACGGCAATGGAAAACAGCATTAAGAGCGGCGTACAAAACAGCATGGGTAATTTACTCAGTGATTTAGGAAACCGTGGTGTAGTCAATTCGAGTGTGATGGATACGGGACTGAAAGGTATTAGTGACAGTGCTTCAAATGCAATGGCACAGAATTGGAGTAATACCGTAAGCCAGTTACAGTCATTGTATGGCAGTGGCATCGATGCAGCTGGTCAAGGCACGGCAAATGCGGCAGCAGCACAGGAAGCAGCACAGCAGCCTGCACTTAATTTATGGGATGCGTCGCTAGGATTAAACGGTGCTACAACAGGAGCATTATCAGCTATTGGCGGTAAAGGCACAACGACAACATCTACAAGTGGCGGCGGTGGCTTGTTCGGTGGTATCCTTACCGGGCTGGCTAGTAACGCCTCTATTTTCTGTTTTGCGCCAGAAACAAAGGTACGACTGGCGGACGGATCCGACGTTCCGATTACCGACGTCAAAGTTGGGGATAAAGTGCTTTGTCCGCATGAAGATGGCACGGAATCTGAAGAAACCGTCCTGCATACCCTGGAACCTCGCTATAGCGACGTATGGAACCTCGTATGCAAAGATGGTGTAGACGATCATTATGTCATGGCTACCTTGACACAACCGCTTCTTACGGAGGATAACGGATTTGTCGAAATCAGTGATATGACACTGGGAACGAACCTCAAAGGCTGCGGTAAAATCGTTAATATGGTATACGCCGGCGAACGCAAGGTATACGACCTGCATGTTTCCAGGGACAATAATTACTATGCAGACGGCTTCATTGCTAAAGGTGGCAGTACCGACAATTGGGTAAAGGAGGGTAACTAATGGCAAAATCGAAATATAACTATATCGAAGACAATATCAGCCAGAACTATGCGCCCCGGCAGTATTCCGCCCCGTTTACCACGCAGACATTACCACAGCTGAACTTTGCACAGTACGCGTTCCAGGACCCGCGGTTTGCTCTTGGGATGCTCATCGGCAACGCCGTCGGCGCGAACATTCTGAACCGCAAGCAGAAGGAAGCCGACCAGATGCTTTTCAGACAGGATAACCCGGTATCCATGCCGGACAATGTGCCATTGTATGATACCGGCTCGACCCCCACCTTGGCAGACGGCAAGACAGCCGCCGTCGGTAATGCGTATAGCGGTTTTGGTGCGAACCCCGCGCAGGTATCGGATAACTTCCTGGCGAACCTGCAAGGCGTGAACGGCCGCTTGAATTACAATACCGATACCGGCGCCATCAACTACCAGACGCCGACCTTCCTGCCGTCGATGTACGCAGAAAATAACCTTGGGAAATATTACCCAACGGCAACCGACGCAGACGGTAACATGATTGGCAATATCTCGTTCGCAGACTACCTCGATAACCAGAGTAAGGCGGGGCAGGGGCAGGGCCTCTTTGACTTCAATGCCTTGCAGAAAATGGCCGCTGATGACGTAGCAAAGGCCGCCGCGAAGAATCCGCAGGCGACCGTAGCGCAGAACATGGGCGTCCTGCCGACCGCTAACGTCGATGTACCGTCTAAATCCAATAGCTACATCCCGGCCATCACCGGCAGGTTAGGCAATCCGATTAACGGCAGTCTGAGCATGAGTGGCTTTAATTTGAACAGTAACGACCCGAATAGCAAATTCTATACATGGAATTTAAAAAGCGATGGTGACGTCGCCGACGCGTCGCCCGCTACAATCCCGTCGGCACAGACCACAGTACCCGGCATGATCGCGCTGGGTAACGTGGATACTCGTAACGGCCTTCCGAAAGTACGCGCCGTAGAAATCGACGGCAAGCACTATATCCTGCCAGCCACAGGGGCAGACGGGAAGATACTCGACGAAGACCAGACGGCGTATAACTTCTATGAAACGGGGAATACGTTAGGCGTGTTCGATAATAAGAAGGACGCGAAGAAGTACGCCGACCAAATCAATAAGGATGCAGGCAGTAACCCGGTACCGGCCGTCCATGCCATGGAAGCACAGCCCCTCGATGAACCGCCGATTAAGGATGTGCAACCTATCCAGCCCGTGGATAATCAGCCGATTAAGCCTGTCGATAATCAGCCTATCAAGGCAGAACCGGCGCCGATACAGCCCGTAGAAGGACCGATTCAGCCCGTGGATGCAACGACGCAGGCCGATGCACAACCGGCCACACAGGCCAATGCACAGGCGGCCACACAGGCCCCACAGGCTAGTGTTACTATCACACCGGGCCAGCAGGCGAACGCTACCCAGCCAACATCCACACAGACCACAAGCACCGATACCGGCATATTCCCAAACGACCCGCAGAAATTAATGGACCGGCTCTTCCCTGGCGAAACGCAGATTGACAATCCGCACTATAAGGAACTGCTTGACCAATACAACAAGGAAACTGACCCGACGAAGAAACAGGCACTCATGGATAAGCTCAACAATACCCCGGCGTATATGCTCCGTAGCGATAATCCCTATTACATGGCCACTAAGACTTTGTATGATAATGAAAAGGACGCAAACAAGAAGAAGGAATGGCAGGCCGCATTGGATAACCTGCCACGGTATAATATCCGCCCGTTCGACCAGGTAGAGCAAAGCCTTGAAACGGATATGAATGGCGGCCACCCGAAACATATAAACGCACAAAAGAACGAGTCTGACTTTGTCCATTGGGCCATCCAGCACGATATGCCGATTAACGTCGTGAACTCTACGCTCGAACGGTACAGACCGGTATGGCAGGCCGAAGAACAGCAGTATAACGACTATCAGACCAGCGCACTGTATCCGCTGTATTACCAGGCCGCTATGAATGGCCAGTATGATACCGCCGCCACGATTGCCCAGAGCATGGCCCAGTATAACCCGCAACTGTCGGCGCAGATGCTGGCAACCCTGCCGAACGGCTTGAACTACTACGCAACGGCTGACGCGAAAGAACGTGCGGCCACAGCGCAACAGTATAAGCAATCCAATATGGGCTTGCAGAATAAATATACACTTGGCCAAATCGTAACACGTGGCAAGATTGAAGATGCACAGCTAAAAGAACGACTGGAACACGATACCTGGAAAACCAACAAGACCATCGCAGAACAAGCCCGTGAAGCCGACAACAAGAACAATGTCACGATGTCGGTCGCACAAATGAGGTCGGCTAATAGTGGTAGCAATAAAATCAGCAAAGGTGACCAGAAGATAGCTAATCACGTTGAAAATTTGTGGCGAGATGTAATCACCCATGCTAAAAACGGCACCTTACCGACAGAGGAAGGACACAATGCTGTCGAGGCATTACAGAAATATGTCGATAAGGAAAAAGTACAGGACTTGGATGACGATGACCTGACCTATATTCGGTCCAAGGCTTATGCCGCTATGTTCCTTCTCATGAAAGCAGAAGGGAACGAAAATATGGCAGCACAGGCTGTTGGGGCTATCCCGGATTATTGGAGGCATGATTTATTGCCAGAATATTATTAATTTTTAATTACGAGGTGACAATATGTCGAAATTACTGGAATACATGCAAAATGCAAATCATCCCGCTGACGTATATATCGAAAAGGCTAGTGATGACAGTTCAGCAGATGATTCCAGCTCTTCCGAAGGTTCCGGCTTTTTAAGCGGACTACGTAATTTCCTGGAACACCCGTTCCAAGGCTCCGGCACCGTTATTGCCCCTAACTATACCCCGCGTCCCCTCGACGACAGCGTGTACTCGGATATTCCGGGTACACCCGTTGCCAGTGGGCAGTTCGGGGAACTGGAAGACGAAAGCGTCCGTGATGAACGCATGAAAGATTCTGCTGATTATATGGCGGCTAACTGGCCCCGGCTGTATGGCGGCGTCGTTGCCGCAGACGAAGGGCTGGCTAACGTCGTCGGCGGTATCCAGAACGCAGTTGGTGGTGGCAACGGTATCTTGACGAATGTACAGCGGGCCGAAGAAGGGATGCAGGATTATCGCGACCAGTGGAACAATACGTACGGCGACAGCTATTTCCTAAACCCGAATAAGTTTGCTACGGACGTTGGCTCCGGTATCGGCTCGACCGTGCCTATCATGGCACTGTCGGCCCTCATGCCGGGCGCCGCCGTCGCAGGTGGCACACGTGCCTTGACGTCGGCTTTATCCCGTGCAGGGTTAGGCCGTCTTGCCATGTCGAAAGCCGGGCAGGCCCTCATTGCGGATACTGTCCGTTCGATGCCTACATCAAACTTAGCAGATTCTCTGTCTGAATATGGGGCCGTTGTCAATGACATGATGCAGAACGGCATGAGTGAAGATGAAGCACGACGCCGGGCTATTCCCATGTTCTTCAAGAACATGGCCCTTGATACTTTCACGGTACCTCTTGAATTGGGCGTCATGAAAGGCGGTAAGGGGATTGCAACCGGGCTTTTAGGCCGTGGCGCAGAGGAAGGCATTGGTAAAAGTTTAGCTAAGGGCGCCGCCCGTACCGGGATGCTGGCAGGAGCCAGTGGCCTTACAGAAGGCTACCAGGAAGGCGCACAGAACGCACTGGAAAACGACGTACAAGGCAAGCGGGACGGCGGTTGGTATAATCCATTCACGTGGACTAATGAGGACTGGGAAGCAGCACGTGGCGGTTTTGTCGGCGGCGCTTTGATGGGCGTCCCTGGCAACGTGGCGGCCGGCTTCCATCCCGAAGCAAGACAAGCCCCGCTTAGTGCGGAATCCCGGAAACAGGCGCAGAGTATCAAGGATACACTCAGCCACGGCAAACCGAAGGGCATGAGCAATGCCGCGTACAATGCCTATATCGAATTAGCCAACAGCGGCAATCCCGACCTCATCAAACAGGCCACGTCGTCGCTTGAATCATTCCAGGAATCGCAGGGGAATAGTTATTCTGAAAGCACAGATGACGCCGCCACGGAAGCTTATAAGGATTATGAGGCCTACGACCAGAAGCAGGAAATCGAAAACTTCCTCAATAACAATACGGTTGAGCAAATCGGCGGGGAAGATAATTACAACTGGCTCTACGGCGTATTGCGTAACGGCACGCCGGAAGAAGTACAGCAGGCTTATGATACCGTTATTGCAGCTGAAAAAGCTACAGCCGAACAGGAAGCCAAGAACCGTCCCGCAAGAAGCAGTGGCAGTGTATCGCCGAACACAGGTAATGCTATGGCCAATGCCGTTATCCAAGCGGCTAACGATTCCGGCGTAGACCCACGCCTGGCCCTGGCTATTGCTGCCCGTGAAAGCGGCGGCGATGATATTAATGCTATCAATATGCCGGATCCGCACGACGGTATCTATGGTATCATGCAGGTCCAGGATGAAACAGTGGCTGATTTGGGACTCGATTCCCAGTACCCTGACTGGCAGACAGACCCTTATCAAAACGCTATGGTAGGCATGGCTATCTTGAAGTCTAAAATAGCGAATGAAGACGGTGACGTATGGGCTGGCGTCCGTGATTACAATGGTGCCGGGGAAGAAGCGGAACAATATCGCCAGTTGGTCAAGAACAACTATGACAATATGGGCGACATTGGCAGCGGCGGAAATGTAGAAGCGCCTAATGAAGCCTTCTATGATTTAAGCGACGCTATGAACCCACAAGTAGATGGGATGGACCCGAACACCATGGCGAAAATGAATCTCCTGGCCCGCGACTTCTATCAGAAGTACGGCCATCGCCTGTTAGTTACGTCCTTGAAACGTAACGGTGACGGCTCTTCCTATCATGACGAAGGACACGCCTTTGACTTCTCGGACGACTTCCTGGAACAGAACCCGGACGCCCGCGACTGGCTCGTCCAGCAAGGGGAAAAGTACGGCCTCAAAGGGCTGGACGAATTCTCTCATCCTGTCGCAACGACTGACGGAGGTAACGTCCACTTTACCGACCATGGCGGCCCGGTCCCTGGCGGTGCATCCGGCGGCGTATCGAGTAAAGTTGCCGGCGATAATGGGCCGTTTGAACGTGAATTAGACCAGGCCGCGCAGGAAGCCAAAAGCGACATGGACAAGATTCAAGCTCAAAGCGACCAGGCCATGAATGAAATCATGAACGACGACTCCGCCGAAAAGACGGCGCAGGACGCCCAGCAGGACGCAGAGAACGCCCAGAAGCAGGCTGATATCGGTAATAACCAGACCGAAACGACGCAGACGCAAGGTGATAATACCACGGATGTTAACCAGGTATTGGGTGCTTTGGGCATTACACAAGATGACCTTGCCAGGGCGGCCGCGCAGAATATCATTGGTAAGTTAGACGATAACATCGACCCGAACGACCCTAAATCTATAGACAAGGCAATACGTCAGGCTATATCTGCTATGACACCAGATGAGGTTAGGGGAATCGTAAATCAAGCTAAAGGCCAGCAAAAAGCGCCGTCCGCTACACCCGTACCCAAGGCCCAGCAACAGACGCCACACGCCCGTTTAGGCCGTATTTTATCCACCTATGACCGCAAGGACCCGAAGTTCAAGGAATACATGAACACCTTCCGTAACGGCACGGAGCAGGAACAGAAGAAGCTGGCCGACGATTTACAGACGACGCAGGAACTGGAACGGGCTAATTCCTTGAAGGGCAATCCGCTTACGACTCAGCAAGACCAGAACGCGCCTCAAAACGCCCCTCAGCAAGCCGTAGAATCTCCCAAACAGCCCGAACAGGTGAATGCACCTGTACAGGTGAAAGAAAGCCTTGAAACGCAAAAGAAGCGCAAAATCTACCTTGCGAAGAAACAGAAGCTCATGGAACGGGTCCCGGCTGGCAAAACGGTCAAGGTACATGCCAGTACGAATGACGCCGGATTCGATGCGACGTATAAGATTGTCCCGGCCGGTGATATTACTGCCAGCCACGACATGAATTACGCCGTGAACGACCTCTACCCGGCAGAATATCAGCCGCGCGACCGTAACCGTCCTCAGATGCGCGGACAGGTGGAAAAGATGACGAAGGGCATGAAGCCGGAACTGCTGGCAGAAAGCCAGTTCGTCAACGAAGGCGCACCCGTTGTCAACAACAGCGGCGTCGTCCTTAACGGCAACGGCCGTGTCATGGCTGTCCAGAAGGCCTATAAAGGACTTACGGACGCACACAAGAAGAGTGCCAAGGCCTATAAGGACTATCTCGTTTCCATCGCTCCGTCGTTAGGTATTGCCCCGGAAAGGGTACAGAGCATGGACCATCCTGTATTGGTACGGCAGGCGGCCGACGACGCCGATACCAGCGCTATCATCAACAGCACCGAAGGCGGCGCGAAGTTGGGCGGCGCAGAACAGGCGAAGGCTGATGCGGATAGACTGAAACTGTCCACATTGGAACAGTTCGTCGATAACGGCACGGGCGAATTCATGAATCCCTCGAACCGTGAATTCAGAAGGGCCGCCGCAAGTGATGTATTCAGCGATGCAGAAGGCAACTCTGTATTCAATGAAAAAGGTGATTTGTCGCCAACGGGTCAATTTAGAATCCGCAACGCTATCTTTGCCAAGGCTTATGATGACAATTATCTCTTGACTCAGCTCAGCGAAGCGACGGATAATAACAGTAAGAACATTATGAACGCCATGATCGCCGCCGCGCCGGAAGTTGCGAAGGTCAACGAGGGTATCAAGAACGGGACTTTGTATCCCGACTATGATATTTCCGACGTCATCACAAAGACGGCAAAGACTATCATGTCGCTCCGTAATGAAGGAAAACCGCTGTCCTTCCACTTGCAGGAAACCAGCCTGTTCTCGCAGGGGGAATCGGAAGCCAAACGGCTGTTACTTGAATTCATCGAACGTAATAAATTCAAGAGCCGTACCATTGCCGATATGTATAAGGGGGCGTGTGACCGCATTTTCGCTGTCGGCAGTCCAAAACAATCCAAGTTATTCGATAGTACGGAAGCGCCGCGTATCAGCCTTGAAAACATCATCTCGAACGCCATCCAGGAGGTAGAACATGGACAATCGTTATTCGACACCACAGAAGAAAAGCCAGCCGAAAAAGCTATATCCGAAGTACCAGATAATCGACAGGCCGAACCCGCCGGAAGTGGACGCGTACATCAACAAGAAGTTGGCAGAGTACAGAGCCAAGAAAAAGAAGGGAATGAAGTAGATGAAAAGAGCAAGCAAAGTGACCATGTCGACACCGAACCTCAGCAAACTGAAAGTAAAGACACGGAAGGTACCCATGCCGAAGAAGGTTCCCAAGGTGACGTACAAGAAGAAATAAGTAAATCGCACGATTTACTGAACAGTAAGGAATCGACGCCCAGAAAAGAAGAAACGAAGGAGCGTACCGTTTCCGACGACACAAGGGAACGTCTGCATGAGCTTATGGCCGATGACAATACAAAACCTGCTAAAGTGGCTGCGGCATATATCCGGTTCACGAAAGCCTTGATAGAGGACGTAAAATCCGGGAAAGTAGATGCGAAGACCGCTGATAAGCAAGTCACGGACGAATACAAGGCTATCGAAAATTCCCGTTTCTACGAATATCTCGACAAGGCGCCTATTAGTGGAGCTGGCTTCAAAAGGGCCAACGCCAATGCGCATAAGTTTTTACGTGGGGAAACGAAAGAAAAAACGTCCGGTGTTACGCCTTATAAGCAGGCTGCCGATGACATTATGGATAGGCTGGACCATAAGAAGCTCACCCCGACGCAGGCTATCAACAAGCTAAAAACTATTATGAAGGATGCTAATGCCGCTCGTTGGGGAGAATTTAAAGCCATGGAAGCCATCGAGTCGAAAGAAAAGTTATCGTTCGATGATTATAAAATGGCGCTCGATTTAGCTAATGACGCCATGAAAAAAGCTAATGACATGCGTCTGGAAGCCAGCCGAAACCGTAAGGCCCGGAAGACGGCGAAAGAGCTTGAATCGGCTACAAAAGAAACGCAAAATGACGCCGATATTCGTTTTGGCACGGTGGAAGACGCCGAAAAAGCCGTCATGAAAGCATTCGGCATAAAGCCGCACAAGAAGCCCTCTGACACGCCTGCTGTGCCACATGAGACCAGCACCAAAGCCACGCCGAAAAAGGCCGTCAAGAAGGCCGTTATCAAGGATAACGATAAGATTGAAAAGACGTTCCACCTGCTCGACGACAGCGACGAAGCCCTGGAAGCCGAAAAGAAAGCCATCATCGAAGAACTGTCCCATTTGAGTGCCAACCCGGCCTTTAATCCGGTGCTCATGTATCACCTGCTCAAAGTCGGGGCCATCCACGTACAGCGCGGCTTGAATGAATTCGCTCGTTGGGCGAAGGCCATGAAAGACACCCTGCCACAAAGTGAACCCTTCTTACACTCCGTATGGGATTCCTTGCAGTCCATGCCGAACCATGCTAAGCTCGATGAAAAGCAGTTGACGGCCGCTATCCGCTATGTCGGTTCGCTGTACGACCATGGCATGACGGACAAAGTCGATTTACGCAAATCATTCATCGCTACGTTGGGAGTGAAAAATGCAAAGTATTTCGATGCAGTGTATAATGCTGTTATGGAATATCCCAGCATTGAAGAGTTGAAAGGAGCGAATGACAATGTTAGTAGCAACGTTCCCGAACTGGTTGCACGATCTGGCGAAGGGGCCAGTGAAAACGCAGTGGGGGAAAGTCGTATTCAAGGCAGAACAGCCGTGCGAGGAAGCAGACAAGATACTGCACCGGCAGGAAAAGAACCCCCAAAACAGGGAATGGGCCATGATAGCCTTTCAAGTGGTAGCACCTCTACTGGCCGAACGGTTGGCAATCGCAGAGTACAAACTCAAGAATCCAAGGATAGCACCGGAAGCACCAGAAGTACTGAATTACCAGGAAGCGTTAGAGCTGGCCTTGAGCGAGTTCCCGACGATGACCAAAGACGACCTGACGAACTTGTTAGAGCTGCTCAAAACAGACCCCAGCATGAAGACCCGGTAGAAACAGCACAGAAAGAACAAAAGGATAAACACCTCGACGAAATCAAGAAGGCCCTGCCTATGCTCTTGCCTCAGCAGGCAGAAGACGTGTGCATTGCCGAAAACCGATTCAAAGACCATAGCGGCATGATGTTCACTAACGGCACCGGTACAGGCAAAACTTATACGGGGCTGGGTGTTGTCAAACGCTTTGCCGACGCTGGCAAAAATAACATCCTCATCATTGCGCCGTCTGACGGTATTCTCAAACAGTGGGAAGAAGCGGCGGCCAAGGACTTTGGTATCACCTTGACCCGGCTTGACAGCACCAAGGATGCAGGTAAGGGAGCTGTTACAGCGACCTATGCCAACGTTGGCGCTAACCAGGCGCTCGTCAACCGTGACTTTGACCTCGTCATTACCGACGAGTCACATAACCTCATGGGAAGCGAATCAGCTAAACCGACAGATGCCTTGCAGCTTGTTCGTGCGGTTACGGGGAACAAAGACGGGTTTAAGCGGTATCACCATGACAAGCACCCGGAAATTTCAAGCAAAATCGATAAGGCGCTTGAAGAAATCAAGAAGCTCCGTAAACGTGACAGCCAAATTGACAAGGAACGCAAAGAAACTCATGACCCGTCATTGAATGATGAATCACGCAAAATCCGTGACAAGATTGAAAAGCTCGAAGAAGAGATGAGCAAATGGCATGAAAAATTGGAAGCGTTCAAGAGTGCTGACGAAAAGACTTTTGCTGAAAAACAGCCCTCTAAGATTCTGTTTCTGTCGGCGACGCCTTTCCAGTATGTAGCCGACCTGGACTATGCGAATGGATATCTGTTCGACTACGCTGATTATGGCCCCATGGAACAGCAGGGATATAACCAGGCTAATGGCCGGGAAAACTTCTATATGGAAAATTTCGGCTATAAGATGCGCTACAATCGCCTCGAAAGACCGGGTTCTGACGTAGATACCGACTTAATGGAACGGGAATTCAACCGCAAGATGGTGGAATCCGGGGCCATGCATGGCCGCATGTTGTCGTCTGCCTATGATTATGACCGCGGCTTTATCCGTGTCGATGCGGGCATTGGCAAGAAAATAGATGAAGGCTTTGATTGGTTGCGGGACCAACCCCGATATAGTGAATTAAATGACTTCCTCAGAGGCCGATTTACCGGCCAGCAGAAATACTATTTGTTGGAAGCTATTAAAGCCAAACAGGCTATTCCACTCATCAAAGAATACATCAAGGAAGGTAAGAAAGTCGTTATCTTCCATAACTTCAATAAGGGCGGGGCAGACAATCCCTTTGC
>ERZ1023884.32-NODE-32-length-44356-cov-71.383761_pt1 | contig 44356 bp, 29 predicted proteins | sample MGYA00380394_ERZ1023884 | MGnify/ENA primary metagenome ERZ1023884 (study PRJEB33179, sample SAMN07449001) | human gut metagenome | biome: Human-gut; feature: Human associated habitat; material: Faeces | host: Homo sapiens | place: India: Bhopal | collected... | reverse complement strand
ACTCAAGATGTCACTCAAGATGTCACTCAAGATGTCACTCAAGATGTCACTCAAGGTGTCACTCAAGGAAAAGATTTGGATGCTTGGATAGAGCGCCAAGTTGCTGTATATCCCCAAATATCTACAGAAGAATTAGCAGCACAGTCTGGTTTGACATCAAGGACTATTAAACGTCACATCATAAAAATGCCACATATCGTATATGTTGGTAGCGGCTATAGTGGTCATTGGGAGGTTAAGAAAAAGCAGGAATAACTGATATTCAAAAATAGAAACAAAGTGGCAAACAAAAGTGATTTCACATACGAGCAACTTGGCAGAGTATTCCGAAGTTATCTATCGGAACGCTTTGATGGTGATGCCAAAGAAGTAAGTCTGACCGTTGAAACGGCAGAGTGTATTATACCCAATACGCTCAATGACTACTTTGGCACCAAATACGAGTCGATCTACGATATTACAGAAATAGATGACGTAGAAGAATTTCGCAGGAAGATCAAGACGCACCCTATCTTGAAGAATCTCGACATGAGTGTGGAACCACGATACACTGAGGTTCTGAAATGGTACCGGCTATTCTTGAAAGCCCTGAATGCCAATACTGTACCAATGCCGGTATATGGTGAATATGATGATACCAACCATTCTTCTGGAACGAAGACTGCAGAACCGTCTGTTACACCCAAGCCAATGGTGGAAACTACCATATACTTGGAAGGTGAAGCCGGCGAAGCACAACCAGCAGAAATCAGAAAGAGAAACATGATACTCCGACAAGCCTGTATCAACTATTATAAGGCTTTACATGGTGGACACATCTTCTGTGAATGTTGTGGTTTTGATTTCACCAAGGCATATGACATTGATGACGAATATATTGAGATTCACCATCTCAAACCATTCTCACAAACAGAAGGGGAACATCCAGTGAACTCTCAAACCGACCTTGTACCCCTTTGTGCCAACTGCCATAGGATGATTCATCATGGGCAGGGAGGCAAAGGTAACTGCATGAGTTTGGAAGAGTTAAAAAGAAAATATAAAGGAATACGTTATAAAAACGAATAAGGATTATGGCAATAACTCCATATACAGAAGAGGATAAAAAACTGCTGGCATGCTTACCTAAGTGTCAAGAACAATTTAGGAAGCAAATAGACGTAGGTCGCCCCTACGTCTGGGAGCTCAGACTCTCTTTAGAGCAGTTCTATATCCTTGAAACGGCTATAGCAAACAGCATCTCCTCACATAGTAATGATTATCATCACTTGCTAAGTGAGGATTTCGCCGTTATATTAGTGATGTATCTGGCAGAGTGGTACAAACGCTTTTATAAGGGTGCAGACACCATGGATGACAACAAGGTTATAACCCTAAGCACAGAAGAATTGAAGAAGTTGTACCAACTTGCAAAGATTGATGCCAACACCTTCGTTTATAACGCATCAACTAATCCAGATAAGACCTCTTATCGATGGTTGGAATCTTTGCAGGTGTTGGGTGGACTGGCTGTACAAGCAGAGCTGAAACGAGATAAGAATGATGCTCTTCTACCCCAGCTTTGCAAGATCTTCCATGGCGAAGAAATAGAACTGGATGATTTGAAAGACCGTAACCGTGCTGTTGCCTTCCAAGAATCAATAGCACGCAAGCATAGTCTCTATGAATACCTGGACTGTATTCTCAGCAAGGAAAAAGAGGCTCCTTTTGCCAAGGAAGACATGAATCGTGAAGAAACCTGCATACCGCAGTTACTCCACAAGATTCTGGAAGCTGACGAGGTGGCAAAGAAAAATAAATTTGACTTTGAATGGGTGATTGCCTATACTGCAAGCAGAAACCAGATGGTTCGCCACCTGAGAGTAAAACTGAAACCTGAAGAGATTGATGGAGGTAAAAAACAATACATAGGCTACGACAGACTGCTTAAACCGGAATGGGGAATTGAACATCCTGAGGAAGTAGGTAGAATACGCTTTTATCTGCGATTCAAGGATAATGGTCGCTATGTACAGAAAATAGATAAAACAGAGGAACCTCTGTTTAAATATGATAATACAGGAAGTGAAAAGACTGGTTTCTTATCGGTAAACAAAATCGACGAGAATACCTATACCGATATTCCTGTATGCCATTTCGACAAGGTTGAGATGGTGATGAAGTACGACGAAAATCAGACAGACGGCACAAGTATTTCCGTGACAAAAGTTGTGCAGGAACTGCATGTAGCAGACTATATGCAGGTTTATGCCTTGCCTAAGACAAGCAACAGATTCAGCACGAGAAAGAATGCACAGGCTGCAACAGCCGTGATATTCTCTTCGGCCTATCATCTTGCTGAACCTTACAGAGAGTTGCCAGTGGTGTATGCACATTATAGAAATGGAGAAGAATGCGGTACTGACTATTGCTGGTGCCCTATCAATGATAAGGTTATACTGGTTGGTCCGGATGGCAAGGAGATATTGCCACCCTTCTTCAACCGTAATGGACTATACCAGGTTGTTACAAAGAAATATCTGAAGACCATCAAGTATAAGGATAATGTCTTTGTACTCTACAAGTATATCGATACAGACTACGATGACGAAGAAATGCAGGAAGATAATCTCCCTGTTCTTTTCGGACGCAGTGGTCTGGAAGTACGACATTATGCTACAGGTGCTTCAAAGGAAGGCGAACCTGTAACAGACTATGATCTGGAATGGCTGAAAGGAGCACGATATGTGGATTGGAACGAAGAAGAACCAGAGCAAGGTGCAATTCGCCTAAGAGTGACGGTAAAAGGCATCGTATTCAAACCACATGTGTATTATGTACCTTTCACTCCTGTCTCTGCCGGACAGCAACCTATCTGGCGAGATTTCGAACATATGCGTATCTGTACAGCTTTGGAAGGAGTAGATGACATACAAGATAACTTTGAAAAGTTGCTGGGTGTGCGTGAGCCTGATACCAAGCAGCTGAAAATAGGAAATGACCAGGCACAAATATTGGTGGACGTATATCGTCCTATCATTATGCGTGAACTATCGCAGAAGGATAGCAAAGGGAAAAGTCATATTGTGAGTTATGCTGGCAAAGAAGAGGATATACACATTCCTCTCATCAACTGCAACCAATTCTCTATAAGAGATTTCTCAGAAAATGGCGTGAAGGAATATCAAATCAAAAAGAACAGTAGAATGTTCTATGGTTTTCCTACCTTCAATGACCCTAACCTTTCTGTAGATAACTACAAACTGGAAATGCCGGTAGATGAACTTACAGAAGAGTTTCCTCTGGATTATCTGAAAGTATATATTTCAAAGGCTTTGGATGCTCCAACAGATTTATATGCATGGAACTACAAAACGGATCCTGTGGCTGTAGCTAACAGCAACGAACTATCAGGTGACGGCATCGTATTCCAAAGCATGAAATTCAATTCGTTTCCACGGCATTATGCCTTACCTTATATAAAAAAGGTAAAGTCTGGTTGGGGAGGTAAGAAATCGCAGATTGTAGTCGATGCGCTTTATTGCTTTGAGATTGTAGCTGAACACAAAACATACTTCTTCCTCTTCAATCCACTCATAAAAGTGGTGAAAGCAGGCAGACAAATTGGAGATATATTTCTCCCTCTTGTCAAGAAGCGTGGTTATCAGCTAACCGATACCGACATTGAAAATCTGTATCAGTTTGCCGTAGAGTTCCACTTCGACTGGATGCTTTTACCAAGAGAAACGTGGAGCAGGCAGATTGAAGATTTGTCAGAAGATGCTGACGAGGTAAGCAAGATGAAGGAAGCTGTAACTGCATTCTTTCTGAAGACGCCAAAATGTTCGGATGAACGAGAGGAGAGTTGTCTAAAAGAGTTTCTTAAAAGATACTGGACTTTTGATGTTTGGCCAAAGATAGAGGAAGTTGCAGATAAGGCTCTCAAACTCATACAAGATAACCCAGATGCTTTGGGAAAATATGAAAACTTGAAAGAGTTTCTGAAAGACTATGATGAGTGCAGATACAAATTTAGCGAGATGAGTCACGCTATAGTTTCAAATGAAAATTAGAATATCGAGATATGAAGCAAAAATTCAGATTTGCAGAACTATATAAGAATAACCGTACAGCAGTAGAGAAAACTCTTGCTGCCATGTGGTGCGGTGAAGCAAGGAACGAAAGCCAAAAGGGATATATCAATCAGTTGAAGATGATAATCCCTGAGGTATTCGCTCCTAAGGATGCTATGCCATTGGTACAATGCATGAACAGCTACGAGACTGTCTATCCAGAACACGAAGCCGAGGCTAATGAAATGGTGGGTACACTCTGGCAGAAATGTATGCCTAATGAAGATACTTACTATCCACCTTATGAGCACCAGTATCAGTGCTGGAAGACTTTGTTGAAAGAGAAGACTCCTGACGGCAAGAATATGAGTATCGTTGTAACAACAGGAACAGGTTCGGGTAAAACTGAGTGTTTCATGCTCCCTCTTGTACAGGATCTGATAGAACATCATATACCTGAACAGGTACAGGCCATCTTCCTCTACCCTCTCAATGCACTGATGGAGGATCAGAAGGCACGTATGGAAAAACTGCTGGCAGGAACAAATCTCACTTTTGCTGTTTACAATGGTGATATGCCAGAGTTTCTGCCTAATGAAGAGGATAAGAACTACAAAAAAGTTCTCCGTAAGATTGATGCCATCCGTGGTATAACCAGGGATGAAACTGGAAATGTCATTGAAGAAAAATACCCTCATGTCATAGCCACTCGTGCCGAATTGCGTCAACACCCAGCTAATATTCTGCTGACAAACCCAACCATGTTGGAATATATCTTGCTGCGTGATAAGGATAGAAAATTGATTCATGAAAAGCAGGAAGAGGAAGGCGAAGGCACACTGAGATGGATTGCGTTGGATGAGACTCACACCTATACTGGGGCTGGAGCCGCTGAGATTGCCATGCTTATCAGACGTGTGCTCATGGCTTATGGTGTGACTACTGACGAGGTACGCTTTGCTACGTCATCCGCAACCATCGGAAATGGTAGCGAGAATGCCAAGGAAGAACTGAAGGATTTCATTGCTGGCATCACTGGACTGCAGACTAACCAGGTGAAATATGTGGATGGTAAGCGAAAAGGCATCGATGTCATTCCAGAAGAGGACAAGGAGTATTGGCTCAAGCTTATCAACGATAATCATGACGGATATATCAAACTCGATGACTTGATAAAAGAAGGTGATACTATCGAGGAGAAACTTGTGCGACTGGATGAGATGTGCCAAAAAGCAGAAGATATGGGCTTGGAAGACTTGCGTGTGAAAGTACATTACTTCTACCGTGTACCAAACCATGGTCTGTATGTTGACCTTGCAGACTCACACTATACCGAAGATGGTAGTTTCCGTGTCTATTTGGAAAACAAATCTGGACAGAGAAGCAAAGACGATGCACCCTTATTGGAAATGAGTCGTTGTAAGCATTGCGGTGAGTATGTTGCCATTGCTGAAGAAATGAAGTATGATGACGGCATTGGCTATCAGCCTATTACTATGGATGATAGCGATATGTTCGATCTTGACAACACAGAAGATACAGGCAAAACTCTCTATGTATTTGGTACTACAAAAAGTGAGAATGCAGAATATGACAACAATATACCTTATATTATTAAGGGTAACAGACTGCTGAATGTAACCGCAAGCAATCCTGCACCAAAAGGTTGGAGAATCATTGCAAATGCTCATTGCCAATGCCCTTATTGTGGTACAAAACTAACTAAACAGACAAAGCAGGATGAGGATAATTCTGATGTGATTCAAACAGACGAAGAAGATGCAAAGAAACTGCAGAAGTTCCGTGTTGCTCCAGATTTTATCTCCAGATTGATAGCTCCTTCTACTCTCGACTTGATGACAGAAGGAAAGCCAAAAGATGAATCTAAGATATATTTGCATAAGGGTCAGCAATATATCAGTTTTGTGGATAGTCGCCAGATGGCTGCTCGCAGTACTATCAAGCAGAACCTGGAAGAAGAACGTCTGTGGGTTTATGGCACCTTGTATCATGAGTTATGCCGAATGGCTACTGCTGGCAGTATGACAAAGGAAGAGGCTATTAAGCACTTCGAAAATATTTACGATACTACAGGCAGAAAAGACCCTCAGCACAAGAAGGCTGAAGAAAAACTGGACATTCTTGAAGGTAGCGATGAAGAAGCTATTCAGGCACTGCTCAATGAAGAGAAGCCTAAGCAGTTTTTGTCATGGCAGGACATTTTAGACGTGCTTATCAATGATAGGCTGGCAGATATTTTTTGTCAGCAGTTTGCCGAACGCTCTGAACTGAGCCCAGAACTTGATGAAGATGGCAATATAAAACCAGAGACGAAACGTAAATATATTCTATCCCTCATGGTGGAATATCTGGCGAAACGACCTTTGACTGCCGCAGCTCCAGAAACAATGGGACTTTTCACATCGTTCTATGAAGACTTAAAATCGGCATTGGAAGACAAACTTCCTGATGAGATAGAAATATTCAACGGGCTCTTATCAGATCAAAATAAAATTACAAAGAAGGATTGGTATGCCCTTATGAAAATATTCCTTGATCTGACAGTACGTTCAAATGAATCTGTTTTTCTTCGGATGAATGATGGAGATTCTATTGACATCTTCAAGTGCGTACGTTTCGCAACCCAAAAGGCAAGACGTCGTCCTGTCCATAAGCCTGAAATCAAAGATAAAGGAAGCAACAAATCACGTATTATCCGTCTGCTTGCTAAACTTATAGCTGAGGAAAAGCATATATCTATAACAAATGCTATCGTCAGTTATAAACTTGACATTCAGAGCGTTATTGATTGTATGTGGAAAGAGCTCGATTTGAAATATCATCTTTTGGAGCATAGTACGCACTATGATGATGAAATACATCATCAAGTAAAAGATAAAGACGAGGTTATAAACGATATACCTTTAACACCATATCGATTGAATCTTGCCAAACTTGGTTTTAAACTCTATGAGGAAGTCTATTTGTGTGACACCAACCAGTCTGGAACCAGACACCATGCAGAATGGCTTCGTCCTGTAGAGATTGCATTCCATGGTTATTCTCCATACATCATCGGCGGCGAACCTGTAGCTTTGAAAGAAGAGCTTCATGAAAAATGGGTTCCCTACCCTTATCATAACCATAGCATGAATCCTAATCCTGCTGATGAGGTTATAGAAGAATGGGCTAAAGATAATCGTAAGATTCTCTGGAATAATGATTTATGGGGAGAAAACGGTTCGTTCTCAGACCGTCTTCTTCAAATTCATCAATTCCCTCAACTCTTCATTCAGGCTGAGCATACAGCACAGGTGGATAAGATGATTAGTCGTCAGGTACAAGAAGATTTCAAGGATCATAGACTCAACATCCTTGCTTGTTCTACAACAATGGAGATGGGTGTTGACCTCGGTGACTTGGAATTAGTGATGATGACTTCTGTCCCACCAATGCCTTCAAACTATAAACAGAGAGCCGGTCGTAGTGGACGACGCGGCCAGGTTCGTAGTGCCTGTGTTACACTGTGTGGATCTGATGCTGTAGGTATAAGGACATTGCTGAATCCTATGGAGAATGTCATCATGCGCAACGTTAACTCGCCTACTGTTGATTTGAATAGTGCCCAGGTGATTCAACGCCATATTAACTCTTTCCTCATTAGAGAGTTTGGAGTTTTTGGAATGGCAGGTGGCAGTATCACTGAGCAAGTAATCAGTTACTATACTAATTATCAGATTGTTCCTGATGGTGAGAGCAACCACTTCAAGGTAAAGAAAAAGGCTGATAATGCTCCTATTAGCCCATTGGATGGATTGGGTGACGAGACTGGTACACCTTATGAGGCATTTAACAATAAATGCAGCGAGTCGCTGAGTGATGATTTGAGAAGAAAGATACGAATTCTGTTAGACGGTACTATCTTTAGTAGCCGTCCACCTCAGTATGTCGTTTCCAAAGCTCGTGAAATGAACGAGAAATGCTATTCAGAACTGGAATTGCGCATTCAGGATTATGCAGAACCATACAAGAAGGCAAAGAGTGCAAGACAACAGGCATTCTTTGAAATGAAGTTCATTGAACCATTAGCTTCCCGTTTGCTTTCATATTGGGCAACTCATCGCTTTACGCCAAATGCCAATATGCCAGTGAACGTGGTAGAGTTTGATATAAATGCTTCATCACAGACATCATATACACTGGTTACACCATCGAACCCATCATACCCTCTTCGTACTGCATTGTCTCAATATGCACCGGGCAATCCTATTGCAAGAGACGGTATGGTAAGAATCGTGCGTGGAATCAGATACACCAACTTCTTCAAACCTGAAGTAACATTCAAAAAGCTGTACTTCAACCGTGAGCAAGTTGTGATTGATACAAAAGAGGAATTGGATTCTTTAGAGAAATGGAGAGTTAGTGCAAGTACAGAACTCGACTTGTTGCAACCAGCTGAATTTATTCCAGACATGAATGAATCGGCAAGTCGAATTCTTGACCAGAATGTATATACTCGTGTAAGTGCTCAGTTGATTGGAGCTGATGAATGGAAGCAGGATCGTATTGAGCCACATCTTTTTGATACCCGTAGCAGTAGAGAAAGCGGCAACGGTCAGATACTGTATTATAATGAAGGTACAGGATTTGGCTATTGTCATTGTACCAAATGCGGAAAGACCGTACTTGAAAGCTGGCCTGCAGCCTCATCAAGTGACCCTGATAAACTGCCAAACGAAATGAATCCTATCGCATCAAAAGATACGGATAAGCCAGATTATCACTTTGCACTCGTGAAAAAAGGTCCGAAACCAAATAAGTGCTTGGGATGTGGCAGTACTGATTACATCAAGCGAAACGTAGTTTTGGGTGATACCATCCAAACAGATTATACAGAGATTAGAATACGCCATTTCCAGAAAGACTGGATTAATAGTCGTAATGAAGAAGAAGATCTGCTTATCACTCTCGGATTGCTCTTTGCAAGAGCCTTGTCTGAGGAATTGAATGTAGAGCGTACTGATCTCGACTTTACAATTACGCCTAATGGACATATATGTATCTTTGATGCCAATCCTGGCGGTTCCGGCTATTCTAACCAGCTGGCTGCTATGGACTTGATGAAGTCGGCTATAGAACGTGCCTATACAATCATTGAGGCAGCAATACGTTCAGGTAACAAGGAAGCATTGATAGACAAGTTCACACTACACTATATCAACCATATCAATATAGATGCTGCAAAGGCATGGATTGAAGAGGAACGTTCTGCAAGAAAAGTTCTGCCAAATGCTGTATTGAGTGTATTCGGAGAAAGTGCTACAGAAACTTCTCTTGCCAAGATGGAACGTACATTTGCATTGTCACAGAACGAAAAGTTCATTTTCGTTGATGATGACTATGCTAACTGGGAGTATGAAGGCACAGACCATTGTTGGAAAGGTCAGTTCTTTAACTATTTTGCTCCTCATGGGCAGCAGACATCTTTCTGCGTAGTAAAGAATACTGATATAGCTATACCTACTCCGGCGATGAGCATGATTCGTTCTGTTAAGGGCTGGACAAACGAAGTAATGGAAATAAAGAATCCGTTTACAGGAAATGGGCTATACCCTTTGGCATACATTGATGGTAGATTGTATTTTACAAACAACCCTAACCATATCACAATGAATGACAAGTGGGGAAATGGCACCATATACTATATCCGTACAAACAACTTCGCAAGCAAGGCAAAGTTTATAAAGACTGATATTGTGGATGCTACAACGAAGATATTCAAACTCGTGGATGGTGATCCAACAATCATCAAGACATCTGGACTTGCCGGTATCATCGACGATAGAGCATCACAGATTGTTCAGGCATTTGTAGCTCATTGTCAGGCTAACAGAGAATCTATAGTAAATGTGTCTTATCAAGATGAGCACATGAAGAGCATCCTGTCTATCATCTTGTGTACACAAACTATCAAGTACTTCATTAAGAAGATTGGTTCTCCTTATAACTTGGAGTTCTTGGTTGAGCGATACAATAGCGACAACGGAAAGCGAGATAATCTTGGAGCCAATCAGCCTACGTCAGAAGACCGAGACTCTTGGCTGGAGAACCTGGCGAATGAATTGGTTGAGGGATTGGAATACGAGGATGGAATAGAAGGTACTCTCTCCCCTGTCGTATCTGCACCAAGACGTAGTCTAACGCATTGGCGAGTCCTCACATTTGAATGTGCAGGAAAGAAACTATGTATCTATCCTGATGGAGGTTTTATGAACGGATGGTTTATCTACAACGCTCCAGGTGAGCGAAAGATGTACAATCTATCCACGATCACCTACGATACAGAAATAGACATCTGCAGAAACCAGGATATAAAATTTGATGTAACAATAGAAAGCTGTTAATAAATATTACAAAGCATATACGTATGAAAGAAAAGCTTATAGATATTGTTCAATCCATTGATACGTGTGCCGAAAAGAGAAAAGGTACACGTATCGTGGTTGTTGCCAGAGTACATTGTTTGTACAATGGTCAAGATAAAACTTTCTGGTTTACGCAAGGACTCGTAAATGCTAAAAGATTTGATATTCCTGATGAAATAGGACAATTCGTACCCAAGAATGCGCCTATCGCTGTTAAATTTCAGAAGAATGACATTGGTTCATCATTTGAGTATAGTGTTAAGAACATTATCAAAAAAATAGAGAACTATCATGTCGTTCTAGAAAATCGTGCCAACTTTGAAAATCATATCATTACTATTGCAGGTGATGATATCATGTATCAGTATAGAAATATTAAGGAGTTTCTTGGTGCATTAAAAAAGAATCGCCGCGAAATCGAGGAGGTTGAAAATAATATTCTTAAATTGCAACAGCAGAAAGAAGAACTTAAAAAGAAAAAGGGGAATCCTTCTCAAATTGGGCAAATTACGAAGTCAATAAACAAATATAAAGATGAATACAAGGTCTTGACCCAGCAACAAGAAGATTTGAAAAATATTACCATCTACATCCGCAAACAGGGTGAGATGCGTTATACGCTTATTGTTGATCCAGTACAGACAAGTATTAAGACACAAAACCTTTATGATGGCAAAACTGTCATCATAGAGGGTGGTCCTGGAACGGGTAAATCAACCACCATGATTCATCGATTGGCATATCTTACGGATAAGTTTGCTATCGAGGAAGATGAAAAGAACGGAATTGGTGATTTTAAATTAAGCTCTCTTCAAAGAAAACAATTATTTCAGGCCATAGATACTCAGAGAGACTGGATGTTCTTCTCTCCTTCTGATATGCTCAAAGATTATCTTGCCCAAGCAATGCAAGAAGAGGAACTGCAAAATACTTCACAAAAAGTATGGTGCTGGAAAGACTATTGCCGTATGGTTCTTAAACAACATTATGGATTAATGGCAACAAATACGGACAAAGCACCATTTAAAGACTGTTACTTTACAGATACTCTCTTCTATCAAAACTCTGGTATAATTGAAGAATTAAAAGAGTTCTATTTAGCTCAGATTCGACAACTAGTACATGAACTCCCTAAATTCAACAAAGAGGGTGATATTTATAAGTGGACTGCTATTGCTACAAATATGTCCAATCGTTTAGAAGGTTGTGAAAATTATGACATATCCCGTTTTGTGTCAATATTTCGTTCATTCGAGTTGTCATATAATGATGAGTGCAAAAATATTCTGAGTGAAAATGAAGAAGTAATCAACAAGATTGCTAAGAATATTTGTGATTTAGTCGAGAAATATCCAAATGATAAAGACGATATAATTGATGCACTTGATTTAAGTCTTGAAGAATCGGATATAAACGAGGATGATGAACAAGATATACTTTCATTCAATGAGGATAAGAGTAAGGACAATTCGTCTCTTGACAAAATAGGATATAACAGGGAGTTCTTTAAAGGCATCAAAAAATGGCTTAAAGCTTACACGTACAGCAAAGTCAACAATGATTATTATTTGTCTGAGAAGTTCCAGATAATTTCGGACATTATATTGCCTATGTTGTCTGATAAATACGACAAGCAAATCAAGAAGATGGGCGAATTGATGCTTTTTGAACAATATGCCAAACTCAGCAGAGGTGTTATACCTATGTTGTTAAACGGCTTACCTGAATGTTACAAGAAATTTCGCAAACATCTTATCAAGACCCAATTCAAGGGGTGTAATTTCAAATTGTTAAGAGAAATCATACAGCGCAATCAAGGTAAGGAATTGCACTATCAAGAACAGTCTTTGCTACTCGGTTTTATCAATAATCTGGTAAAGCAGATAAAGGCAAACGGAGTCTCGAATGCAAAGCACAAGTACATAGAAGCGTATGATGAAATTTCTAGACCTATTATTGGTGTAGATGAAGCAACGGATTTCTGTGTATGTGATATTTATGCCATGCAGTCTCTTTTAACAAGGGGTTTCAACTCTTTTACTTTATGCGGAGATATGATGCAGCGATTAACTGATTATGGAATTAAGTCCTGGTCAGAATTAGAAGGAGTGATACCAAATATTATTGAGGTAAAAATGAAAACTTCATATCGTCAGAGCAAGAAATTACTTGATGTCGCTAAACGCATTTATGCTGATACATTAGACAAAAAACCGAACTATTCAGCATTTATGAAATCCAACAAAGTTCCAGAGCCATTAGTATTTGTCGATACTAACGAGGATGCCAAAATTACATGGATTTCAAAACGAATAGAAGAGGTATATCGTGCGTATGGAGAGCAACTTCCTTCAATTGCGATATTCGTTAATGATAAAGGCTATATTCCTGCGTTCATACAAAGACTTCAAAATACCGATTTCTTCAAGGCTCACAAAATACATGTCCTTGATGGTACAGATCACGAAATAAACAAAGGACTGAATCACATTTGTGTGTACCCTATTGATGTCGTAAAGGGTATGGAATTCGATGTCGTCTTCTTTCATAATATAGACAAATCATCAATCATTGACACAGAACGTATTAAACGTTATATATATGTCGGAGTATCACGTGCAGCCTTCTTTCTGGGTATTACAATGATTGAACCTATAGATGACATCTGTAAATACTTTGTAAAGAATAAAGATTGGTTTAAAATATAATGTTATCATAATATATATGAGTCAACAAATACCAGACAGAAACAACCCTCTTGGACTATTTGAATATAGCGTAAGAAGAGTGATACAGCTTAACCTGATGGGAAAGATAAATACCCATCAGGTATGGGCTAACTATATCTTCAAGTCTGAAAGGAATCCTGAGGTTCGCAAAGACCTCATGAGTATAGTAAAACATGCCTATTCACAATATTTCAGTGAAGATCTTCAATACATGTTCCTGGAAGAAAAGATAAAGGAAAACTTCCCTTATCTTTTCAATATAACTTGCGATACGGATCTTTTTTCACTAATGTTGCGTGCATTGGAAGCTGAATGCAAAGAACAGAAGAGTCCGAGAAATATCAAGAAATATCGTATATCATCATGCGATATTATTTCGGCAACAGAAAAGAAGTTCATTTACAAGTTAAAACTTATTGTTGAAGACGGTGAAGATCCACGCTTTTCAGAAGGTGCACCATTTGAGATACGTACGTTAGAAACTACATATCAATGTGAGGTTATTGAATTTGATTTCGTTAATGCCATTCTATTCTTTAGTGCGACAAGAAAAATTTATTTAACAGATGAGGCTCGTGTAGTGTCAGATGCAACAATGAATACAATAGCACTGAAAAAATTATTGAGTGAAATAGACGAAAACGAAATAGAAGAAACAATACCACTTCATAAGTTTCTGAATGGCACAACGGAGCACTTGGCTCAATTAAAACATGATGCGTATCCAGAATATTTAGATTCTATTCTAGCCGAAGATATGTCTCAAAAGGATGCCTTCAATGCAGCATTAAATAATGATATTACTTTTATATGGGGACCTCCAGGAACAGGAAAATCATATACTTTGGCTGCAATTATTATGGCTCTTTACCACATGGGAAATGAGCGTACAGCAGTTTGCTGCTTATCCAATATTGCAGTAGATCAACTTGTCAACAAAGTTGTAGATTTAATAGAAGAGCATGGACTTGAAGTACCTAGTGGCAGATTCTATAGGGCAGGTAGAACACAAGATGAAAAATTACTTGCCACAAACTTTCTCTTTCCAGATGATGGTGAATCACGTATATTGCGTTTCAAAATCAACCAAGCCAACAAAAAGCTTGAAAAGTTCAAAAAAGAGAATCTGCAATATTCAGATGAGGCCATTAGCATTAAGGCCAAAATAAAAGATGCTAGAGAACAACTTAAAGAGCATACGGATTATCTTATAAGCCAGGTTAAAGTTGTTTTTTCTACGATTGCCAATTTTGTTCTTAATACTAGACTAAAAGATGGCATGTTTGAAAATCTCATTGTTGATGAAGCTAGTATGCTGGCTGAGCCTCAGTTGATAGCGCTAGCACGTAATATTACTAAGCGCATTATCCTCGTTGGTGATTTTCAACAGCTCTCACCTATCACACTAGCCAATATACCTATATTAAAGGATAGTGTGTTTAAATTGTGTGGAATTGATATCAATCATACCGATCACCCTGCTTTACATCAACTGTTGAATCAAAGACGTTCAAATCCCAATTTGGTTGACATCATCAACAACTCATTTTATGATGATAAGCTAATAGCCAAAAACATCAAATACAACCCTATAGTAGCTCGTGCTCCATATAGTGATTGTGTTATAGGAATGAAGTGTGTAACTGATGGAGTCGTACGCTTTACTAAAGGAGGTACACGTCAGAATAAGCCTAATGCTGAAGCTGTAATGGACCTTTTAGATTTGTACAACAAAGAGAAAGAAGACACGTTCAGCATTGGTATTATTACACCTTATACAGGACAAGTTGCATTATTAAAAGCACTTTTTATCAATAAATCATATAATCTTGACTTTCAAGAAAGGGTAAAGATTGGTACTGTACACACATTCCAAGGATCTGAGTGTGATGTCATTATTTTCGATATGGTTGATTGTTCACAATTTGAAAAGGGCAAAAAGCCATATTTTGGTAAAATATATGCAGGTGAACAAGGTGAACAACTATTAAACGTTGCAATCAGTCGTGCTAGACATAAACTCATAGTTGTTTGTGATCCGGACTATTTAGAAAAATGTCCTGGAGGAGTAATTTCGCAAAAATCATATAGCATATTTAAAAAATTGCTCGCCAAACGTTGGACTAAGGCATAATGTTTACATATTTTGAGCAGGAAGGAATCAATCTTCCTGCTTTTTTTGTGACCACATAAAAACATTTTCGACGATGCAGATAGACTGCACAATTAAATCATACCTTTGCACCAGCAATTTGAATAATCAATATTAGTAATTTTAAAATAAAGCAACATTATGAAAAAGTATTTATTTTTCCTTCTTACCCTTGTGGTAGCATCTTTTGCATTCATATCATGCAGCAGTGATGACGACTCTGACAATGGAGACTATGATAAGTCAATGATTGTTGGAACCTGGGAGATGACAGCAGTTAAGACGTCTGAGTCTGGAACGTATGTTGACTGGCCTTTCAGAAAGACTTACGCCACATTCAATGCTGACGGTTCTTATTACGGCTCCGGATATTTCGGTACAGGTCGAGGAACATGGTCTTTGAAAGGAAACACACTAAATACATATGTTGAGGGTGAACTATTTGCTTCTTATACCATCATTTCTGCGACCTCTACTGTTTCTGAAATGAAAATGTCTATAGGTGACGAATCTATATGGGTTAAATGCAAGAAGCAATGAAGCTAATCAAGCACTACTTTGTAATGCTTTGAATATACCTCAGAAGGATGACAGGGTCAAACGCCTTGCCATCCTTTTTAGTTGTATAGGCAGATGAAGAACTATATGCATGACGAAAACATCATTTTATTTGCTTTAGAAGTGTTATTTTTATAAAAAATGTCTGTTTTTTGAAGAAAAAAACTTATTTTTGCATTAAGAAATAAATAAAAAAACAAGAAACATGGACAATTCGATTGAACAATATGCTATAGGAGAATTACTCGATGGTAGATATTTTTACATACCATCCTACCAGCGTGGTTACCGCTGGACAGATAAGCAAGTTGATGATTTGCTTAGAGATCTTCTTTGTTTTGCAAATGATACCAAAGATGATTATGATTTTTATTGCCTTCAGCCGATTATCGCTCGTCCAATTACAGATGAGAAGAAGTTGAAGGAACTTTTCAAAGACGTTTCTATAGACGTTCTGCAGGAAAAGGGAGTATGGGAAATAATTGACGGTCAGCAAAGATTAACTTCAATATTTCTCTTATACAAATATCTTGTAGCTAAAAAAGGTTGGGATGCCGATACTCTAAAAGAGGAAGAAGATGGTAAAGAACTTTACCACATTCTTTATGCAACCAGAGAAGACTCATCGGTATTTCTCGAGAACCTCAACCTTGATATGATAAAGTCGGAAGATATTCAAAAAGACAATATTGATTTCTATCATATGGCTAATGCATTTAGATACATAGATAATTGGATTAAGAACGAAGGCAAAATCATCAACCAAAGATATAATCTGGGAGGTAGTCTTGACACTGTTCGAAATTCGTTCTTTAGTCTTCTTAATGGCATGAGAAATACCAAGACTGGATCTGTCCAAGTTCTTTGGTATGAGTTGGCTGAGGACAAGGAGAAAAGCAGCATTAAAGAATTTCAAAAGATCAATACTGGTAAGATCCGTCTTACTGATGCTGAGCTTATAAAAGGCTTGTTCTTATTAAACAAAAACTTTGAGCAGAGTTCTAAGTTCATTAAGCAATCAACTTTGGCTATCGAATGGGAATTTATAGAGAATACTCTGCATGCTAATAATTTCTGGTATTTTCTACAAAAGAAAGGTACAGATATGCCAAACCGTATCGATCTGCTATTCTCTCTAATTTACAAGAAACATATTCTGAGTGGATTGGATGAAGAAGAATGGAATGATCAATTAAAAGAAGCTGAAAAGGATATTCAAGACACTAGAAAAAGTGCTATCTTTAGATATTATTATGATAAGTTTGAAGGGAAACAGGGAGAAGAACTGCAACAAGAAGTAGCAGAAGCATGGAAAGAGGTTATGACCCTTTTCCGTACTTTAGATGATTGGTTCTGTACACCTGCCACATACAATTATATCGGTTTACTAAGTCAATGTGGCGAAGACATCAGTCGCCTCATAATGCATTATGATAGAATGCCAGATGATTCAACTCAGGCTGACTTTATATTATATCTCAAAGAAAGAATCAGATTCTATCTAAGAGGTGTAAAGAGAGACGACGATGGCAACATTACGACTCTCTACAAAGACAGAAAGAATATTTACAGACTATTACTTACATTAAATATTCATCTGCTAAATATTCAAAACGACAAGTTGGAGTCAGAATCAGATGTTTACAAATTTCCATTTGATGTGTTGAATGCACAAGACTGGGATATAGAACACATCGACTCATTTCATACTAATGCATTAAAGAAAGATGATTTGAAAAAAGAATGGATTACGACAGCCTTTGAGGATAGAAAGAATTATCTTTCAGAAGAAGAAAAAACAACGATCGAGTCAAAAATGGAGAATAAGGATTATGATTCGGTTATTGATCTTTTGAAAAAGAATGCAGGCGAAACAGAAGTCGATGAAGATATTAAAAATGGCATTGGCAATCTGACATTGCTAGATTCTGAAACTAATCGTTCATATGGCAATAGTCTTTTTTGCACTAAGCGTCGTATTATAATTGATAGAATTAAGCAAGGTGTATTTGTTCCAGTTGCAACCCAATATATATTCTCAAAATTTTATGATGAGAAAGGAACGAATCGTTCTGTTTGGGCAAAGGAAGACATGGAGGCATATCAAAAATATATCGTAAAGATGCTTTCAGAATATTTACCAGAAAATAATTAAGAAAAATATGAATCATAGATATTCGTTTATTGATCTATTTTCAAAGAAAGTAGATTATGACAAGACAACTCAAGTGACAGTTTCAGGTATTGTTATACCGCAGATACAACGTCCTTATGCACAAGGACGTACGGATAGCATATGTACATATGTTCGCAATACATTTCTTGATGAGATTTTTGACAGTCTTCAGAAAGATGACGATGAAATTTTTGATTTAAATTTTATCTATGGAATCATCAAAGCAAGTAACGATAATTATAAGATGGAGTTGCTTGATGGACAGCAGCGTCTCACTACATTATTTTTGTTGTATTGGTATATTGCCAATGCAGAATTGGACGGCTCTGAAGATTTACAAGTAAGAGAATGTTTGAGTAAATTCGTATATGAAACTAGAAGTACATCAACTGTTTTTTGCCAAGAATTAGCTCAGTACAAGGTTGATTTTGGTAAAAAGATGCCTAAAGAGGTTATCAGAAATGCTAAATGGTATTTTAAATCTTTTGATAGAGATAGTACTATCACGGCTATGTTGACCATGCTTGACGCTATTCATGAGCGATATACAGAATCGAATAGACATGATCTATACAAAAGATTACAATATTTGCAATTCTATGTGAAATCACTAGGGGTATTCAATTTATCAGAGGAACTTTACATTAAGATGAATGCTCGCGGTCTGCAATTAAGTCCGTTTGAAAATTTCAAGGCGGATTTGACCAACTTCGTCTCTAACAACGATTACCAGGACTATCAAGAGCAGGTACCGTTGTACAAAAAGAACTCAAAGGAAATGGTTCCTTTCTCTTTTAATTTCTCGGTTAAACTTGATGCGAAATGGGTTGATATTTTTTGGAAAAATGGAGCAGATGACTTTGATGATGCATACATGAGCTTCTTTTCTCGATTCTTCGCTTGTAAATACATTATTTCAAGTAAAGAAGATGTTAGTGATAAAGATATGCGTTCAGATAAAACAATTAAGTTCTTCTACACAAATGCAGAAGAGCAAATTGGAAGTAATGAATACTTTGGCTTCAAGTCTTTCGAAAACTTGCTGAAAAGTCATCCAGAATACATCATCACTCTTGATAAGGTTCTGGACGTCATATACCATTATGACTATTCATCCGAGAGTAAAGTAATCTTTAGCAATATGCTTCCTGCATGGGAAAAGAACGAGGATCATGCAGGAGACGATTTCTATTGCAACACTTTGTCTAAAATGAGTCAGGTAAAACTGATTGCTTTAGGAGCTGCTATTGAGTTTATTGAGGCAATGCCAAACTTTGAACCGGCTATTTTTACTAAATGGATGAGATTCGTATGGAATATTATAGAGAACACTAACATTGATAGCTTAACTCCAGTTTCTTCTTTAATAAGAAAGTTCTCTGCAGTTATTCATTATATTGCAGACAAGGAATCAGAAGGGATGTCATTTTATGCTGCTTTGAGTAAGTGGAGGGATGAAAATTCTTCAGAACGTGAAAATCGTGCTCTTTTGGAGGAAGTAGAAAAAGCTAGACGTATTGCTGAAAATCCAGATTGGGAGATGGTTTGGGCCAGTGTTGAAAATCACGCCTATTTCAAAGGTATGGTTACATTTTTCTATTCCCCAGAAATGACTATTGAAGAATATAAGAATAATGCAAATCGTGCTAAAGCTATGTTTGATAAAAATGGAATTAGCGATATATATAAGAAAAAGCATATTCTTATCAGAGCTATTGTTTCACTGTTTAACACATGGAAAGAGATCAACGAATTATATATCACAGAAAGAGCAGAAAAGAATAAATATCTAAAAAATATTCTGGCTTCTGATGATAAAGTTCGTGAAATGCTGCACAAAGTGTTATACAAAAAAACTGCTGATGAAATCACTGATACTCTCCAAAAATATATAGACAATGCGCCAGAACCAGAAGCGTGGCAAAATGCAAATGACAATGACAAGTTGGCTTATAAAATGGCTATCAAGAGACTTCGTACAGATATTAAAATGTATGACTGGATTTCGACTAAGGAAGAAGAAGAAAAAGCCACGTTTAGAGTATATTGGTATGCTGGCCATATTATGTTTGCAGTTCCAAGAAAACAGTATGCAAAAATCGCCTTGGATACAGAAAGAGCACGAATGGCTCATAATCTGTGCGACTGCTATGGCTTCGTTTTCGATGACGAAAACCAAGAATTGATGTATAAAGATTATAAAGACTGTTTTGGAAATGAGATTTGGCTTCGTCAGGACCACCCAAAGTGCACTATATGGTTAGGCTTTAAGCAATATCATGAGTTCGTTATACATATCTCATGTAAGACCAAAAAATATGCTGCAGAATTATTGAAAACAATAGAAGGTGCATCTTATATTGATGAAGATGAAACATGGATTCAGTTAGAAGATTTAACTCACTATTCGTATCAGCGTTCTAATAAGCGTATTTGTGATGCTGTAGATGAATTATTGGAAGCAATTCAATAGCTATAACAAGAATAGATCATTTTCATAAAAAGTACAGATATATAGTCCGATAATCAAAGCAGGTAGAAACTATCTATCTGCTTTTTTTTGTTCTATATTGAATTATTTTATATGATGCAGATAGACTGCACAATCGAATCATACCTTTGCAGCAGAAGTTAAACATTAATAGAAAAAGGTATGGGACTATTCGATTTTTTATTTTCAAGCGGCGTATCAAACAGCCAAAAGAAAGCGCATCGTAACGCTGGTAATAATACCTCAGACCATGAAAATTATGCTCGTGGCTATGAAGATGGTTATGATGACTGTTGCTGCGACCATGATTGTTCTTACGATGACTATCACGATAATGGTTATTGCGATTGTGATGAGTATGAAGGTTGTGAGAATGATGAGTGCTATGACGATAATTGCGGCTGGTAATCACCTTTTGAAAATGGATTTTTCACATTATTATATTATAAGATTATGAAGAAAATAGCAATTCTTTTAGCAGCTACAATGGCATTGACCATCAATAGCAATGCACAAAGTATGCAATCTGGCTATAAAGCCACGTTGAAGCAGGTTATTCTGTTGGTATTGGAGACTATGACTTTGGTCGTTTTGAAGTCAACACAACACATGGCTATCAAGTGAATCCTTATATCTTCCTTGGTGCAGGTACTGGCTTGCATTTTATGTCATCTTACAAAACTGGTGATATGGAAATACCACTCGATGTAAGAGATAGTAAAGTAGATATTCCGGTTTTCGCAAACTTCCGTAGCAATTTCACAAAAGGCAAGGTTTCGCCTTTCTTTGACATCAAAGGAGGAACGTTTGTTACCAATAACGGCGGTCTTTACTTGGTGGCATCATTGGGTGTGAGATATGCATTGAATAGCAAACAGGGACTCAGCTTATCTGTAGGATATGCTGCTGAGAAACTTGAATTTGAAACATTTGAACGTTTCAATGGCAGATATGACATGAGTTATACTCGCAAGCCTGCTACATATGATACAGAGTCAGTTAGCGTCAAACTTGGATTTGATTTTTAAAAGAATAATGTCTATCAATATAATATAGAAAAATGAAAAAGTTTATTTTAGTTGCACTTGCTACATTGTTTGTATGCAGTGCTGTCGATGCTCAAATTTTGCGAGCAGACGAGTTGGAAAAGTATGCAAAAGAAAAGTATGGAGAGAAATGGGTTGATGCAGCAACCAACCTCGGTACTCAGTTGACATTGGATAAGAACAATGCCATCACTTATACCCAGGTAATCCCTGCTGAAGGTAAGACCAAGGACCAGCTTTATGTACTGCTTAACTATTGGTTCACCGCAACTTTCAATGATGCAAACTCCGTCATCAAATTGAATGACAAGGAATTGGGAACCATCATCGCACAGGGTTTTGTAGAGAGTATTGCACAACATGCAGGTGGTACTAACGCTTACAACGTTAATTTACGACCAGTTATCAAGTGTGATATAAAGGACAATAAGGTTCGTGTTACCTACACTGTACCATTCTATTCTGTCAATGTTGCCGTTGGTGGCGGTTGGATGGGTGCAATGGGAGGCACTATCCCTACCCGTTCAGATCAAAATTGGACACTGGATAAATGTTATCCTTTTGCCAAGAAGGACTCTCACAAGAAGACTTCTTGCAAAGCACTTGTCATGGCACATGCCTACTCTAATGTAGTAATGGACAAAATTGAGGAGTGCATCAAGAATGGCATATCTGGCAACGAAAATGAAGAATGGTGACAAAATGACATACCAAGGGACACTGTATTAAATACGGTGTCTCTTAGTTTATATTGGCATATTTCTTGCATAAATATAAGGTATGAGTAAGACTAAGATTCCAGATAAAGTTAAAGCCCTGCTCTGGTATAAGGCAGCTGGTCGATGTGAGTTCAATGGTTGTAATAAACGATTGGACAGAAATGGTATAACTATGGATGAATGCAATTTGTCAAATTGTGCCCATATCATAGCAGACTCTCCTGGTGGACCTAGAGGTTCTAGCCAATCAAAATTATTAGCTAAGGATCCTACAAACATCATGCTCATGTGTCCTGAATGTCATAAATATATAGATCATGAGGGAAAAGATAAATTTGATGCACAGACACTATTTGAAATGAAAAGGAAACATGAGGAACGAATGGAATTTTTGACTGGTTTTAAGGAAGACTTACAGGCTGTCATAGTTACTTATGGAGCAAATATTGCAGATAATATGTCAATGTTTAATTTTTCAGAAATACAAAGAGCCTTACTCCCGGATTTCTATCCTTCAAGCAGAAACATTATCGAACTGGGGGTGAATTTATTTAGTGGCGACAATTGGGAATATTACTGGAAACAAGAAGAAAGGCAACTTATGTACTCCTGCAAGTCAAAAATACTTAATTATATAGACCAATGGGAATATAAAAGAATTGCTTTATTTGGGTTCGCTCCTATGCCTCTACTTGTAAGACTTGGCACAATATTGAACAACAAATATGATGTTGTTGTTTATCAGAAGCAAAGAAGCGGAGGGTGGTCTTGGCCTGACACAGCAGGCAAGACTGATTATATAGTAAAAAAGCCAGGAACTACATGTAATTCTCCCATTTTAGTATTATCTTTAAGTTCTTCTATAGCAGAAAGAGTGCATAATGAGAGACCCGATGGGAGTATTTGGGAAATAACTATTGATACACCAAAAACTGATTTTTTGCGTTCTAAGCAGATGTTATATGACTTTGGAAGAAAAGTAGAACTCGTTCTCGACGAGATAACAAAGGTATGCAAAGGACAGGCAATAGATCTATATTTGGCTGTACCTGTAGCCTGTGCAATTGAGTTCGGACGCGTATGGATGAAAAAGGCTAACGCTCCTTTAAATATCTACGATTTCGACCAGCGCTTTGGCAATAAAGATAAACTTGCATTAACTATAAAAAATATATAAAGGATGACAGATTTGAATATTATACGCAAAAACGAGCTTGACAAAATACTTGTCGCTTTAGTTAAAACGTTGGATATAACAAAAACGCAGTTTGAGAACTTAGCAAAAAGCTATAATGCGGTGGGAAAATATCTTGAATCAGATCCTGTATTTGCTCCATATCACCCAGTTGTATCTCCACAAGGTTCATTGCGACTTGGTACAATTATCCAACCTATTAATGAAGGTGACGATCTTGATGTAGACTTAGTTTATCGTCTGCTTGGAAAGGATATTAGTTGGACACAAAAAGACATAAAGAAACTTGTTGGAGAACGATTGAAATCACATGGGGTATATAGCACTATGCTTGATGAGGAAGGACGAAGATGTTGGACGCTTTTATATCGCCAAGACTCCGATAACATCAAAGAGCATTATCACATGGATATATTACCAAGTGTCGCAGATAAAGAGCACAACACTCGGCTTCAACGAGTGCTGACATTAAACTATTCTCCTGACAATGTTAAGCAAATAGCAATACGTATTACCGATAATGAGGCTGTAGATTATTATACAAGTACAGATACTAATTCATGGCTCAAAAGCAATCCTGATGGATATGCTATTTGGTTCGCTTCTCGATGTAAGAATACAACTGTAATACGAGAATCTGTGATGAATACGATAATGCCAATTGGTCAATATGCAGAAGAGCGAACAACACTTCAGCGAATTGTACAACTTCTTAAAAGGCACCGAGACATTATGTTTGGTGAGGATGAAAATAAACCAATTTCTATAATCATCACAACCCTCGCAGGACAGGCATATAATGGTGAGACCTGTCTATATGATGGATTGTTCAATGTTATAGAAAAGATGGAACAAAACATCCACATTGATAGTAATGGTAATTATATCGTTAGCAATCCTGTTAATTCGGAAGAGAATTTCGCAGATAAATGGGCAAAATACCCCAAAAGAAAAGATAACTTCTTTTTATGGTTAAAAGCATTAAAAATGCTAAATTCGAATCTCACGAACTCAAAAGGATTACAGTTGCGTGAATCGTTAGGAAAAACGTTTGGTAAGAATATTGTAGATAAGGTTTTTGAAGATAAAACTATAAGCCATAAAGCTGATGCTACTTCTGGAAAACTAAGAGTGGCTTCAACAGGACTATTAGGTACTATAGGGAAAACCTTAAATGCTAACAATACTTTCTATGGTGAGGAATAGACGCTACACCCCAATACAGCAATTGCAGTTCCTACGAGCAACATATAAATCATATCGCTGGTCTATAAGACCTTCTGGATTCACATGGTGGTTTAAAACTTCACCTACGGCTATTAGTGACGATTATTTACTCAAAGTTGTATATGACCAAGGAAAGCAACCAGAAGTTTTTGTCGTTCATCCAAAACCATTGAAAATGGCAAAAGGTGCAAAAAAACTGCCTCATACATTTAACACTAAGTCACAACGCTTATGTCTTTACATGGTAAAATATCATGAGTGGAATGATTCTATGCGAATCTCTGAGACTGTAATTCATTGGGCAATAGAATGGTTGTATTACTATGAACATTGGGTTTTTACTGGTAAATGGCTCGGAGGAGGACATGGCTCATGGGACGTAACGCCTATAGAGATTTAAATTTTTCACGTTATTGAATTAACTTATTTTGAACATACTTCAGAAGGATGACAGGGTCAAACACCTTGCCATCCTTTTTTGTTGTAAGGTGCAGATGAGGACCAGTTGACATACCGGAACTTCCCGATACTCCAAGCACCTCTCCTGCATTGACAAACATCCCCTTTGTAACCCAGAATGCAGAAAGATGGCAATAGCTGATGGTATAGCCAGCAGTTTTAACTGTGACATACTTACCTGAGCGATTATCATGGCCAACACCAGTCACTTCCCCAGGAAACATGGAAAACACTTTCTCGTAATGAGCTGCCAGATCCACGCCGTTGTGCATGATAGTCTTGTGCTTCACCGGGTGATTACGCATTCCAAATCTTGAATTGATCTGAATACTTTTCAACGGAAACGAAGCCCTGAGATAAGGAAGAACATCTTGGGAAGAATCTGGAGGCAGAGAATCTGCCTTCACTACAGAGTCCACAGAAGCAACATGAGCTGTTTCTTGTGGGCACTTCTTTTTAGATACACTATGCTTCTTCACATACCCAATCGTATTGAATTGGGCATGTGAAGGAGTCTTTGCGGACATCATTGTCAGTATCAACATCAGTATCTTTATTGCTTTCATGTTGCAAAGGTAATCAGACTCAGCATAACAACACGAAAGATGTAACCACTTCCCTATTATATCTAACTTTATTTATGTTTATAGTATGATAATTGAGGAATAATCATACTACTTTCATAACTATCTATAAAACTTTCACTATACTAACGTACATGTTTAACTTCTTCTATATCTACAATGTAACTTTGTTGTCGGTTTGGCTTTAGGCGCAGTCTGAATAAGACCAGTCATTAGGTCATCCACCAAGTAAAAAACGAATAAAACAGAAGCAAATGAATTACAATTACGATGAGAACGAGATGCCTTATGGCATCCTTGAACGTTTCGGTCTCACCCAGGCAATGATTGACGACTTGCCAACCGATGTCCTCAAGAACATCTACAATGGCCGCAAGTCGCCAGTCCTTCCAGTTCATATCACAGCCGATGATGGTGAGGAAGTCAAGGCACGAACCAGATTCAGCCTTGTGAGAACAGCCGAAGGTGGCGTTGACGTGCTCTTTTATCCACAGCTCGATGAGTTAGACTTGAAACTCTTCAACGAGCAGCAGGAGAAGAACCTTGTTGCAGGAAAGCCTATCGTCGGTCATTTGGAGAGCAACGAGGTTGGCAAGGAACTCGGCAGCAAGTGTTTCTTCCAGCTTGATCCAGAAAGCAAGCAAGTACTCAGTGTTCCAACCCCGGTCATCGGCAGAAACATCCAGTATGTAGCAGACCGCTACCACCTCACTGGCGCAGAGATGCAGAAGTTGCAGAACGGAGACATCCTTACCATCGTAGAGGATGACGAGGAACAGTCCATCGGTATCGACCTCAACTCCAACACCGGCATCCGTTTCGCAGCAGGTAACGAACTTGTCTGGAAGCGAGAAGCCAAGCGTGACTGGGACAAGTTCAATTTCGGCATCTTCGGCTGTTGGGCTATGGATGAAAACGGCAATCTCGACTACATCCCAGAAGAGAACTACACCGAAGAGATGTGGAATGAACAGAAGAAACTGGGAATGCGCATGATGCAGCGATAACCCAAAGTATTAACCCATAAAACAAGATTTCATGGCAAATGTAAAGTACTATCCAGAAGACGTGCTCGTGGAAAAAGTCCAGAGCGGAGAATATGGCTGGCTTGACTACATCAACCACCACTCACCTGAATGGCAAGAGGAATACACAGCCTTCTGCAAAGAGAAGGATCTCATTGTCAATGAGGAATCGGCAGAGGAATTTGTCGATTGGAAGGGCGAGCAGATTGAAGCTGGCGAATAATCACAAAGTACAGAAACAATAAACAGCATTAGAATATGTCTATCAGATCAAATGCATTACCAGTAGGCAGAGACCTGGCACCAGAGCTTCAGGAGATTCTCAGAAAGAATGGTATGCAAGCACATATCATCAGACAAGGAGAAGGTTATCAGTTGGCCGTTCAAGGTCACGATTCCCCTCTGCTGACCTACGCCATCACCGCACAACAGCACAGAACCTTGGTTGATTGGGGAGCAAACTCAGCCAACAAGCAAGCCTACAACACCGTGGCAGAACTCGTGAAGAACGATTTCTATATGCCACGTGACTTCGTTCATGCCAGAAATGCCAATGGCCGTGTTGCCATGGGACTCCACGGCTACCGCATAGGCGTTGGCGAATACGGCAGACTTCCCTGGAACAAACGACATGCCCACATGATGATGGATCCATATCACGGAAGATTCCTCGGTTGGACTCCACGATGCCAGGAAGGATTCCACATGCGCAGAGTTGGAGGAGCCATGTTCATGCAGGGTGCTCCAATCGTACCAGAACGTCCTGACGGCAGAATGAAGCCGGGCGAATTGCAGAATGGCGGTTATGGCTTCTATTATAAAGGTGGTCAGCAAAACATGGTACAGCAACCTTCGCAGGATGTGTTGGCAGACCTGCAATCAGTCATTACCCCTGTAGTGGTTCGTCCACGTCCCAAGGAACCTGCCAAGCCATACAAAGAACTCATCACCTCCAAGGTCTATTTCAGCAATGACAAATGGCAGGAGTGTCTTTCGTCTCACGGCATCATCGTAGATGCAGCCAACAAGACCCTGACCATTCAATCCACTGCTGCCAAGCAGGACTTTGTCTATGACCTCACAGAGGATGAGGTGAAGAAGTTGACCAACAATTCCATCAAGCAAGTACCAGTCCAGAACCGCATCGACATCATCAACAATGCCATCAGAAACGATTTCCAGGACAAACTGACGATGGATATGCTCAATTCCAAAGAGCAGATCAGCTTGAAGCTCAGACCAGAGATAGAGGCAGAACTCAACAACCGCCAGCAGATGGTGATTGACCAGTCTCTACCATCTAATGGCGACCAGATTACTATCGAGCCAGAAGACCGCAGTGTTGCTCATGTAGATGGCAATAGCCTGTATGAGCAGAACGAAAGCAAGGGATGGTTCCATGAAGGCAAGCATGGCAGAGAGGTTCAGGTTGATGACATCAAGGTTGAGCCAGTACGTAATGAGCAGGGAGAAATCCAGAAGGATGAGAAAGGCAACGCCAAGTTTCGCATGACAGCCGTCATCAACGGAGAGAGCATCAGCCATGAGATTACCCAAAAGCAGTATGACAAGTTCATGGCTATCGATGACTACCACCGCATGAAACTCTTCTCCCACATCTTCAAGGAGGTGGATATGAAAACCATCCCTGGAGAAGGCAAAAATATCGGGGCTAAGATTGGAGGAGCACTCCTTGCAGGACTTGCCGTGATGAGTGAACTGGGCAGAGACCGTCCAGCACCGGCAGTATTCGTAGAACACCATCATGACCATGCCCATGGGCCACATGTATATTTCAAGGGCAGCGTGGATTCACCGCAAGACCTTGCTTCACGAGCCTTCGATGCAGGACTCAATGCAGGAGAACACGGTGTAGGCTTAGGTCATGGCAGATAAACAACAATTCACATTCAAAAGATGACAGACGAACAGACATTTGCAGACTACAGAAGCCGTCTTAACATCAAAGACGTATTGGAGGACGCAGGCTACACGTTTTACAAGCGTGATGGCTTGCGCTATCCTGCGTATGTACGCCTGGGCAGCGACGGAAAAAGAATCAGTGGAGACAAGTACATTGTCATGCCCAACAAAAACTGCTGTTTCCAGCCGCCAACCATCAAGCTCTACTCTGTTACCTCCTTCATCTGGGAACATCCAGACCTTTTCAAGGAGTACAAGTATGGCATGAAGGAATCAGCCCTTGTCCATAAGGTCTGCCAACGCCTTCTTAACATCCCGGTAGAACATCGGAGTCAAGACGTGCATAATCCAACTGTCAGCAGCAAGCCATTTGATATCAATGACTACAAGATTGACCGTTTCAATCCCAAAGACTTCGAGTCACAGAAGCCGTTCTACGCCTTCTTCAAGTCAAGAGGAATTGATTTCGCCACCCGTTGTGCCTTCCATCACAGCTTCTTCCTCGCATCGAAAACAGCAAAAGATGGCAGCACCTATAAGAATCTCTCCTTCCCCATGCACATCCCTGGGCAACCTGACAAATGTGTAGGCTTAGAGGAAAGAGGCTATCCACGAAAGGACGGTTCTGCCCGAAAAGGCATGGCTACGGGCACCAACGCCAGCGAAGGATTATGGATGGCAAGTCCCAAGAATACGGCACTCCAGGATGCCCGTATCGTACTTGTCTTTGAAAGCGCATACGATGCCATGGCATTTTACCAACTGCAGATGCGCAAGGAATCAGGATTGGATCAGCGTGGACGGCAGGATCTGAAAGCTGGAGTCTATGTCTCTACTGGAGGTAACCCAAGCTATGGGCAGATACAGGGATTGCTGAAAGCTGCACCACAAGCCACCTTCCACCTTGGCTTTGACAAGGATGTGGCAGGAAAGCAGTTTGTGGCAAACTTCGAGGATATAGCAAGCAAACAGAGTCCTGTAGCTCCAGGAAATGTACCTGCTGAAATGAGGGAGTTCATGGAAAGCTTCGACAAACAGCCGAGAACCATCAAGGAACTGCTAAGTTTCAATGATGAGAGTTACAGCTTACTTCCCCATGAGCTCAAACAGCTCTACCGGGTTTACGATTCTGCAAAAGAAGAGGCATTGGAGTATCACTACTCTCCCTTCTTGTGTAAAGAAGACAAGCAGGAAGCTGCTGACAAGATGAATAAAGCATTCAGGGACTTCAAGGATGCACTGCTACAGAAGCTCAACCTGCACGAAGACCAAGACCTCGCTCCAGTGAAGATTATACGGGAAGAGCCATCGGAAGGCTACAAGGACTTCAACGATGAGCTACTTGACAAGAAACAGTTCTCTATGACCGACGTAGTAGAGACCGCATTTGACGAGAACGGTGTGGACTTGACCATTGAACGGCAAGAAGAGAACGAGGAAACCAAACATCATGGATTTAAACGATAATGAATATGGCAGACCCAATCAGACGATACAACATCATCACCCTACGCCCCCACTGGGCGCAGTATATCATCTCGCAAGGGATGTCGTTCATCATCAGCTGTGCGCTGTTCCTTGTTGCCGGTCACGACAGCATCACCTACAAGATGCCTTTTGTGGTACTTGGAGGTGTGATGACCTGCATCATGCTCTATAGATGCTTATATCTCTACAAACTCAGATATATCATCACCTCAGAACAGCTCATCATCCAGCATGGAGTGCTGACAAGAACCAGTGACTACATAGAGCTGTACCGAGTGGTGGATTTCAGCGAGAACCGTGACATCCTGGAACAATTGTTCGGATTGAAGACAGTATGGATATTCAGCGGCGACCGCTCCAATCCCAAACTGGACATCTACGGTGTGAAGGAACGGTTGGACGTGGTGAGAATCATCCGTGAACGTGTAGAATACAACAAAAAGAGAAAAGGCATATATGAAATTACCAACAGATAACAGAAGAAGCAAGGTTGTTGCAGCCATTACCTTGGCGTTAATACTGCTGCCCACTATAGCTCATGCTCAGGTTGCCTCCAGCAATCCATTGGAGTATGTTGCCTTGGCTGAGGGAAACGAACTTATCAACGGTCAGATCAAGAACCAGATAGAAGACCAGCAGAAGACTGCATTCCTGCAGAACACCATCGCAGCCGAGTTCTCGCAGATTCACAAATGGGAAAAGAAGTACAACAGCTATCTGAAAACGACATCGGGTTATGCTTCCACGTTGAAAGCCTGCACCTCGCTCTATGACGACGGTGTGAGGATCTTCATCAACTTGTGCAATCTGAAGAAGGCCATAGCAAGCAACCCACAGGGCATTGTGGCGACAGCGAGCATGAACAATTTCTATATCGAGACGGCCACAGAGCTCGTCACGGTATATACCACTTTAAAGGATGCCATAGCCAAAGGTGGCAATGAGAATATGCTCACTGGTGCAGAACGAAGCAAAACCCTCTGGGAACTGAACGACCGTCTGGCACAGTTCAACAAGAAGCTGTCAAGGCTATGTCTAAGCATCAGATACTACACCATGGCCGATGTCTGGAACAATGTCACGGCAGGAATGCTCGACCGGAGCAATGCCGAAATAGCCAGTCAAGCCCTTGGCAGATGGCGCAGATGTGCCAGAGTTGTAACACCATAAGAAATATTATTTGAGGATAACATTTATGAAACGTCTCTATGCTCTCATATTACTTCTCTTTTCTCTCATCCTTCCCTTTGATGGGGAGGATGGGAGTTTTCTCCGTGCCCAGGGCAATGACCCTGTCCTGGCAGGTATGATATTCCAATATACCGACAAGGCCAAGAAAGAGTTGAAGCAGCAGGAACAGATGATGCAACTTGTATCTACAGGCCATATATGGATCAAGGAAGAGGTGGAAGGTACAACCAACCTACAGAAAGAGTTCAATAACTATCTTGACCGTTTCAACAGCATCATCAGCTATGCAGCTCAGATCTATGGTTTCTATCACGAGATAGACCGTCTCGTGGCACAACTCGGAACCTACAGCCACCAGCTTAGCCATCAGACGACCAATGCTCTTGCCGTGGCTCTGTCCTCCAATCGCAACAAACTCTATCGGGAACTTGTCATGAGCAGTGTCGAGATAGTCAATGATGTCAGGCAGGTATGCCTCTCTAATAACAAGATGACAGAGAAGCAGCGACTGGAAATAGTCTTTGGCATACGACCGAAACTCAAACTGATGAACCAGAAACTCAAACGGTTGATACGGGCAGTGAAGTACACCAGACTGTCAGACGTTTGGGCAGAGATAGACTATGGAGCCAGGAGTGAAGTGGACAAACCTACCATCGTACAGCGATGTAAAGATCGATGGCGAAGGAATGCAAGACCTTGAAGTAAAGGTTCAACATAATCAGATAACAAATAACAGTACAATAATTTAGAAATACATAGCATTATGGGTTGGGGCTCATTTTTAAAATCAACTCTCCGATTGGGAGGAAGGATGACCAGTGCAACTGCACACACAGTGGGCAGTGCTGTGCTTCATCCTCAGCAGACCTTGAAAGGCGTAGGTTCTGCCACTAAAAGCGCAGTTGTCGGAGGAAGTCTTGGTTACATTGGTTGGGAGAAACTCACCACGGACAAAAGCGTTGTAGGCATTGTCAGCGATGCCGTCATAGGAGAAGACACCACCAAGAAGATTGGCGACACTGTATCAGGGATTGGTGATGGCGTGAAAGACCTGAAAGACTCTGTTACAGGACTCTCTGACAATGTTAATGGGGCTATCAGCAGCGTGGATTCCAAGTGGAGCGGTATGTCTGGCTTCCTTAGAGCCATGTTCTCTGGTCATGGCGGTGACATGTTCGGAAACTTCTTCAGCAACATAGGCAAAGGCAACGTTTCAGGTCTCAGCCTTGTAGGACTTGTAGTCTCTGCCCTCCTTGTCTTTGGTCGCTTCGGATGGTTAGGCAAGATAGCTGGAGCCGTTCTCGGAATGATGATGATAGGCAACAATGCCAATCTAAGCAGCCTACTTGGTGGCAACAGTGACCGTAAAACAAGCAACCACAAGGAAGAAGAAAAGCAGCAAGAAGTAGAGCAAACCAATACTGTAAGCAGACGAAGATAACAAACACTATAACAAAGTATTATACAATGCACTATACACAAGAAATGATACTGCATTCCGACAGTGGCTATTGCATGCCATTCGAGGAAAGAAACGGAGAAGTGACCATGTCCCTGGGCTACGGCAAACAGAAGCATCTGCACACTGGAGAGTCATTTTTCCATCATGGAGTTGACTTCAAGGTCAGGAACTATCTGCTGTCTGCTGTAGCTACCGGCAAGGTGACAGGACTTGGCAACGATGCCATTCACGGCATCTACCAGATTACGAGATATGGTGACTATGAAGTGACCTATGCCCACCTGAGCAACGTGTTTGCCAACTACGGCAAAGAGGTAAAGGCAGGGCAAGTCATCGCCGTCAGTGCCGACTCCCTCCATGTAGAAGTCAAATACAAGGGCGAAGAACTCAATCCACTGGAGTTCCTCACCATGATCTATAGCAATCTGAAAGTGATGGAACAGAACGGAAAGCCAGGCGCAGCACCTCAGTTCGTCACTCTTGACATGGATGTTCATACCATGTATGACAAAGACCAGAAGGAGATTGAAGACCTCATGATGCGCTTCTTCCCCGACTACATGAGCGACATGAGCCAAGGCATCTATGCCCTTCCAGAGCATACGGAACTTGCACTTCGCAACATCTTCACCATGTCGGCCATGAAGAATTACTTCTATGAAACCCTGCCTTCTATGGCGAATCCACTGGGAATGGGATCAAGAAGTATTCCAATAGCCGAGCGAGTACAGAACCTCCTTATTGGAGATTTCCTCAACTATCTCGCCTTGCGCCATCAAATATTTCTTTCGAGCATGAGCGCCATCGAAAAAAAAAAGCACAAGACCGGGCAATAGCGACAAGCGGAATAGTTGACCCACTGGCAGAACTGGACATCGATGTGCAAAGCTTCGACATTCCACGCCTGGTGAGCGTCTATCCCGACAAGTCGGGAATCAGATGGTGGACTAAGGCTTGGTTCAACAACAGCGAGAAAGGCGAAGCAGCCATTGAGATAGAAAGAAATCTGGCCATCAAGTTCATCAACAACAACATCGAGAAGGACGAATGGCTGGAGGAATATTTCCCGAAACAGATGGAAGTCTATCACAACGCCATCGAACAGACCAGGGAGCAAATTCTCAACCAATTAAACTTGTAAACATAAAGCTATGGTAGAGTCAAAACAGGATAAGATATTCAATACTAAGGTCATACCGATTATGAATAAAGTTCGGAATGACCTACAGAACAAGCTTGCAGACGAGTTGCGGTCAAACTCCAATTCGTTTGCAGGTCTGATGGCAGCAGCAGCTGGACCTGACGGTGGTATGGCATCCATGCAGGCGCAAAATGACACCCTCAAATACACAGGCAAATGGACATCCAAGACCACGGAAGACTATATTGCGATGGTCAAGAAAGAGTTGAAGCGACAGCATATCACGGTCAATGCTTCCATGGAACAGAAGATGATCGACAAGATGATAAAGGACAAAATACCGAAATCATCCATCGACTACATCATACGAAAGGCTGCCACGAGTACCATCTTCTACCTACCGCAGGAAGTCGCCAAATCGCCATTGGATCACAAGATAGACTCGGAGGCAGAGAAGCGGTATAAGCCATCGGTCTGGGAAAAGAACGCTGGTATAGCCCTTGGCTCTGTAACCGACCTTGCCTGTATGGGAGGATTGGGAGGTGGCTTAAAGACTGCAGCCACCTGGATAGGAAGCGACATGTTCGTCACCCATGTTGGTGATAAACTCAATGACCGTTCCGATGTTCCCATGATCATTGCACCGGGAAAGGAGGATGAATACAGACGAACGCAGCAGGAAAAGAAGAAACAAGCGGAGCAGAAACCGCAGAACAAGCCACAATCTGAGGAAGCACAGCAGGCAGAACCAACAGAAGAAGTGAACCAATCTGAAGGTGAAGCCAACAACACGCAGCCCGAACAGACTAACATGAACGGTTGGCAAGGGCTTCTCACGTCATTCGGCTTCAACGGTATCAGTGACATAGGCCATAATCTTGGTTATGTATTGGCCATGCTTCCAGATATGCTCGTCGGCATGTTCACCGGTAAGACCAAGTCCATCAATATAAAGGATAACATGATGCCTATTGCAAGCATTGTTGCAGGTATGTTTGTCAAGAACCCGATTCTCAAAATGGTGCTCATAGGCATGGGAGGCATGAATCTTCTCAATAAGGCAGGACATGAAGCCTTGGACAACTTCAAGACACAGGATCATCCGCAACAAGCTGGTGGCAGAGTCAACTATCGCATCTATCCCGAAGAGCCTCTGAATGCACGCATCCAGAATCCGGAGATAAGAGCCAACTGCCTGATCGCAACCATTGACAGAGTGCCATGTACCATAGCCCTTCCAGAAAAAGTTGTGGATGCCTACCGTCAAGGAGCGCTGCCTCTCAACACCCTTGCCAATGCTGTGCTGGCAAAGAATGACCAGATGCGACAGATAGCATCCGAGAAATACGAGGCTGGCGAACGACAGACTGTCATCGAGAGACCACTTGCTCAAAGATAACATAGAACAAAGATGAAAAGATACTGGTATAAATTCCGTGTCAAATACGGCAAAGCCCTTGACACAGGAAAGAACAAAAAAGTCAGTGAAGAATACCTGGTAGATGCCGAGAGCTTCACCGAGACAGAGAAACGTGCTACCAAAGCTGCTACTGAGCTTATCGGAACCAGAGACTTCGACATCACAGCCATCTCACGTGAACCTATCACGGAGATCCTGAAAGAAGACGAGAAAGAAGGCAACCACTGGTACAAGACCGTCGTCTCCCTTGTCACTGAGGATGAAGAAACTGGCGTAAAGAAGTTCTCACCACAGACCATCTACGTCAATGCTCCTTCGACAAAGGAAGCAGACCACATGCTACGTCAGCACATGAGCAGCAGTGTGACAGAGTGGAAAATCAAATCCATAGCCGAGACCAAGGTTCTTGGTGTTCTTGGCTATAAGCAATGATCACAAAAACATCATATCCATGACAGAAAAGAATCAGCAAGAAAAGATGGCTGCAGAACGTCAGGTGGTACTGTTCACCAAGGCGTTTGGGAAAGCCAAGGAAGATAATGGCATTTGGCTGGACAACAATGGTCGCAAGGCTCCTGGACTCTACCAGAAGCATTTGCAGGTATCAGCCTTCAATGCCATCATCTTAGGAATGCACGCCGCTCAAAACGGCTACAAGACCAACCAATATACGCTTTTTTCGGAAGCGAAGAAACGTGGCGAGTCTGTTCAATCAAAAGAGAAAGGAGTACCGTTCCTCTGGTACAACTGGAACGAGTATGTCAACAAGCACAACCCTGAGGACAAAATCAGCCGTGCAGACTACCAGTCTCTCCCTTCAGACAAGCAAGCTGACTACAAAGGCATCAGAAACCGTGAAGTAAGAGCCTTGTTCAATATCGAGCAGACTACCCTACCCATGGTTGACAAGACCGCCTTTGAAGCTACTGTCCAGGAATACGGCAGGTTGAACGACCGAAAAGATGTTGAGTCTGTCTCCACAGGCATTCGCCAAGGTGTAGAAAAGCTTCTGGAAAAAGCACGTGAGAACATGCTCGAAATCCGCAGTGACTCTACCGGTGTAGCACATTACGACAGCAAGAAAGACATTGTCTTCCTGCCCAAAGCATCTTCATACGAACACTATGAGGATTATGCCCGTGATGCAGTATCGCTACTTGTTACAGCCACTGGGCATGGGCAGCGACTGGCTCGTGAAGGTATGGTAACGAAGAACGGAAAGGTCTCTGCAGAGGATGCCATGAAGCAGGAGCGTCTGGTCACAGAAGTTGCTACAGCCGTAAAGCTTCAGGAATTGGGAATCTCAGCCAAGCTCTCCCCAGAAAGTATGGCGATGACCGATTATTGGTCAAGAGAACTGAAAGAGAACCCTTGTCTCATTGATATACTGGAGAGGGATGTCAACAATGCCGTTGATATGCTCCACAAGGCAGAACGTGGCGAAAAGGTTGAATTGAACAGCAAGACTGCCAGAAACCAGGCAGATGCCATCAAGAGCATCCTTCCAAAGCACTACTATGTGGCTGACGAGATCAAGACCCTTCCCAACAAGTCCACCAAGGAGTTTGTCCTTGTAAAGGACGCAGAGGGTAAGATGGCTGACGTAGTCCTTCCGGAAGGTGCATCCTTAGGTATGGATAACGACATCCCTGGCATGAAAAAAGGACGTATCGAGCATGCCCTACAGAAGGAAGGATATGAAACTGTCACCTTCTACAATGTTGATGGTTCCATGGGCTACCGTCCTGACGACAGTTTCTTTGACGGCAAGGCAGTCTCTGTTGCCAGACTCAACAACTGGAGCCTGGAGACCATCACCCTGCTCGATGTTTCGGATGCCGTAAAACGCTCAGGAGCCGTGGACTTCGACAAGATCCTGATGCTGCGTGACGATGAAGGAAAGTGGGCTCTCTATCTGAAACCTGAGAATGAAAAGGCTTTCAGCGTATATCCAGACAAGGCCGATGTCAACCTGTTCTTCACCACAGTAAAGCAAGGAGACGAGGAGCTTACAGACACTATGCGTCAGGACATGGCACAGAAATACTACATGGAAGCTTCCAATAAGCCGGAAATGAAGGTTGACCTCTTCAAGAGCAACGTTCCTGCCGAAGAAGTGGACAAAATCCAACGTGTCAACATCTTCAAGACCAAAGAGACGGACAATCAGCCGAGTGTCATCCTCTGTATGCCTACAGTGAATGGTGAAAAGCTCAAACCTCGTGAGATCTCACCATCCCAGTGGCAACGTATGTGGCTCGCCGAGAACATGCAGGATTACAAGAAACACCTTGCTGCCAGTCTTTTTGCCGATGTACTGCGCAAAGACCGGACCGATGCGGTAGCTGTAGGCACTGAAAAATCGGAGCAGGAAGCCCAGAGCAATGAGGTAAAGCAGAACACCGCTCAGCAAGAGGAAGACAAGGCTACGGAGGAACAGAAAGAGGAAACTCCAGAAAAGAAAGAGCAGAAGCAGAAGGAAGAAAAGGCAAAGGAAGAGAAGACGAAGGCAGAGACAAAGGCTGCCGTTGTAGCTATGACACCGATGTTAAAGCAATTCTACGAGCTAAAAGGCAAACATCCTGATGCTGTGTTACTTTTCCGTTGTGGAGACTTCTACGAGACCTATAGCCAGGATGCAGAGAAAGCTTCAAAAATCCTGGGCATCACGCTTACCAAGAGTTCCCATACCAAGGATGCTGACGGCAAGCCTTTAGCCATGGCTGGGTTCCCATACCACGCTCTCGACACCTATCTGCCAAAGCTCATCCGTGCAGGAGAACGGGTTGCCATCTGCGACCAGTTGGAAGCCCCCAAACGTGCCACAGAGGAAATTTCCCCCTCCAAGGTAGAGAACCCTCAACAGGAACAGAATAATTCATCAGGAATACACAGATAACATGTAATCATCATGTCAAGGAATCAAGAATATGTAGAACAATATGCAGAGTATGCCATGGAGCAGATGCGCCGATATGGCATACCTGCTTCTGTCACCCTTGCACAAGGCATCTGCGAGAGTGCAAGCGGACAGAGCGAGTTATCCCGAAAGGGAAACAATCATTTCGGCATCAAGGCTACTTCCGGTTGGGTTCAGAACGGAGGCAAGTACCTCGTATATACCGATGACCGTCCTAACGAGAAGTTCTGTCAATACGCTTCTGTTGGCGACTCATACGAGCATCATTCCCAGTTTCTGAAAGGAAACAAGAGATACAGCTCGCTCTTCAAGCTATCCCCCGATGACTACAAGGGATGGACAAACGGACTGCAGAACTCCGGTTATGCCTCCAACAAGAAGTACGCTTCAAGTCTTCAAAGCATCATCGAGAAGAACAACCTGCAGAAGTATGACCAGATGGTCATGAAGGAGATGAAATCGCAAGGAAAATCCTTCGGTACCGAAGCCAATCCTCGCCAGCAAGGAGAACAAACCAGCCAGAAGACGAGTTCTTCAAAGCCTGCGGAGAACGAAAAGTATTCCTATCCCTTGAAGAGAAACGAGTTTATGCTCGTCACCTCACCTTTCGGTATGAGAAAAGATCCGCTCAATCCTGCCAACACGCAAATGCACAAGGGCATCGACATTCAAGCCAAGCATGACAATGTACTGGCAACGGAAGACAAGGGCAAGGTCACTCAGGTCAACAACAATCCGAATACTGCAGGTGGACTGTCTGTAACTGTAGAATACAACAGAAATGACGGCAGCAAGTATCAATGTACCTACATGCACCTGAGCAGCATTGCCGTCAAGACAGGCGACACTGTAAATGCCGGTCAGCGATTGGGCGTGACTGGCAATACGGGAACCAGAACCACTGGTGAGCATCTGCATTTTGGGGTGAAAAGCATCTCTGCGGATGGCAAGGCACGGGATATAGACCCTGCTGCGTATCTTGCTGAAATCTCTCAAAAGGGAAACATCCAGTTGCAGACTCTCCACAACGGCAAGGACATCACCGCTCAGTACAAGGTTAGCAATCCTGCCTCACAAGGCGAAGTGACTGACACAGCACAAAGTCCTGAAGACTGGATGAAGAAGCTTCTGTCATCTGAGGACAGCGGAGTGAAAATGCCAGGCGATGACCCTGTCATTGAGATGGCTATGACCATGTTCACCTCTCTCATGGCACTTGCCCTGCAGATAGACAACAAGAGCGAAGAAGAGAAAATGCAAAAAGTGACCGACTCGGTTGTCAGCAAGAGCATCGACCTCTCCTCGCTCCTTCCCTCTTATAAAGCCTGTTCCGTGAACATTCAGGATGGCAAGCCTTATCTCCATGTAGATAACGGAACCGTCCAGTTTGCAAGAGAACTGACACAGGCTGAAATGACGAAGCTCCAGCAGACGATCGGCAATGCCAATCTGAGCGATGATGACAAGCGAAGAGGTGTTGCCTCTATCATTCAGGCAGCGACAGTATCTCAGCAGATGTCACAGAACTATCAGAAAGGCGTTGACAATCAGCAGGACAGACTGGAATCTGTTCAAATCAAATAATGAAGTAAAACAATAAGCCAAGTTTATTATGATTAAATGTAATGTAACCGTATGCGGCACAGTATGTCGCCAGGCACAGATGCGTGCCAACAAGGAAGGTAAGCAGTTTATCTCTTTTGGAATCAGCGTAGTGGTTCAAGCCAAGAACGGAAACAACAAGACTGTAGAGATCAGCGTAGCCAAGGATGGTGACAACCAGGCTGAACTGGTCAACTATCCCGTAGGTTCCCGTATCGAGGTGGCAGGAGTTCTCCAATTCCATAAGAAAGGCGATGCGCTTTACCTCAATCTCTCGGCTTCGGGAGTGAATACCTTCAATGCAGGAAGTCAGGACGCAATCACCGGCACCATGGAGTTCCGAGGAACTATCGGCAAGCAGGTTGAGGTGAAGACCGACAAGAAGGGCAAGCCTTATACCCTATTCTCTGCCTACAGCAGCGAGAAAGACGGTGACAACTATGCCTACACCTGGATTCGTTTCATGCAGTTTGACACAACAAAGGCTGACTGGGTACAGGCTAAGGCTGGCATTAATGCCAAGGGTGATTTGCAGGTGGGAGCCTACAACGACCGCCTCGACCTCACTTGCCGTATCACCAAGCTTACTCCATGGGATAAGAAAGCAGCATCCACCAACCAATAATGAATGATTATGGCTGATTACAAGAAATATAATACAGATGGCCGTAGCAGTGAAGACCGGGCTTTGGACAAGTTTGCCGAGATGATGATTGAGAAGATCAACACTTTGCAGAACGACTGGAAGAAGCCTTGGTTCACTGAAGGTTCCCTGACATGGCCTAAGAACCTGTCGGGGCGTGAGTATAACGGCATGAATGCCCTGATGCTCATCATGCACTGTGAGAAGCAAGGATATAAGTTGCCTATGTTCTGCACCTTCGACAGAGTTGCCGGTCTGAACTTCAATAAGGACAAGCAAGGAAGAAGACAGCAGGTTAAGGACAACAATGGGGAAGCTCTGCCTCAGGTGACAATCCTCAAAGGCGAGAAGAGTTTCCCGGTATTCATCACAACTTTCACCGTTGTGAACAAGGAAACAAGGGAGAAAATCAAATACGATGACTACCGCCTGATGTCCGAGGAGCGACGCAAGGAGTATAACGTATATCCTAAATTGCAGGTTTACAATGTGTTTAATGTGGCACAGACCAACTTGCAGGAGGCTCGTCCGGAACTCTACAAGAAGCTGGAGGCAGCTGCAGGAGTGAACCGACCATTGAATCATGGTGATGACTTCTCTTTCCCTGCCATGGATAAGATGATCAAGGAAAACGGATGGATCTGTCCTATCAAGCCTGTCTATGGTGACAATGCCTACTACAGCATTTCGAAGAATGAGATTGTCATTCCTGAGAAACGCCAGTTCAAGGATGGAGAGTCCTTCTACACCAATCTCGGACATGAGATGGCTCACTCTACGGGTTCAGAGAACCATTTGGGCAGATTGAAGCCTGCATCTTTCGGAAGCGCAGAATATGCCCGTGAGGAACTTGTTGCCGAACTGAGTGCCGCTCTAGTGGCCCAGCGTTTCGGTATGACCAAGCACTTGAAGGAAGACAGTGCCAGTTATCTGAAAAACTGGCTCGATAGCTTGAAGGAATCGCCTGAGTTCATCAAGACTACGCTTACCGATGTGAAGAAGGCTTCTCACATGATCAACCAGCATATTGATGCCATGCAGCTGAAAATAGACCAGGAACAAAGTCAAGAGGCTGAGCAGAAGCAAGAGAAAGCTCCAACGATGTATTACGCATCAGTGGCATATCTCCAGACTACCGATGCTACAGACCGTCTCGACAAGTTCAAAAATGACGGCAACTACGATGTACTCCTTACTGAGGCTAAGGAATACGACCAAGGTAATGCTCCTGACCTCTCCAAAATCAATCTCTCTCCAACTAAATACCGTGGCGATGACCTCCTTGTTGAGGATGAGCATTATGCTGTGGTATATAATCCGACTGTTGGAGGCACATACGATGTGATGCGCAAGGTAAGCGCAGAGGAAATCAAGGATAACATCATCCGCTATGGTCTCCCAGAGGATGCAACAGACGACGTAAAGGAAGTTGCCAAGCAAATGGAAAAAGAAGAGGTTATTGCTCAGGAAGAAGAGCAACACTACCATCGAGGACGATAATTTATCCCATTCAATTAAAGACAGTCACTTTGTTGGCTGTCTTTTTTGATGTAATAAATATTGAGAATTATTTTTTCTGACAGTATTGATAGAACAGCAATAATGACGAGTGCGCTCCTACCGAATCTATAAAATGTCACTCAATGTCACCCAAGATGTCCCTCAAATGTCACCTAAGGTTTCACTTAAGAATTTGCATAATGAAAACGCTTTTGGAAACAGAAAACAATTGTAATAACTATCTGAAATTCTGATGTTTGTGATGGTGTTGGCTCATGTCTTGCGTGATCCAGAGCAGCGTATGAACGAGGCACTGAAGAAATATGATGAATAGTTTGCTCAATTCAAAGAAAAGAAGTATCTTTGCAGATAAGTAAACGCAGGCGTTCACAGAACTTATTCTATGTGTACATCTGTAAATCGCCAAAAAAGAGGGTAGAGGTGGAGAATGTTCTCCACCTCTTATTTTATATATGGAAAAGGAGAAGGCAAAGGAGGAAGGCTTAGGGGGAAGGACTTCCTATTTATGATGGTATCGATTTGCCAGTATCTCTTTTTCGTCGTAATAATCAAGGAGTAATCTAAAAAGTTATCCAAATATTTTTCTTCCGAAACGGGAGATTAATTCCTGTTTAAGATCAGTTGGGATATTGCAACCACAAAATGCACTATACCCAATGCTCATAACACTGTCAGGAATAACAAGGCTACTCAAAGAAGTGCAACCACTAAATGCGCTATCCCCGATGCTCATAACACTGTCAGGAATAACAAGACTACTCAAAGAAGCGCAACCACTAAATGCGCTATCCCTGATGCGAGTAACGCTGTCAGGGATAACGAGGCTACTCAAAGATTCGCAACCATGAAATGCCTCATTTCCAATGTATGTTACACTATCATGAAGAACAAGACTCTTCAAAGATTTACAGTATGCAAAGGCCCCACATCCAATGCTAGTAACACCATCAGGAATAACTATGCTACGCAAAGATTTACAACCATCAAATGCCAAATCAACAATGCTAGTTACACTATCTGGGATAACTATGTCTGTCAAAGAAGTGCAACCCAAAAACGCACCGCTTCCAATGATGGTAACTCCATCAGGAATAACAACGCTACGCAAAGATTCGCAGCCCCAAAATGCATGGTCTCCAATGCTAGTCACGCCATCAGGAATAACAACGCTACGCAAAGATTTACAGTATGCAAAGGTCTCATCCACAATGTATGTTACACCATCAGGAATAACAATGCTACCCAAAGATTCGCAACCCCGAAATGCACCGCTTCCAAGGCTGGTAACACTGTCAGGAATAACAACGCTACGCAAAGATTTACATAATGAAAAGGCATCATTTCCAATGTATGTTACACCATCAGGAATAACAATACTACTCAAAGCAGAGCATCCCCTAAATGTACTATCCCCAATGCTTGTAACGCTGTCAGGGATAACAAGGCTTTTCAAAGAAGTGCAATCCCTAAATGCACAATACCCTATGCTAGTAACACTGTCAGGGATAACTATATCTGTCAAAGAAGAGCAATCCCTAAATGCCCAAGCACCAATGCTAGTAACACTGTCAGGGATAACAATACCAGTCAAAGAATGGCAACCCCTAAAAGCACCATACCCAATGCTGGTAATGCCATCAGGAAGAACAATATTAACATGAAGATCGATACTACGTAAAAAATCGCAACCATCAAATGCCCCATCCCCAATGCCCGAACCACTAGAATGAAGAACGATACTACGTAAAAGATCGCAACCTTTAAAGGCTATACTCACAATACCAACAATACTATAAGGAATAACAATACTACTCAAAGAAGAGCAACCATCAAATGCGCTATCCCCAATGCAGGTTACACTATCAGGAATAACTATGTCTGTCAAAGAAGTGCAACCACTAAATGCGCTATCCCCGATGCGAGTAACGCTGGCAGGGATAACGAGGCTACTCAAAGAAGAGCAATCCCAAAATGCACTTTTCCCTATGCTAGTAACACTATCAGGGATAACAATATCAGACAGAGAACGGCAACCACTAAATGTCCTCTCCTCAATGCTGGTAACACCATCAGGGATGGCTATGTTAGTCAAAGAACCGCATCCCCAAAATGTACCATCCCCTATACTAGTTACACCATCTGGAATGACAATATCAGTCAAAGAACAGCAATCCAAAAATGCACTATCCCCAATGCTGGTAACA